>NPIG01000770.1_pt1 | contig 21053 bp, 15 predicted proteins | sample 8637441 | NCBI WGS metagenome assembly NPIG01 (sample SAMN07420675, study PRJNA396082) | bioreactor metagenome | isolation source: sample BR6 brine-fed electro-methanogenic bioreactor BR | place: Japan: Kochi | collected 2016-06-14 | reverse complement strand
GCGAGTGCGTGACGATCATGCGCCGCACAACCCCGCTTTTCCCCTCGACCTGCATGAGCGTCACGCACTCGCCCGCCGCAATGGCGCGGAACGCGGCGCCCTTCCCGCCAAGGTTGGCCATGCCGCCTTTGCCCTTTTCGCCGAGCGGGTTCTCGAAACTGGACCAACGCGTTTGCGTCTGCGGCTGCATTTCGAAGAGACTGCCCGCCGCAAGGCCGCCGCAGAGCAGCGCCAAAACTGCTGTCACGTGCATGGTTTGTTCCTTCCTGTGTGCAATAGAGTTCAGAAAGCCATGGTAGCACGAACCTGGAGCAATCCCCTTGCTCGATGGAAAGCCGCTCGAGTCTCGCAAACTCCCAGACCAGGCGCGCGCAGTCTATGCCTACCTGGAACCCTTTGCCTCCCTCAGGCTGCTTCCGAGGAAAGCCCGAAACTTGGCCCGGCGTGGCCAAACCCGCTACGATAGGGGCTCACTGAAAAGGCTATCAGTTAATGAGCGACCCCAAGGGCGAGAGTATATTCAGACGCGTTACCCCGGCCGCTGCAAAGCAACTGCGCGCTGCCATAGATGACGCCGGCGGAAACGAGGTTTTTTTCGCCGGCGCGCTGGACGCGTCCGGCCGGGTCTGCGCCGTGCGGGTGTGCGCGCGCGGCAATGAGGCGGCCGTCCCGGCGCTCTTCGGAAGCCTTGCCGTGCGCGACGTGGTCATCCACAACCACCCCGGCGGCGGGTTGAAACCCAGCGGCGCCGACCTCAGCCTGGCAGCCATCTACAGCGCGCATGGCCATGGCGTTTTCATCGTCGACAACGAGGCCACCCGCGTGTACGTGGTCGTCGAGCCGTTTCTGCCCGACGACACAGATCGCCTCGACACAGCGGACCTGGCCCATGCCTTCGCCCCGGGAAGCGCCCTCGCCAGGCACCTGCCCGCCTACGAGACGCGCCCGCAGCAGGTCGAGATGATGGGCTCCATCGCGCGCGCGTTCAATGAAGACGGCATCAGCGTGGTCGAGGCGCCCACCGGTGTGGGGAAGACCGTGGCCTACCTGTTGCCCGCCGCGCTGTGGGCCGTGCAGAACAAGGAACGCGTGGTCGTGTCGACGCGCACCATCAACCTGCAGGAACAGATTGTCTTCAAGGACGTGCCCCTGCTGCAGCGCTGCCTCAAAAAGACTTTCAGGGCGTGCCTGGTCAAGGGGCGCAGCAACTACCTTTGCCGCAGGCGGCTGGAACGCGCCATCTCGGAAGCGACCCTCTTTGAGGACGAAGAACAGGCCCGGCAGTTGAATGCCCTCACGGAATGGGCTGCCCATACCGAGGACGGCAGCCTCTCGGACCTGCCGTTCGTCCCCGCACGTGACCTCTGGGAGCAAGTCTGCTCCGAGCCCGATACCTGCGCCATGAGCCGGTGTCCGCAACAGAAGGAATGCTTTGTCGCAAAGGCCCGCCGGGAAATCGCAAAGGCCGACATCATCGTGACCAACCACCACATGCTGTTCTCGGATATCGCGATCAAGAAGGAGACCGGCGACTTCACCGCGCTGGCCGTGCTTCCCGCCTTTCGCCGCGTCATTTTCGACGAAGCGCACAATATCGAGGACTCGGCCACGGAATACTTCGGCGCGTCGGTGACCCGGCTGGGAGCCCTGGCCACGCTCGGCCGCCTCGCCCGCATGGAACACGGCCGTGAGCGCGGTTTGCTCCCTTTCATCAAACTGAAGCTGCTGCGCGACTGCCACAATGTGACGGCCGGGGAATTCGAGGCGATGCAGGCGCTCATCGACCGCCACATCATCCCCTCACTGGAAGAGACGCGCCAGGCGTTGATGGCGGCCTTCGCCGCCGTGCGCAGCCTGGTCGCCGAGCGCTGTGAGGCGAGCGGGCGCGAACTCAAGCTCCGCCTCACCGAGCAGGTGCTGCTCGACCCCGAACTGCGCTCCCTGCACGACGTCTACGTCACCCAGGCCGTGCGCCTTGTCCGGCAACTCGTCGGACACTGCCACAAACTGCGCGAACGCATGGAGGAAGTCGAACCCAACCCCAACGAGCATGAGTCTCCGTTGGCCACCGAAATCCTGCAACTGCGCGCCTATGCCAACCGTGCCGAGCGCATGGGCAATGTGCTGGCGGAGGGCACCAGCCGCGACCTGCAGGAAAATACCGTTCGATGGGTCGAAGTCGATTCGAAGAATACCAACATCCTCCGCATTGCGCGCTGCCCCCTCGAAGTGGGTTTGCCCCTCTCGGAGTGGGTCTATGAAAACCTGAAGACCGTTGCCATGACCTCCGCCACACTTACCGTTGACCGGAGCTTTGACTACCTTTTCCGGCGCCTGGGCGTTGACTTGACAGACCGCGAGCGAGTTGACTCGCTGATGCTTGACTCGCCTTTTGATTTCGAAGAGCAGGCCCTGCTGTGCATCGCGGATGACCTCCCGGACCCCAATGAGCGCGCATTCCTCGACGCCAGCGAGGAAGCCATCCGCGCCGTGCTGCGCATTACCCGGGGGCACGCCTTCATTCTCTTCACCTCTTTCTATGCGCTGGACCGCGCTTACCGCGCCATGAAAGACGAACTGGCGGACCTGGGCATCACCGCGCTCAAGCAGGGACATGCCAACCGCACCCAACTGCTCGACCAGTTCCGAAGCGACGCGTCCAGCGTGCTCTTCGGCACGGACAGCTTCTGGGAGGGCGTGGATGTTGCCGGCGATTCACTCCAGTGTGTTATACTCCCCAAGCTCCCATTCCGGGTGCCCACCGAGCCTATCTTGCAGGCCCGGGCCGAGGCGATAAGCCAGGCCGGCGGCAATCCGTTCATGGACTATGCCGTGCCCCAGGCGGTGATCAAGTTTCGGCAAGGTTTTGGACGCCTCATACGGCGCCGCACTGACCGGGGCGCTATCGTGGTGCTGGACCGGCGCATTGTCACGAAGTACTATGGCAGGGTCTTCCTGCAGTCTCTGCCGAACGTGCACTTGGTACGCGGCCCGCAGCAAGGTGTCCTGCTGGCCCTGAATAACTTCTTCGACGGCAACCGACAGGAACGACTGAAAAATGGCGGATAACAACATAAAGCTCGACATCGGACGGGCAAAAGCCAGTGTCGTGGGCGCCGAAAACGGCGTCTCTTCTGACGAACTCACTGCACTGAGCGACCGTATCGCCGCACTGCACGCAACGCTCGCGCAGGAACGGGCTGAACGAAAGTACGGCTTCTATGACCTCTACAAGGACAAAGAGACCCTTGCGGAAGTTGGCAGCGTGGCCCGGCGTTTTCTTGACAAGGGCTATGACAATCTTGTCGTACTCGGCATCGGCGGCTCGGCTCTGGGCACCATCGCGCTCAATACCGCCTTGAATCCGCCCTACTATAACCTGATGACGCGACGTCAAAGAAAAGATCGGCCACGACTTTTCGTGATGGACAACATCGACCCGGTGTCGTTTCGCGCGATGCTCCGGTTGTGCCGGCCTCAGAAGACGCTGTTCAATGTGATATCGAAATCGGGCGGCACGGCCGAAACAATGGCGCAATGCATGGTCGTGGTTGAGACCCTGGAAAAGAAGCTGGGTGCCGGGGCCATGAAGGAGCATCTGGTCGTAACGACAAGCCCGCGCAAACCCGACGCGCCCAGGAGCCTGCTGCACCCGGTGGCGGAAAAGTACGGCCTCGAAACCTTCGACATCCCGTTGAACGTGGGGGGGCGCTTCTCGGTGTTCAGCCCGGTGGGCATGTTCCCGGCGGCCATGCTCGGTTTCGACCTCGACGAACTCGCGGAAGGTTGCGCCGCCATGGACGCGCGCTGCTCCAGCGCCGACATGATGGAAAACCCGGCCTACCTGCACGCGGCAGTGCAGTACCTCATGGACACCCGCAAGGGAAAGACCATGTCGGTGATGATGCCCTACGCCGACGGTCTCCGTGATGTGGCCGACTGGTACTGCCAGCTATGGGCGGAAAGCCTGGGCAAGCGCTACAGCCTGGACGGCGGAGAGGTCTTCGTCGGCCAGACCCCGATCAAGGCGCTGGGCGCGACCGACCAGCATTCCCAGGTGCAACTGTACCGGGAAGGGCCGAACAACAAGCTCTTCAACCTGGTCGAGGTCAAACGCTTTGAGAAGACCATGCGTATCCCGGACACACTTGAAGGCATCGACGCGCTGGACTACTTGCGCGGCAAATCGCTGAACAAGCTGATGTCCGCAGAATTCCGCGGAACCGTGGACGCCCTCCGGGAAAGCCGGCGCCCGGTCGTGCGCATCACACTGCCCCGGCTGAACGCCCACAGTGTCGCGCAATTGATGTATATGCTCGAGGTGGAAACCGCCATGGCCGGCCGCCTCTACAACGTGAACACCTTCGACCAGCCGGGCGTGGAGGCGGGCAAGAAGATCGCCCGCCGACTGATGGGAGGGGCCGGGTGAGCGAACCCCAACAGCGGTTCCGGGAATATGGTATCGGCGGCGACTATGCCGGGGCGCGCCGGAACCGCCGCGCGTTTCGTTTTCTCGTATTGACCGTGCTGGGCCTGACTCTGGCGCTCTGGTTCGCCGAGAATTACCTGCGCTACGACCGCAGCGAAACGCAATACCGGATGGCCCTCACCCTGCCCGACGATTCGGCGCGCGCCATACTCCGCAACGTGGTCAAGCGCGATTCCGAGGAACGGGAATCACCCAATGCACGGTACGTCGAAGCGCTCGCCTTCATAGAAGAAGACGACCTGGTGCTCGAACGCTACCAGCAGGCCTATGAACTCAGTCCCGGCGACCAGTCGCTCGCCATCAACTACGGTTGCCGGCTCTATCTTGACGGGCAATACACGGAGGCGCGGGAACGCTTCCGTGAGGCCGGCGTGCTCCCCCCGAAAAACGCCCTGCCGCGCTACCTCGAAGCCGCCGCACTGGCCGCCGGGATGGAAGACCAGGGCGACCTCAGTGAGCCTGTCGCGATTGTGGCGCGTGCGAACAACAGCGGCGACCCCGTGCTGTTCCCGCAACCCTCCTGGCATCAGAGCCTGCCCACGACCGGCGCCAGCTACGCCGAGCGCCTCCGGCGCATTGCCGACTTGTGCTGCGCGCCGCTCTACAGCTTCAGGAACCTCGTGCTTGCCCACGCCCGCAAGGATATCGGCGTGGGCCGCCTCCGTGACTTGGATGCCTGGCTGGAGAAACTCGAGGTGATGGGGGCGCGCCTGGTCGGCAACGCCCAGGCCGGGCCGGAGCACCTCGCCGCCAGTCAGGCCATCGCGGGCCTGCAGATTCAATCCGATGTGCTCGAACTCCGGCTCGACATCCTCGACCAGCAGAACAAACCCACAAAAGAGGCCCTGACCCGGCGCGTCCATCTGCAGCAGGAATTGAAACGGCTCAGGGAATTCGACAACGGGCGGGCCGAGCGGATTGACGAAGTGCGCGAATCCATGCTTGAACCCCTCTTGCTTGCCGCGGCCACGCTGGCGTTCTTCGCCCTGCTCTACCTCGCAAGCGCGGTCTCCAACCGTCTCACGGACTCGACCCGCGTCGCCTGGGCCTTGGCCCACCCCCGTGCCGGAAAGGTCGTGCTGGGCGTTGCCGGCCTGAGCTTCCTCGCTTTGCTGTGGGCCTTGCGGATGGCCTCCTACACTTCTGCCGATGTGCGCTTCCTGCGGGGAGCCTGGTTCGCCGTCGCCGCCATAACCGCATTGTTCGGGCTTGTCCATCCCGCAATCGCCTTGCCAAGCGTGCGCCGGGCCTGTGAAAACAAGCATACGGAAACGCCGCCCGCGACCTTGATGTCAGAGGCCCGTGCAAACCGGCGCAAAGCCTATACCGCCCTGATGCGCCGGTACTACGGCGTGCTCGTCGGCATCTTCATCTGCGTGCTCTGTGTATGGACCATCTCCCACCGCGTTGTGTATTCGCTCTACCCGGGCCAGCTGAACCTGCTCGTCTCCGGTGCGCGGGACGCCGAAGTGCAACTGGTCCGCAGCGTGCAGCGAGAGCTGGCTTCGCACGCTTTGGACGCAACGGAGACGTCCGCCCCGGCGGGTGAATTCGCGCCATGAGCACGGCGCGCCGCCAAGACCGAGCGGCCATGGCAGCACCGGCCGAAGAAGACGCCGCAGAACTTGTCCAGTGCTGTGTCGATGGTGACGATGCCGCGCGGGCCCGGTTCATCAGCCGCTACGGTCCGTTCATCTGGCGCGCCGTGGCGCGCAGGTTGGCCACCTGCAGTTCCCTGCCGCCGGTACACGGCGATGTGGAGGATGTCTACGGCGAGTTTCTGGCCAAATTGCTCGAAAGAGACTGCCGCATGCTGCGCCAACTCAAGGACGCGCGGCGCATCGAGGCATGGTTGATGGTCGCTGCAAGGAATTTCACCGTCGACTATGTGCGCAGATGGGCGAGCCGAATGCGCGGCCAAATGGCGCTCGAAAACGAGCCCGAACCCCCGTATGTCGAAGACCCCGCCGCCAAGGCCATTCGCAAGGAACGCCAGGAGGCCGCCCGCGCGCTGGTCGAACTGCTGGGACCCGGCGAGAAACTCGTGGTTGACCTCTACTATCTGCACGGGCTCAAGTACAGCGAGATAGCCGAAGTCACCGGACAGAATATCAACACCGTAGCGGCGCGACTGCATCGCGCAAAGGCGAAGATGCGCCGGCAATGGGGCGACCTGGCCGCATCCATGAACGGGAAAGAGCCGTGAGCGACCAACACGACCAGCAACCGCCGTTTGACGTGACAGGCGACCTGCTTGAATCCTATCTTTTGGACAGGCTCAGCGCGAGCGCGCGGCGCCATGTGGAGGAATGTGTCGCCGCCGATGCCGAAATAGCCGCACGCATGGAGACCGCGCGTCAGCAGGTCCAGCTTTTCAAGAAGATGCTTACCGAAGCTGACGCCCCCGCCCGCCGTGAAGAGTGCAAAAGTGACGCCGAGCTTGCAGCGTTCCTCGACCAGAGCGGACCGAAGAAGGCGCGCGCGGCTGCCGAGGCCCACTTGGCGGAATGCCGCAAATGCCAGGAGCGACTCGTCCAACTGCATCGGGAATTGATGGCTGTGCGCGATTTCTCTTGCGAAGTCGAGACCGTGACGCGTCACCCGCGTGGGGAAGCCGTTGCCTTGGACCAGGAACGTGCAGCGCGCAGGGACGCAATGCCAAAAGGCGCTTCCGCTGATAAGCGAGAAAAGCCCGAGAAATGCCAGGAAGATATTGACAACCGGCACCTTGGCGAGATATAATAAGTATAATCTTGCTCAAAATGATAATTTTGTCACAGGGCACAGCACCCATAGTGAGACCGATACCACTCGGCGGGAATGTCGAAACAACTTTTCGAAAGGAGCATAGCGGTGAGCGAACGTGAACAGAAGGCCTTTACGACCTTTGAAGCGGCAAAGATCTGCCACGTCACCCACCATAGCATTAAGAACTGGATCAAGCAGGGCTTGATCAAAGCCTCGCGTACACCTGGTGGGCACTATCGCATTCTGGAAGACGACCTGGACCGCTTCCGGGAGAAGTACGACATGTTCCCACCGGAGAAGGGTCCATCGAAGAAGCGCGTTATGGTGGTGGATGACGACCCCGAAGCGCTTGCCATGATGGAGAAGATCCTCATGGATGAGGGTTTCGAACTCATCAAAGTGAGCAATGCGACAGAGGTCGGCCTGAAGGCCGCCCAGTTGGCCCCCGACCTGATTCTGCTCGACTTCCTCATGCCCGAAATCAACGGCTTTGAGGTGTGCAAAGCGCTTCGAGAGAATGAAATGACACGCAGCATCCCAATCATGGCGGTCACCTGCCTCACCAAGGAACGCGATATCGAGCGAATCTTCGCCAGCGGGGCCGATGAGTATCTTGCCAAGCCCTTCCGTGTAGACCAACTGCTGGAGAAAGTCCGCGAACTCGTAGGCAGAGGCCGGGTGATCGAGTAACCCCGGCGAGCCGGATCATGGCGAAAAAACAGTCTCGTGGCGGCATAGAACGCAAGTTTCTGACGTCCATCCTGTGGGTGGGCGTCATTCCTATGACCCTCGCGCTCATTATCGGGTATGTCTTCGCTCGCGAGGGCCAGTGGATGGCCACCCAGCAGAACCAGGCCACGGCGGCCCGAAAAACCGCCGAGGGCGTGGACCTCGCGATGCGGAGCCGCCTCATGATGACGGCGCGCGTCGCACAGCACGCCGATGTCATCAAGGTGCTCAAGGCCGCCTCGGGAGGGGATGCGCACACGCAGCTTCTGGAGCAGGCGCGGCTGCGCCTGCGGTCACAGGTCGAGCACAGTCCGCCATTCACCAGTTTCCTTCGACTCTACGACCCGACCGGCCGGGTGCTCCTGTCCACCGCCGAAGATGTCAATCTCAGGCCGGCCACGCCGAACTGGTTTGACCCCGCGGCCGGCCCGCGCTTCGTGGAATTCACCTACGTCGAAGAGGCCCAGTTCCATGCGGCAACGGCCATCGTGCCCGTCTACGACACGGACGAGCCGCGCCTGCTGGGCTACCTTGCGGAGACGCAGAGTGTCGATAATCTGCTCATTTTCGCCATGGGGCACACGCCCTCTACAGAGATGACGGCGGACGAGAACCTCTATGAAATCGTTTACCTGACCGAATTGGGCGGGCTCTGCGCCTACCTTGTGCAAGACGAAGAAACCGGCAAGGTTCTGGTCGAGCGAAGCCCGAAAGTCGACCCAAGGCTGATCGAACGCATCCGCAGACAACCCGACGTGGTGGCAGACCAGTTTTTCCTGTGGCGGTATGCCACCCGCGGCCAGGTGCGGCCCGTGCTGCTTGCCTATCATCGGCTTTCTCCAGACAGCCCCATGTATTTCCTTGTCTACCGCCCGGTTTCATCCGTTTTCGCCAATATCAACCTCGGCGCCGTTCTGACCGTCGTGGTGAGCGGGCTGGTTATCGCGCTGTTCTGCGTAATCGGTTACCGGATCGTCAACAACAATATCATCCGGCCGGTTTCGCTCCTGAACGAGGGCGCCCAGATCATCCGGCAGGGCGATTTCGACCTTAAACTGAAGGTCGACACCGGAGATGAAATTGAGGAGCTGGCGGCCTCCTTCAACAACATGGCCACCGCGTTGCGCCACAACATCCGGCAACTGGAAGCCTCTGAGGAGAAATACCGAAGCCTCATCACCTCGATGCGCGACGGCATCTACCAGACCGACGCCAGGGGCAGGATTTCGTTTGCCAACCCGGCAGCGCTCGAGATATTCGGCTATCATAATCAGGAGGATGCCCTCGGCCTGCGGCTGCGCGACATCTTCGTGGATGAGCACGAATACGACCTGCTGCGCGATGAACTGGTCAAGAATCAGTTCGTGGGCCAGACGCGGGCCTGGGTGCGGCGGGCCGACAACAGCACCCTCTGTTGCGAACTCTCGGCAACTTGCATCTTCAACGAGGACAATGAGATCACAGGGATCGAGGGAACCTTTCGGGACGTGACCCAGGGGGTGCGCCTCGAGCAGGAAGCGCGCGAGCGGTCCGAGCGGATCAGCGCAATCAATCAAATCGCCAACGTGATCAATTCGAGCCTCGAGTCGGGCCGCGTCTACGAGAGCATTGTGGTGGAGCTTCGCCGTCTGGTGAGTTTCGATTATGCCGCCGTTTCCTTGATGCAGCCCCCCGACGATGCGGCCCCTGCGAAAGAGGCCTTCGTCCGATTCGAGACCCGTCAACTCTGGCCGGAACTGCAGGACGGTCCGGAGGCGGCACCGCGCATTGACCGCGAGGAGAGTTGCGCCGCCAGGGTGGCCGAAAGCGAATGTGCGCTGGTTATCAACGACCTCGAGCAGGAAAAGGACCATGCCGACCAGTTTCCACGGGGTATTCGCAGCGCGCTGTGCGTCCCGCTCTATGCCAGCGGCGGCATTGTCGGCACTTTGAACCTGGGCTCGCAGTCCACCGCCGACTTCAGCCGCCACAAGGTGGCCGTGGTCCAGCAAATCACACCGCATGTCGCGGTCGCCATCCGCAACGCCATGCTGCTCGACAACCTGCAGCAATCGCTGAACGAAGTCAACCTCGCACGTGAAAAGCTGCATGAGGCGAACGAAGAGTTGAAGACGCTCGACGAAATGAAGACCAACCTGCTGTCGAACGTCTCTCATGAACTGCGCACCCCGCTGGTGGCGGTGATGGGCTACACAGACATGATCCTCAACTGCAAGGCCGGTCCGGTGAACGACCTCCAGCGCGAGTATCTCGAGATCAGCCTGCGCAATATCGAGAAGCTGGTTACGCTCATCGAAAACCTTCTGGATTTCTCCCGGCTCCATCGAGGCACCGAAGACATGGTCTTCGACACGCTCGACCTCGTGCATTGCGCGCAAACCAGCATGGAGATCGTGCAGCCGGTGGCGGACAGCCGGCAGATTGCGCTGAGCGTGCATTCCGACCATCCGAAAGTGCTCGTGGAAGGCGACAAGGGCAAGCTGGGCCAGGTCTTCAACAACCTGCTCTCCAACGCGGTCAAGTTCAACGACTCCGGCGGCACGGTGCATGTGGAAATCCGCGTTGACGACGCCATGGCCCACGTGGAGGTCAGCGATACCGGCATCGGCATCCCGCCCGAGGCGCAGGACAAAATCTTCACCCGCTTCTATCAATACGACGGCTCCTCCACGCGGAAGTACGGCGGCACCGGCATTGGACTGGCCATCGCGCAGGACATCATGCGCCTCCACGGCAGCCGGATTACCGTGCGCAGCGCACTCGGCGAGGGAAGCACCTTCAGCTTCGCGCTGCCGTTGAGCGGGGTCCAACAGCGAACCGAACAAAGCACGCCGGCCCCATTGCCGACGGAGACCCATCTGCTGGTTGAACTGGTCACGCAGGACCGCGCACTGAGCAACCAGGTCCGCAGCCTTCTCTTGAGCGAGGGAATGGACATCATTCACGCCGCCTATCCGACAGCGGCCATTTCGCTCGCCAACAAGTACAACCCCGACTGCATTATCATCGACACGGAAGCAGGCCCCCTGGGAGAAGTGGTCATCGACGAAATCGTGGGCTCACCCTCTACGGGCAACATCCCGTTCCTGCTGCTTACGAATGATGACCGCCTGTTCGAACGCTACCGGCAGGAAGTGGCCGGCCGGGTCAAGCGCAGTTTCCGCAAGAGCACGCTCCTCAGCGGCATTCACTACGCCCTCAGCAGGGGTGTCGGGACAGGCGAGCAACTCGGTGACAAGGTGCTTTGCGTGGACGATGACCCGGAAATCGTCTCGTTTATGGCGCGGTGCCTGGAGGCTGAGGGCTATGAGGTGGAAGTGTGCATCACCGGGGAAGAGGCCATCGACAAGGCGCGCACGGGAGAGTACTGGCTCGTATTGCTCGACATCGCCATGCCCGGACTCGACGGATGGGAGACATCCCAGCATCTCAAGTCCGATTCGGCATTGGCCGGCATCAAGATTTACCTCGTCACCGCAAAACCCATCAATAAGGATATCCGCCGCATCCACGCCTGCGGCGCGGACGGGTATCTGCTCAAGCCGTTCAGGTCGGATGACCTGGTGGGGCTGGTGCAGGGTATCGCCGGTCAGCGCCAGGACCGCCAGCCTGAAGCAGTCGATTTTCACGATGAGGATGCGGACTCATCCGCCCTCGAGGAGTGATGGCCGCTGTCCGCACAGCCGCGCCAGTTCACACGCAGAACCACCGGGGAAACGTCTTTCTTGGCCATAACGCCGAATTCAAATAGAGCCGTTGCGGGAAGGCCGCTCGTCTCATTGCTCAAGTACAATCAGCCGTACTGGCGGCGCTACGCCCTGGGCGTGCTCCTCGCCGCGGTTTTCGTGACCGCAAGCCTCGCGATTCCGCTGGTCGTGCGGGCCTTCATTCGCGCATTCGAACAGGACGACGTGGACAGCGGACTGCTTTGGACCTACTTCTGGGGCCTTCTCGGCGCGGCACTGCTCACCGACGTGGCGCGCTATTTCGAGCGCACCCTCATGATTGGCGCCTCGCGCATGTTCGAATACGACCTTCGCAATGACTTTTTCGCACACGTACAGCGCATGTCGCAACCCTTCTTCCACCGCACCCCGACCGGCGACATCATGGCGCGCGCCACCAACGACATGAACTACGTGCGCGACCTCATCGGCCCGGCACTGATGGGCACGGTCGACATGATCCGCATTCCCTTCACCATCGGAGTCATGCTTTATCTCAGCGCCCGGCTGACCCTTCTGGCACTGGTGCCGTTGCCGTTCCTGTCGCTTGTCGTCTACGCGCTGGTGCGCTACATGCACCACCAGTCGACGGTGGTGCAGGACCTGTTCGCCAAGGTCTCCGCCATGTGCCAGGAAAACCTCGCGGGCGCGCGGGTCGTCAGGGCGTACGGTACCGAGTACCTCGAGGTGGCGCGCTTCGCGAAGCTAAGCGAACGGTACCGGCGCGAGAACATGAAACTGGTCGTGGTCATGTCCATGGCGTGGCCACTGATCGGCATTCTCATCGGGGTGACCGTGCTCATCGTCATCTGGCAGGGCGGAAAGATGGTCATCCGGGACACCCTCGCGCTGGGTGACCTCACCGCCTTTCTGATTTGCATGGTCATGCTCGCCTTTCCCCTGGCGCAGTTCGGCTGGGTGCTTACCCTGTACCAGCGCGGAATAGTCGGAATGAGCCGGGTCCTCGAGGTCATGGGGCAATGCCCCGAGATTCACGACGACGAGCGCACCGACCCCCATGCACAGGTAAACGCGGGGGCCGTCGAGTTCCGGAACGTCTCATTCGCCTACGACAAGCACGGCGGGGAAGCCGTGTTGAACGATGTCAGTTTCAGCATCGCTCCTGGAGAAACGGTGGCGTTCGTTGGGTCCACTGGTTCCGGCAAGAGCACCGTGGTTGCCCTGCTCGCGCGCGAATATGAGCCGTTGTCCGGCGAAATCCTGGTCGATGGCCGGGACATTCGGGAAATTCCGTTGAAGTGTCTGCGCCGGAGCGTGGGGTGCGTGCCGCAGGACCCGTTCCTGTTCTCGGACACGGTGCGTGCCAATGCCACCCTGGGCAACCCCGACGCCACGGACGCACAAATTCAGGAGGCCTTCCAGGCGGCGCAGTTCGACGAAGTGCTCGAGGAACTCCCCGAGGGTCTCGACACCCTGCTGGGCGAGCGCGGCATCAATCTCAGCGGCGGCCAGAAGCAGCGTTTGACTATCGCGCGAGCGCTCCTCTCCGACCCGGCCATTCTGGTGCTGGACGACGCGATGAGCAGTGTGGACACGCAGACCGAAGAGCGCTTGCTTAAAGGCCTGCGCCGCTCCATGGCCACCCGCACCTGCATCCTTATCGCCCATCGGATTTCCACCGTGCGCGAGGCGGACCGGGTTCTGGTGCTGGAAGACGGGCGCGTGGCCGAGGAGGGCGCCCATGCGGAACTTTTGGAGCGGGACGGGCTTTATGCGGCCATGCACCGGCGCCAGTTGCTCGAGGCCGCTTTGGAAACGGGCGATGATGTGGAGCGCGGAAATCCATGAGTGACGGCTTCCACTACGCCGACGAAGCCCAGGTGCGGGCGGTCGACACAGGCCTGTTGAAGCGCCTCGCCGCCTATGTGCGCCCCTACCGCCGGTGGATGTATGGTGCCACCGCGCTCCTGCTGCTCGCCGCGCTACTCAGCAACATGACCCCGCTGCTGATCATGTGGTCCGTGGACTACTTCATCAACAACCCCGAGCGCACGGAACTGCGGCAGGCCGAGGACACCGCAGGACCTCAGTTACAGGCGCTGGTCGAAAGCGACATGCAGGGACTGCTGGAACTCACCGTATTGCTGGCGCTCATTGTGGCGGGCGAGGCGTTTATTCGCTATGTTCAACTGGTCATTGTGGGGTGGGTCGGGCAGAAGACCATGATGGAAATGCGCATTGCCCTCTTCGAGCATCTGCAGCGGCTGTCGATACGCTACCTCGACCGGCACCCCGTGGGACGGCTGCTGACTCGTGTGACCAATGATATCGAAAAGATCCAGCAGACCATTGTCGCGGGGATGGTTCAGGTTGCCAGCGACCTTTTCACCATTGTGGTGGTTCTCGTGGTCATGGTGGTCCTCAACCCCGTACTCACCCTGATCGCGCTGCTGCCCATGCCCGGCATTATCCTGGTCACTCTGCTCTTCCGAAAATACGCCCAGCACTCCTTCCTCGAGATCCGGAAGAAGATCGCGCGGCTGAACGCCTTCCTCCAGGAAAGCATCAGCGGCATGCGTATTGTCCAGCTTTTCGGCCGCGAGGAGGCGCAGTTTGCCCAGTACGACGCGCGCAACGCCAGCCACCGAAACGAGTGGTTCCGCCAGATTCGCAATTTCGCGCTGTACATGCCCGCCGTCGATTTCCTGAGCACGCTCACCACGGCGTTTATCATTCTGTACTGCGGTCTCGCCATCCTCGCGCTGGGCCACGAGAAGACCGGCCATGCGTCGGTGGGCACCATGTTCGCGTTCGTCTTTCTCGCGGAGCGCTGCTACGGGCCCATTCGCGCCCTTGCGGACCGCTACAACCTGCTGCTCGAGGCGATGGCCGCATCGGAGCGCGTCTTCCAACTGCTCGATGTGCCCGAGGAGATCGAAAACTGCCCGAACGCCGACCCCGCGGAGTCCCTCATAGGCCGCATCTGCTTCGACCAAGTGTGGTTTTCCTACGAGGAGGATGAGCACAGCAGCGCCCCGCGCTGGGTGCTTAAGGATATCAGTGTGAGCATCGAGCCGGGCGAGCGTGTCGCCATTGTGGGTCATACCGGCGCCGGCAAGAGCACCTTCATCAACCTGCTCAGCCGCTTCTACGACGTGCAGCGCGGCGCAATCAAAGTGGACGGGCGTGACGTGCGCGACTACGACAAGGTCGGCCTGCGCAGGAATATCGGCGTCGTGCTGCAGGATGTCTTTCTGTTCAACGGCACCATTGAAGACAATATCCGCCTGGGGGATGAAGGCATGTCCGATGCGTGGGTGTGCGAGTGCGCGGCCCACGTCAACGCCGCGCGCTTCATTGAACGGCTGCCCGGCGGCTACAGGTACGCCGTGGGCGAGCGTGGCTGCAACCTCTCCACCGGACAGCGGCAGTTGCTTGCCTTCGCGCGCACCCTGGCGCACAGTCCGCGCATTCTGGTGCTTGACGAAGCGACCAGCAGCGTGGACACCGAAACCGAGGTGTTCATCCAGGACGCCATCGCCAAGCTCATGGCCGGACGCACCAGCATTGTCATCGCGCACCGCCTGTCCACCGTGCAGCACGCGGACCGTATTCTGGTCATGCACCACGGTGAGATTCGCGAAGAAGGAACGCACCAGGCACTGCTCGCCCGCGGCGGGCTCTACCGCACGCTCTACGAACTCCAATACAAGGACCAGGAAATCGGCGGGAGGTGACTCAGGGTGTGGTAATGCGCCGGACTTCGCCCTCGTCGTAGAGGTATACGGGCCATTCCTCGCTCCCCGGCGCGTCAAGACTGACCTTCAGACGGTTTGGAAGGCCCTGTGCATTCTTGCCGGCGACCTCCACATTGCCCCATGGCGTCTCCGTGCCGGGCGGGTAGTCGGGGAACACGAAGAAGGCCTCGGGCGAATCCGGCCAGACAACAAAGGACGTGTGTCCCAGGTAATCGAAAATGACGCCGTGTGCTTCCACGGCGCGGGGAAACGCGATGTAGCTGCAAAGCGTGGGGGAGACGGAGGGGTCGTGTGTTTCGATGCGCAAACGCGCCCCCAGATTGTGCGTGTAGACAGGCACGTCGTCCACGCTTCCGGGCACGCAAAGAAATACNNGCGCAGTTCGCGGTACTGCAGGGCCACCCGGTTCGCCGTGTTCGTTGCCGCCGTCCAGGCACGGAGCCGCGACTGCATTTGAAACGCGTATGCGCCGATAACAACGAGGAACAGGGCAAAGCCGGCGAGTGAAAACTTCCGCGCGCTGCCCCCGGCGCCCAGCACCCACCCGAGACCGAGCGCGAAACCGACAGAAGGCAGATACAGATACCAGGGCATGAAGTAGTTGAACACCGGAAGCACCGTCACCGCATCCCAGCCCGCGGCTAGTGTGACAATGCGCCCGCGAAGATAGCGCAGCGTGGGGAGGAAGACCGCGGCAACTCCCAACGCCGCCGCCACAAAGACCACTGGCCGCGCGNNAGTACCAGATGGCGCGCCATCATCCACAGCGCGCGCGCAGGCTCGAAGCCCAGGTCGCCGTGCAGCGCGCCGCTCCAACCGAAGAGTGCAACGCGCCAACAAAGAAACAGCGCAGCCAGGATGAATACCGGAAGCAGATAACCGGCCCCCTGCCAGACCCAGATGTGCAACGGCCGCTCGGGACGCACAACCACACAATAGAGCACAGAACAGGCAAGCGGCAGACTGTAGGCCATCTCCTTGCTCGCAAGCGCCAGCGCGCCAGACACGAGAACCGCAACGAACCAGCCCGCCACGCGCCGGGCGCGCAGCAAACGCACAAAACTCAGCGCCGAACCCAGATAGAACAGGGCGCAGAGACTGTCGGTTCGGCCCGAGAGCCAGAACACGTTGAATTCGTGAACGGGGTGCGCCGCGAAGACGAATGCCGAATAGAGCGCCGCCGCATAGTTGCGGTGCCCAAAGAGCGCAAGCGCCAGCGCGCCCACCAATGCCGTGCAGACCACATGAATCAACCCGTTGGTCAGGTGGTAGCCGGCTGGATTAAAGCCCCAAAGCAGGTAATCCACCCCGAAGGACAGCACGGCAAGGGGACGATAGTAGTTGTAGTGCGGCCAGTGCGGGGCGATTTCCGGCCAGACCCAGGGGCCTGCGAATGGCCTGAAGAACGCCTCTTCAACCATATGGCGGCCGGCATGGACCAGCGAAAGGTCGTCGCCGAGAAACGTCAGAGGCACGGCCGCCATCGCCCAGAGCAGCGCGAACGCCACGGGGCCGAAAGCAAGGGCCGCAATGACCGCGCGGCGGCCGGTTGGCGTGTTCCTGTTTTCTCGGGCACTTGACATCGATAGCGACTCCGAGGCATTTAGCAGCAGTGCGGCCATCATACAAATTAGGAGCCAGGGTTGCACCCCGGAATGCCTGGCGGTCTTCGCGGCGTTTCTTGCTGAGGAAGTAACGGCGTTGTGTGACCATGCGCCGTGTTTCTGTTAAACTGTGACCGGTGCCTGACCGGTGAATCCAACAGCGGAGGAATCCTCATGGCCACTGTGCTTGCATGCATTATCGCGGCCCTCAGCCCGCAGGAAATCCTGGTCGCCCCCGGCCAGCTGATGCAGATGCAGAGTGTATTGCTCATCGACGCCCGGCCGCCCGCGGAGTACGCCGCCGGGCATATTCCCGGCGCAGTCAACCTGCCCCAGACCGAACTCTCCGAAGACCGTGAAGGCGTCACCAATCTGCTCAAGGATGAGACCCAGGTGCGTCGCATTCTGAGTGAAACGGGCATCGACCCGGCCAAGCATATTGTGGTCTACACGGAAAGCGATAACGCCCCCGCATTGACGGAAGCCACCCGCATCTTCTGGATATTGGAGTACTTCGGGTATCCGAGGGTATCGCTGTTGAATGGTGGCTATGCGGCGTGGCGTGCCGGAGGCGGGGGCGTCGAGAAGACCCCAACCCGTCTGCCCGCCCTCGACCCCGACGCCATTGGCATCAAGCCCGACCCGAAACGCATCGCCACCCTGGAAGAGGTGCAGTCGGTCATCGCCAACAAGGATGCTTTGTTGGCGGATGCGCGGCCCAAAGAGTACTATACCGGCCAGAGCATCAAGGACTATGTGAAGAAGCGTGGACACATCCCCACGGCCGTGAGCACGCCCGGACCGGACATGTTCGAAGGAGAGCATCTGAGCTACAAAACGCCCGCCCAGCTAAAGGATGCGTTGACACAGGCAACCGGAAAGGACACCGGCACGCCGGTGGTCACCTACTGCAATTCGGGGAACATGGCCACGGTTGGCTATCTGGGGTACCGGCTCGCGGGTTTCGAAGATGTGGCGGTGTTCGACGGTTCCATGGCGCTCTGGACTCACGACAAGGCGCTGCCCGTGGAATAGGCGGCAGAGATAGGGAGAGTGGGAATCATGCCGATGCAGTACAGGCGTTTTGGCAAGACCGAACTGCGCATGCCGGTGATCAGTTGCGGGGGCATGCGCTTCCAGCACAGTTGGGAGAGCATCGAGGATACACCGCCGGAAAGTGACGCCAATGTCGCGGCATGTGTGCATCGTGCTCTCGAATTCGGCATCAACCATATTGAAACCGCGCGCGGTTATGGCAGCAGCGAGTATCAACTCGGCAAAGTACTGCCCCACCTTGACCGCGACAGCATTATCGTGCAGACCAAGGTGGCCCCCGATGCGGATGTGGCGAAATTCGTCACCAACTTCGAAACCTCCATGCGGTTACTGAAACTGGACCACGTCGACCTCTTCTCTTTCCACGGTGTCAATTCCGAAGGGGAACTCGAGGCCGCCAAAGCCTGTCTCGACACGGCGCGGCAGTGGCAGCAGGAAGGACGCGTGCGCTTCATCGGCTTCTCGACCCATGGCCCCACGGACGTACTGTTGAAGACCGTCGAGACCGACGAATTCGATTACATCAACCTCCATTGGTACTTCATCTTCCAGGAAAACTGGCCCGTCATAGAGGCCGCGCGCGCGCGCGACATGGGCGTGTTCATTATCAGCCCGAACGACAAGGCCGGTAAACTCTATGAACCCAGCGCCAAGCTGGTTCGCCTCTGCGCGCCGCTCCATCCGCTGGTGTTCAACGGCCTGTTCTGCCTGAGCCGGCCGGAAGTGCACACACTCAGCTGCGGCATCGCGCGCCCCTTCGACTTCGACATACACATGGGGACCGCCGCGGGCGCCGAAAATGCTGCCGAGATTGTCGCGCCCATTGTCGCGCGCCTGGAAACCGTGTTCGAAGAGACCCTGGGCAGGGAGTGGGCCTCGACCTGGCGCGACGGCCTGCCGGAATGGCATGAAACGCCGGGAGAAATCAACATCCCGTGGATTCTGCGGCTGCGTAATCTCGCCCTTGCCTACGACATGCTCGAATTCGGCAAGATGCGTTACAACCTGCTCGGCAACGGCGGCACTTGGTTCCCGGGCAACACAGCCGAAAATGTGGGTGAATATGACCTGAGCGCTTGCCTTGCGAATTCTCCGCATGCGGTGGTCATCCCCGCGTTGCTCGCCGAAACACACACCCTGCTCAAGGGTGAGGAAGTGAAGCGGTTGCAGCAGGATGAATAGCCGGCTTTCGCGGGGGAGACGGGCCATTCGAGAGGGAGGGGCGCTATGACCAGACTCATGAGACTCTTCGGTGTGGCGGTGGCAATGTCCGCCCTCCTGTCGTGCGGCCCGGCGGTCAACCGGAAGCGCGACATGCACGGCTATACTGCGCTACACAATGCCGTGAAAGCGGGCGACCTCGAGACGGCGCGCCTGCTGATTGAAGAGCAGCAGGCCAATCCGAACATCACCGACCTGGCCGGAGTCACTCCGCTTCACATCGCAGCCCGCGACGGTGATGTCGCCCTCGTGCGCATGCTGCTCGAACACTACGCGGACCCCGCCATGAAGACCAAAGACGGCTGGGACGCGCTGCACCTCGCGGTGTGGAACAGCCGCACGGCCGCAGTCCGCGCCCTGCTGGGTTTCGGCGCCGTGCCCAATCAGAAGACCCCGCAGGGCTGGACCGGGGTGCATCTGGCCGCCATGAAAGGCAGTCGCGAGGCACTCAGCGACCTTATGCTCGACTGGAAGGCGAATGAGCGGCACGGCAAGCCATCCGTGAACGAGCCCGACCGCGATGGCAACACGCCTCTGCACCTTGCCATAAAGCATGAGCAGCCCATGATGGTGGACATGCTGCTCGCCCACGGGGCCGACGTCAACGCCCAGGATGCCCAGGGCAACACGCCCCTGCATGTGCTGGCAGGCACGGGCGCCAACGCGCTTGCCCGAAGCCTCGCCTACCGTGACGCGGACCTTTCCACCGTCAACCAGGCCGGCAAAACCGCCTATGAGTCGGCCCTTGAGAAGAACGATGCGGAACTCGCTCAGCTTCTGTACGAACGCATGGCTGAACAGCGCAAGCAGGGCGGTCGGTAGGGCGGGCCGCCCTTACAGGTCAAGCAGGTCGACCAGGCCTGCCCAGGCGCGGCTGACCGGAAACTCCCCCGGATATTTCNNCGCCGCCCGGCACGTGGTTGAATCCCTGGGCCTCCATGTCAATGCGGTCGAACATGACTGGAAAACTGCTCTGCGAAATGTCTGTGCGGGAGGGGTCGTTGATGTTCTTGATTCGGAACCGCTCCACCCCCTCGCGAATCCGCATCACCTCATGCTCCTGTCCGAATTCGTCCTCGAACGTCCAGTTGCGGTCCAACTGGCCGGCATCCGCGGAGCTGATGATTCGCTTCAGCCGGTCGGCAAACAGGCGGGAGACGTCGCGCGTGCCCGGCTCCTCAATCCATGCCGAGTCAATCAGCCAGCCGATGNNGTAGAAGTAAGAAAGCTGGTCGAGCAGGCACGGCGCAATGCTGCCCCCGCTGCGATTGCCGCCCGCGCCGTCGGGGCGGCTCCACCGGCCCCTCTTGTATTCCTGCAGCGCGTTTGCACCTGAAGGACACAACAGAACGCGCGCCTCGGTAAGATACTCGGGGTAGATAGACGGCCCGTCGCACATCAGCACACCGGGATTCGGTTGCCCGCAGTTCATGCCGACCCGCCGCTGAATCGGCGGGTACAGTCCCGCGTGCTCACCCGAATACATCTTGAAGACCAGCGCCATCTGCTTCAGGTTGTTCGCGCAACTGATGCGGCGCGCGGCTTCTCTCGCCCGTGCAAGGCCCGGCAACAGCATGGCCGCCAGAATGGCGATAATGCCGATCACCACCAACAACTCGATGAGCGTGAATCCGGACCGCCTGTTTTTCATCCTCGCACCTCCCGAAGACCTCTTGGCATCGAATTCAGAGTACACGGAGGAATGGGAAAGATCAAGCAGTTCCGCATTTACATGTTGCCGTAAATCCGTGCAGGAATCTAG
>NPIG01000674.1_pt2 | contig 21087 bp, 14 predicted proteins | sample 8637441 | NCBI WGS metagenome assembly NPIG01 (sample SAMN07420675, study PRJNA396082) | bioreactor metagenome | isolation source: sample BR6 brine-fed electro-methanogenic bioreactor BR | place: Japan: Kochi | collected 2016-06-14 | reverse complement strand
CCAACCGTGCGGCACCAGCCCCGCCTCGAATATAAAGAACGCGGGCACCACGGTATAGGTGAAGTAGTCGACGATATTGTCGAGCAGCGCGCCGTCAAATCCCGGCAGCGCCCGCTTGACCTTGGCAACGCGCGCCAGCCCCCCGTCGACGCTGTCGATGAAGATGGTCACGCCCATCCACGCGAAAGCCAGGCGCCAGGCGTGCTCGGCCGTGGCCACGAGGGCGAGCAGGCCGAACACCGCGCCGCTCGCGGTGAGCGCGTGCACTCCCCACGCCACGGTGCGTTGCCGCCGTTTCACCTCGGGTTCTTCGCTGGACAGGGTATCCTCCTCGCGCGGCTCCTGTGCCGCGCCATGGACAAGATCATACGGGGAAGCGGGTGCGGCCCACAAATCGGCCCGCGGCCGGCTCAGTCTTCCGCCGCGGCCTCATCTCCCACCACGCCGGGCCCGGGCTTGTCGCGCATGGCCGCGTAGAGGCCGAGCGCCGCGACGACCGACTCCCCGGTCCAGAAGAGCACCAGCATACCCATGATCCCGCTCGTGAACCCGTAGCTGTGCAGGCCCACGCCGAGCAGGTTCACGCCCCACCACGAGAAAGCGACGATCATGCCGAGCAGTACGGAGGCAACGGCCGTGCCGTAGGCGCGGATGTATCCGCCAAGCCGCGCGTGCAGGATAATCAATCCCCAGATGCAGATGAGCAGCGCGCCGTTTTCCTTCGGGTCCCAGCCCCAGAAGCGCCCCCAGCTTTCGTTCGCCCAGATGCCGCCGAGCACCGTGCCGATAATCGAAAACAACAGGCTGAAACACACCACGCCGTAGATGACGCGCGCGAGACTGTCGTAAAACGCCATGTCGCCGGTGCGCAGCCGCAGCAGCCGCCCCACGATGTACACGTGCGCGAGCGCCGCCGCCAGCAGGCCCGCCGCGTAGCCCATGGTCACCGTGGTCACGTGCGTGCTCAACCAGAAATTGGTGTCGAGCACCGCGATCAGGCTGGGCATGGTGTCCACCGCCTCCTTCGCCTCATAGCGATAAGCGATGAACAGCCCGAGGGCGCCCAGGAACGACGCCACGGCGATGGCGATTTGCCGGCGGTTGATAATCTCGATGGCGATGCCAATCGCCGCGACCACGGCGGTGATGAACAATATGGTTTCGTACAGCGTCGTCACGGGCGGGCGCCCGCGAATGATGCAGCGGAACGTAATCGCCACAATAAGCAGCACTGTCGGGGCCGTCACGGTCGTCAGATGAACGTAGCGCCACGCCCGCCAGTCGGGCAACGCCCAGGACACCGCGATAACGAGGAAACTCAACACAAAGAGCCACTGGCTGTAGAACAGGTACTTGCCCTTGTAATAGTGGTACTCCGTGGGCACCTTCGCGTACTCCCCGCGTACAGTCGCGCGCTGCACCACCCCGGTGTGGAACGACGTCAGCGCCGTGCGAAATGCCGTGGGCTCGTCCTGCGCGTGTATCGCCATCTGCTCAAGGTTTTCCAGCAGACCCACCAGTTCTTCCGGCGTATCCGGCCGCTCGAAGGCCTGCGTCACCACCTCCGCCGGCGTGTACCACGCCGTCTCCTCAGGGTTCGCGGGCGGGATCAGCGAAAGCGGCGCCATCATGCGCATGTCCTGGTCAACCTGCTGAAACACCGTGCGCAAAGCCTCCAACTCGCTGTTGAACTCGTCCTGCGCCATGTCCGGCTGGTTGACCATGAGCTTGCGCAGGATGGGCGGCGCCGTGCGCAAAAGCGTCGACAACCGCACCGGCCCCTGTTCCGGCAGCGCCGCTGCCGCCATGCTCCCCGCCGGTATGGTGTACCGTGCGCGCGCCGCGTCCAGAAAATGGACCAACTGCTCGAAGGTGTGCACGTTCTCGGCCAGGTTCAGCACCTGCTGCTCCAGCCGCGCCAGGTTCTGCCGTTCCTGCGCGCCGTATTGCGAGGCCAGCTCGAACAGCTTCATCAGCCCGGGCGTCAGTTCGTTGTACGAATACCGGTCGCGCCGCTTGTCGTGCACCGGCACCCCGATGGCCGCCACCGCCTCGGAACTGTCGACCACAAAATGCCGGTACTCCCTGGCGGCCTCCGGACGGAACAGGCAGTCCATCAGCCACGGCGACGGCGCCAGCCGCTCGCCGGCTTCCGTCGTAAAGCTGCGCTTGCCGTTCAGACGCAGCAGCACAAAACGCGCGTAGGTGTCCACCGGCTTGATGCGCCCGCCTTCCTGTATCGGCAGTGTGGCGAAAAGGCGCACAGCGTCCTCGTCCCACGGCGCGCGCGCTTCCTGCGCCCGCGCCGAGCCGGCCGCGACGCCAACGATGAGCCCAAGCACGATCACATGGCGAATGGGGGTCATACAGGCCTCCGTCGTTCGCGTTGCAGGTAGCGGTAGAGCTTCTGAAGAAAATGCAGCGACAGTCCAAAGCTGATGATATAGCAGGCGTAGAGCGGCCACTGGTCCGCGGGGTTGTTGACCACCGAAAATGTGGAAAACAGCGGCGTGCCGGGAGGCGCGTTCTGCGGCCCCCAGGATGCCTGGAAGAACGTGTATCCCTCGTGCCGCAGCGGCTGGTTCATCTTGATCTCGATCTGGCGGCTTGCACCGTCCTCAATCTTGGTCACCGTGCTTTCAAAACTCGCGGGCATCTGAGTGTTCGGGTGCAGTTCCCGGCGGAAATCATCCAGATGGATGGTGAAAGGAAGTTGCCACGTGCGCCGCCACAGTTCCACGCCCCAGGCGCCCTGTTCCGTCTCGACCACCCACGGCCCTCGCGCAAGCCCGAAAAGCAGCCCCTCGCCGGTGCTCCCGTCCGCCAGCGTCGCTGTGGCGCGCGCGCCCGCGATGTTGCGCTCCGCCTGCGTGTCGACCGCCGCGGGCATCAGCACATAGCCCGCCACCGAACCGGGCGCGTTGGGCGCGCGCTGGGGCATACAGTTCGGCTGCCAGTCCGACAGCGTCAGCTCGAAAGGGAGTTCCGGGTTGTGGAAGGTGCGCGAGTCCGCCTCGCCAAGCCCCTCGAGCAGCTCGTGGCCGATGAGGAACTGCCGGGCGGGCGCGGCCGCGTCCAGCGGGGTCAGCGCCACCTCCCACTCATAGTAGCTCTGGAAGCGGTCGGACTGCTCGCCCTCGTAGAGCGTCATCTGCCCGCTGTGCGACATTTCATAGGTCACGAACCCGCCGAGCAGCAGCACCAGCATGCCCGCGTGCGCGATCAGCATGCCCGGACGCCGCCAGCTCTTGCGCGCGCGGAGGATGCCGCCCAAAAGCAGGTTGATGAACAGCAGCACCAGCAGCAGGTACACCCCCGGAAGGGGCAGCGGAATCGTGTCGAAAAGATCATGCACCAGAAACATGGAGTTGAAGTACTTCTGCTGGGCGGCATAGATGCCCAGTTCCACCTGCTCCAGCGTGCCGAAGAACGTCAGCAGCAGCAGAAAGAACAGCAGCACAATGGCCACGCCGTAAGAGGCGCAAAAGCGGAAAGCTCTCTTCAATACTTGCATAAGTTCTCCGGGTTCGCGCCTACTCGCGGCGCAACGACTCGCAGAACGCGGCGAAACGTTCCTTCTCCGGCGCCATCTGCGCCTCGGGGCCAATCATCTTCACGAACAGCGTCTCGCCCGCGAGCGCACAGACCATGCCGTACATGGTAAACCCGGGGCGTTCCTCGCCGGACATGCCGGTGTAAACGCCCGCGATGGTGACGAAAGGCGCCTCCTGGCCAAGCACGCTGAGCCGGGGCAGCGCCGCCAGTTCCGCGTCGGTCAGCGGCGGCTGGCCCATCTGCCGGCGCCAGCGGTTGATGTTCGCCGCCACGCCCCCGGCCGGACCGGAAAGCGTCGTGATATAGCACTCGCATTCGCCGGTGGTGTAGGTGGCGATGCGCATCGCGCGCTCCGGCTGGCGTTCCCAGGTCTCCGGCGCGGTCCACGCCAGACCGCCTTCCGGCGCGGCCTCGGCCGCGGGGGCCGGTGCTGGCGCTTCGGCAGGCGCGGGCGCTTCAGCCGGCGCGGCCTCAGTCCGGCGCAGGGAGCGGCAAAACAGGTCGAATGCCCCCAGATTATCGGCCACCACCGGTTTCGGGCCGGTCATCTTCACAAAATACGACTGGTCCTCCTGCTCGAGCACCAGGCCCGCCAGGGCAAAATCCTCCTGCCCCGCGCCGCCGGCCATTCCGGCGTAGGCGCCCTCGAGCAACACGAATATCGCCTCCTCGCCAAAAAGCGGCTTGCGCGCGAGCGCGGCCATCTCTTCCGCCGCCATTTCCGGAAGGCCCATCTGCCCGCGCCACCGGTTGATGTTCGGCAATGCCCCGCCGCCCGCGCCCTTGAGCACCGTGAAATAGCATTCCGACCCGGGGTGGCCGGCCACTTGCAGGTTCGCGATACGCAGCGGCGTCGGCTCGAGTTCCTCCCAGCCGTCCGGCGTCTCCCAGGAAAAGGCTTCCGTGCCCACCGTGCTTTCCAGCGCCATGCCCGCGTGGGGGTTGGGCGGGTCTGTGGCGGTTTGCGCGCCGAACCCAAGGCGCTCGCCGGGCGTCAGGTCTTTCGCCCCGGCATACTCCGCCGGGTCAACCTGCCGCGTGCTCTCGACGAGCACACGGTCCTCCACGCCGCAACCCAGTGCAACCCCCGCAAGCAGCGCGCACAGAAAGAGTTTCCTGAAATTCATGTTGATATGACTCCGCTACGATGCCCAAAGGATTCAAGAGAAGCAACGCCGCCGCAACGCCTCGGATTCCCGCGCACGGCGCCGGGCCGCGCCATGGTAGTACAAACGGCGGCCCCGATGGAACCCGGAAGCCGCCGTGCTGCTCAAAATCTCGAGCGTGCGTCAGATTTCGCCCTCCACGCTCTCGCCCTCCGGTTCGGGCGCCGGTTCGCAGCCGGGTCCCGCCACGAGACACACGTCATCGATGAAGACCGGCGACAGCGCGGCGGCTTGCGCGGGGCTGTAGTAAAGGAAGACGAGCGTGTGAGACCCGCCATCGGCGAATGCGCTCACGTCCAACGAAACCAGCTTGTACGCGTCATATTCAGCAGCCGCGGCCTCGTTCAACTCGAACAGGATGTTCCGACCCATGAGCACCCGCAGAATGAACGGCTTTTCCGCGCGCGGCGCCGCGAGATAGAACTGCAGCGTGGCCTGGCCGGCGCGCGGCATGACCACCCGCTGGGAAGCCGAGCCCGACTCCTCGCCGCCGTCCGGGTTGCCGCCCAGGTACAACCAGCCCAGTCCGGTGCGCGGACCCAGTCCGTCGACCGTGCCGCAGCGGCCCACATCGCAGACCACATACTCAAAGACACTGCTCAGTTGGGCCCAGTACGCGGTTTGGGGGCCGCCCTCAAAACCACCGTCTCCCACCACGTTCTGGTCCGGCTCGCCCTCGAAAGGCTCACCTTCCGGTTCCGGCACAACCGCCAGGCTCACGGAGCGCTCGGCGCTCTGTCCTATGCTGTCGGTGGCGCGCACGGCAAACGTGAACACCCCCTCCGTGGCGGGCGTGCCGCGAAGGCTGCCGCCGCTGGTGATGCTTAACCCCGCGGGCGGAGCGCCCACGCCGGGCACGAGCGACCATTCGTACGGCGGCACCCCGCCCTCCGCGGCGAAATCGACACGGTAGTCCTGCCCGGGATAGGCCTCGGGGAGCGTGGCGGGCGTGGTGATCTGCACCGGCCCGTTTTCGGCGTGCCTGAACACCGCCGTCACCACCTCGTCGTCATACAGCACAATCGTGGTGACAGGCGCCGCCGTGTTGAATTTGATGGGCAGGTCCGGAATATCGGGCACGTCAGGCAGCATGTCGCCGTCCTGTTGCTGCCGGTCCCACAACGAGAACTCGTAGCCCTCCGCCGGCACTGCTTCCAGCGTCACTTCGCTGCCCGCCCGGTATTGCGCCTGGTCAGGGGCGAGAAACACCTCGCCCGCACCTTCGGGCTCCACGAAGATCGTGACGCTGTGCAGGGCATTGGGCGGGGGGCAACCCTCCAGCAGGGCGGCGGCGCACAACACCGGCGCCACGCCCAAAACGTACCGTTGCGTAAACATAATCTTCCTCCCTGTGGCCGGCGCGCCGGCCATGCGGTGCGCCGAAGCGCGCAGTGCTTCGGCGCGGGGTGTCACTCTCCGTTCAGATAGTCGCCCCAGTTGAGCAGTGTCTCGATAATCAGATTGATGATGTCCAGGATGTCGAACAGCACGTCCGCCAGGTCGGACAACGTGTCGAGCAGGCTCGCCAGGTCCGCCGCGGGACGCGGGGCCGAAGCGGCCATCGCGTGCACTTTCGCATTCCGCATGTCACATTCTCCTCGGCGTGCCGGCCGGTTTCCTCCCGGTCAGTCCGCCACGGTTCGTTCTTCGTCTCCCAGAAATGGCTCCAGGCTCTGCGCCGTCGCCGTGCGCACGTCGTACCAGGCCCGCCGCAGCGCAACGCGCGCCTGCGCCAGTCGCGCCTGCGCCTCCACCAGGTCCCGCTGGGCCTGGTTCAGCCGCACCAGGGGCGCCTTGCCCGCGCGGTAGGCCTGTTCTGCAAGGTCGCGGTTGCGCTGCACATCCTCGGCCGCGGTGCGCTGCAGCACGAGCGCCTTCTGCGCCGTGTTCAGCGCGATGAGCGCGCGGCGCACTTCCCCGACCGTCTGCAACTCGGCATCGCTCAGCCGGTATTCGGCTTCGCGCTTCGCCTTCTTCGCCTGGCGCACCTCGGACCAGCGCCGGCCGCCCGTGAACAGGTCGTAATCGATGTTCACCCCGATGGACGTGCTGAAGTCGTCCGCGTTCATGTCCGTTTCATACGTCCGGTTGCCCTGCCAGTTCGTGAACAGCGCCACCTTGGGCGAGAACGCGGCGTATTTCTCCTTGACCCCGGCGCCCGCCCGCTTGACGCGGTACGCGGCCCCGGCCAGTTCCGGACGGTGCGCCAGCGCGTACGCCAGCGCGGCATCGGCATCGGGCAACTGCATGTCTTCGGGCCGCTCGTCGCCTAGCGGCGCCACGTCGGCCCGCTCCGGCAGCACCCCCTCGGGAATCGCCATCAGCACCGCCAGCGCGACCCGCGCCCCTTCGAACTGCGCCGCCGCTTCCAGCACCGCCGCGCGCGCCGCCTGCCCCCGCACGCGGAAATTCAGCAGGTCGCTCAGCGAGCCCTTGCCCGCCTCATACGTTATCTCCGCCTCCTTGAGCAGGCGCGCGTTGAACGCCTCGTCGGCACGCGCGATCTCCAGAGATTCCCGGGCCAGTTGGATGCCGTAGTACGCTTCCGCCACCGCCGACAGCAGCAGCCGCTGCGCTTCCCGCCGGCCCGCCTCGGTCTCTTCCACGCCGAACTTCGCCATGGCGTGGCGGAACTCGCGCGCGAACCCGTCGAAGAGCAGGAACCCCGCCGTGACGCCCAACTGGTATCCTTTGAGCGGTTCGTCCAGGCGCTCGTGCGCCTCGTGAAGTTCGCGGCTCACGTCGCGCACCTGGCTGCGCAGGCGGCGCGCCTCATGGGCGGCGGCAATCGCCTCCAGCCCGATGCCCTGGTAGGAATCGAGCACGCCGCGCGGCAGACGGTCATAGAGTTCGTCGGTCAGGTCTTGCGCGGTTTCGAGCGCTTCCTGCGTCTCGTTGACAACACGGTCGGACAGCCACGTCTTCGTCAGCGAATAGGTCGCCTGGATCTGCGGCAGGTAGAGCGAGCGCACCTGTGTCACCCGCTCCCTGGCCTGCTCGACCATCTCGCCCACGGCAAGCAGCGAGGGGTTGTTCTCCAGCGCGCGTCGCTGGGCGGACTCCAGGTCGAGCACCTGCGCAGGCGCCTCCGCGCCCTCAGGGGGCGCCGCACCGGCGCGCGCAGAGACACAGCACAGCAGGGCGGCCAGACCGCACGCGCTGTATCGCTGCATCCTGCCCCGCCTCATTTCGCCGCCTCCGGCTGCGCCTCGGGCGCCTCGGTTCCACCCCCCGTCAGGTCCGCGTTGCGCCAGCGCGCGGGCTCCACCACCTCGGGGCGCACCCACACGCCGTGGCGAATCCGATGGACCAGCAACCGCGCGTCGTTCAGGATGCACAACAGGCACGGCACCATCAGCAGCGTCAGCAGGGTGGCGAACGCCACCCCCGCCGCGATGGAAATGGCCATCGGAATCAGCATCTGCGCCTGAAAATCGTCCTCGAGAATAAGCGGCATCAGCCCGCCCACCGTGCTGATCGTCGTCAGAAAGATGGCGCGAAACCGCCGCGACCCGCCCAGCCGCACCGCCCGGTAGAACGGCTCGCCTTGCGCAACGAAGCTGTTGACACACTCGATAAGCACGATGGCGTCGTTCACCACGATGCCCGCGAGCGCGGTGATGCCGAAGAGGCTCATCATCGACAGGTCGAAACCCATGGCCAGGTGGCCCAGCACCGCCCCGATTGTGCCGAAGGGCACCGTCACAAGAATCACTATGGGCTGAATATAGGACCGAAAGACCGTGGCGATGATGATATAGATGCCGAGCACCGCCATCGGAAAGCCAATCATCAGGCTCTCCAGCGATTCGCGTGTCTGCTGCTGTTCACCCTGGAAGGACATGCTCACTTCGGGGTAGCTGCGGCGAAGTTGCGGGAAATAGTCGCGTTCAAGTTCGTTGATGATACGCGTCGGGTTGGCCTTGGCGAGGTTGACCTCGGCGGTCACCTTGACCCGGCGCATCCCGTCCGTGCGATGAATGGTCGCGTAGCCCGGCGTGTAGTCCGCTTCGGCAACCGACATCAGCGGCACCTCGAAACCGTGCGGCGTCCGGATGCGGATGCGCTGGAATTCGGCAAGCTGCTTGCGGTCCTCCTGTGGATACCGCACGCGCACCCGCACATCGTCGCGGCCGCGCTGAATACGCACCGCCTCCTGCCCGAAGTAGCCGGCGTGTATCTGCATCGCCAGGTCGGCCACCGTCAGGCCCAGGTTGCGCGCTTCCGGCTTCAGTTCAAGCCGGATTTCATTCTTGCCCCGGCGGAAATCGTGCTGAATCTGGTACACACCGTCGAAGGTGCCCAGCTTTTTCTTCAGTTCCCCGCTGGCGGCAAGCAGTCGCTCCATGTCCTTGCCCTGCATCCACACCTCGATGGGCGCGCCCGGAGGCGCAATCTCGTCGCCCGCGAAGGTGAGGGTTTCCGCGCCCGGAATATGGCCGATTTCTTCGCGCCAGCCCTCGATGATGTCCTTGAAGTAGATGCCGCGCCTGCCGGTCTCCAGCAATTCAACGCGCACTGTGGACAGGTGCGTGCCCACCTCGGTGCCGCCCCGGTCGTTGATCAGGGCGCCCACCACCGCGAACATGTTGTTGATCAAGGGCTCTCCCGACAGCGTGTTCACCTTCGCCTCGAGCCGCCGCATACCCTCCTCGATACGCATCGCCCCCTCTTCTGTCACCTCCATCGGCGTGCCCACCGGAAACTCGATCGTAGCCGAAACTGCGTTGCCGTCCATCTCCGGGAAGAACACGAACTCCACCATGCCGCTGTTCACCAGGCCCATCGTGGCAATGCCGACCATGGCCATGACGGACAGGCTGATGTAGCGCCAGCGGATCGCGCGGGCCATAAACGGCTGATAGACGCGCTCCGCAAAACGTTCGAGGCCCCGGTTCATGAAACGGTGAAACCGCACCCCGAAGGACCAGCGGCTCGCTTCAACCGGGCGGTTGGGGTCGGGCAAATGGCCCAGATGCGCCGGCAACAGAAACAGGCATTCAACCAGCGAAATCAGCAGCGCCGCGATCACCACCGTCGGCAGGATGGCGATGAGCTTTCCCATGAACCCGCCGACAAAATAGAGCGGCACGAACGCGATGACCGTGGTAAGCACCGCCGCGATCACGGGCATGCCCACTTCGATGACCCCGTCGACCGCGGCCTTGAGCGGCGGCGCGCCGCCCTTTCGCGCCACGTAGATCGCCTCCCCCACCACAATCGCGTCGTCCACGATAATGCCCAGCACCATAATCAACCCGAACAGGCTGATCATGTTGATGGTCGCGCCCATGTACCACATGACGATCAGCGCGCCCATCGTGCTGACCGGCATGCCCATGCCCGCCCAGAAACTCAGGCGGATGTCCAGAAACAGCCACAACAGCAGAAACACAAGCGCAAGCCCGATCAGGCCGTTGCGCAACAAGAGCCGGATCCGCGCCTGCAGCAGGTCCGCCATGCGCCCCCACGGCTCCAGTTTCACCGTCGGCGGAAGCTGCTGCTGCTTGCGCTCCACATACTCCAGCACCGCCTCGTCGATCTCGAGCGCGTCCTCCTCCATCGTCTTGTACACGCCAATCGTCGCCGTCGGCTTCCCGTTGAAGCGCCGGATTACATAGTCGTCGCTGAATGCGTCCCGCACATCGGCCACCTGGCCGAGCGTAACGCTCTGGCCCTGCGGCGCCGCGAAGACCACTATCCTCGAAAACTCCTCCCCCGTGTATTTTCGTCCGATGGTGCGCAACCGGATCTCTTCCGCCCTGGTGCGCATCGTGCCGCCGGAAAGGTTGATGCTGTTGGCCTGGACCGCCTTCGCCACCTGGTCGAAGGTGATGCCGTACTTGCGCAGTTTCTCCTCCGAAAGCTCGATGCTGATTTCGTACTCGCGCGCGCCCATCACCTCCACCTGGGATATGGACGGAATCGCTTGAAGCTCCTCCTTGATCTCCTCCGCGTGCTCCTTCAGCAGACGCTCGTCCATCTTCTCGCCCGCGAGCGCGAGAAACATCACGGCGATGCGGAAGACCACCTTCTCGGTAACCGGCTTCTCAACGTCCTTGGGAAAAGTGGAAATGCCGTTTACCGCGTTCTCGACCCGGTCCTTGACTTCGTCGATGTCATAGTCTTCCTCGACCTCAACAAACGCGACGCCCACGTTCTCCCGGGATTCCGTGTTGTACCGCTTGATGCCTTCGATGCCCTCGATCGCTTCTTCGATCTTGATGCAGATGCCTTCCTCGACCTCCTCCGGGTCGGCTCCGGGCCACGGCACCGCCACGGAAACCACGTCCAGGCGCAGGTCGGGGAAGGTCTCGCGGTTCATCTGGAACGCGCCCAGCAGGCCGCCGAAGAAGATGATGCTCAACACGATATTCGCGAATACCGTGTTGCGCGCGAAAGCTGTGATGAAGCCTCTCATGAAGCGGAAACACCGGTAGGCGCGTTCTCAGGCGAGGCGCCGGCCGGAGGCAGGAGGTCCAGCAGGCTGTCCGGAAGCGGGTTCACCAGCCGCGTCGTGATCACCAGGTCGCCCGGGCGCACGCCCCCGCGCACAAACGTCTCCTCGTTCTGCGTCCGCACCACTTCGACATCCCGCCGGGAAAGCCGGGGCGCTCCTTCCTCATCGCGCACCACCGCGTAGATCTCCCCCTCAAAGGTGACCGCCCAGCGGGGCATGCGGTACACGTTCTCCATGACCCGACCCGGGATATCCACCTTGCAGAACATCCGCTCCACCAGCGGCAGCCCCACGCTCCCCTCCGGCGCCGCCTGCGACGCCGGCACGCGCACCGCCACGCTCACCGTGCGCGACATCTGGTCGTAGCGCTCAACCCGGTCCAGTGTCCCATGCCAGACCTGACCGCTCGTGTCTTCCGTCCACGTGATGCGGCACTCGACGGGCTCCAGCGCGCCAAACCACGCCTCGCCCGTCTTTGAATGCGCCTCCGCGAACGGCAGCCAGGCGCGCGCCTCCTGGCTGTCCAGCGGCACCGAGATTTCAAGCACGCTGTCATCCGCCAGCGCCAGAATGGGCGGGCCCGGCGCCACGTACTGGCCCACCTCGACCTGCGCCATCTTCACGCGCGCGTCAAAAGCGGCCCGCACCTCCGTGCGCTCTAGACTCGTGCGGGCCATGTCAAGCTGCGCGCGCGCCGCTTCGAGGCCGCTTTCGGCCTCGCGAATCCCGATGGGATACATCTCAAGGGCCTGGTTGAGCTGCTTCAGCGCGTCCTCGGCCTTGTTGTAGTTCACCTCGGCAAGGTTGACCATGGATTCCGTGCCGATGTCATTCTCTTCGAACAGCGCCTTGTCGCGCTCAAACTCCTCGCGCGCAATGTCACGACTGCGCGCAACGCTCTCGTACCGGTCGCGGTCGGTCTCCCACTGCGTTTTCAGCCGCGCGACCTTGCTTTCCAGCTGACGCAACTGCGCCTCCGCCTGGCGCACCGCATTCTCGTAATCGCGCGGGTCGATGCGAAACAGCAATTCGCCCCGCGGAATCACCTCTCCCTGCTCCAGCCGAGGATGCACTTCCACCACCTCGCCCGGAACCTTCGCGCAAACCTGCACCATGTCCAGGCTGCGCACATCCCCAAAACCCGACACGACCACGGGCACGTCTTCGGGCTCGACTTCTTTGACCGCCACCTCCAGGCGCAGTTCCTCCAATCGGTTCTGCTTGGGGGGAACGCGCAGCGCCTCAAGCCCGAACTTCATGCCGATGCCCAGCAATATGAACATTGTGCTGACCACCACACGCAGGGCTATCTTCGCAGCGCGTCGCTTCTTGGAGTGCGGCATGAACCTGGTTTCCGGCAGGTATTGGTTTAACCACTTGAACAGAAACTACCCCTCATCCTACCCATAATCACCAGTATTGTCAACATCCCTTCGGATTGCATATAATGTGGTACAACCAAAACGGGCAGGAGCCGCCAAATGAATGCCTTCAATCAGACCCGAAGCGCATCCGAGACCGCCTCAGAACACCTCGCAAACCTCCTGCGGCACGCCATCTTCGAAGGGGAATGGCTGCCGGGTGACCGCCTGCCCACCGAGCGCGAACTCGCCGAAACCCACACGGTCTCCCGCCATGTGGTGCGCGAAGCCCTGAAGCGTCTGCAGGCAACGGGCCTCGTCATTATCCGCAGGGGGTCCGGCTGCTACGTCAACGATGTGCATCTCATGGGCGGACTGGAACTTCTGGAAGATATGCTGACCAGCGACGACGGCCGCCTCGACATCGACTTAGTGGGCGATATCTTCGAATTTCGCGCGCACATCGCCCGCGAGGCCATTCGCCTCGCCGCTCTGCGCCGCAGCGACGAACAGGCCGCGCAATTGCAGCAGGCGCTGCGCGAACGGCGCTCGGCCTTTCAAGACGTGGACAAACTCAACGAAACCAACACACGCATCATACGCGTGCTGGCGTCCGCGACCAATAACCGGGTGTACCAACTCGCCTTCAACAATCTCGGCCGCATCCTCGTGCGCATCCGCCAGCATGTGCCCCTCGAAGTCTTCGACCCCGCCGGCTCGCAAGAAGACCTCGAGCGCATCATCGAAGCCATACGCGAGAAAGACCCGGAAATGGCGGTCCTCTATCTCAACCGCCAGGCACGCCGGATGAAGGACCTGCTCGACACGCTCCTTGCCGGACTCGCCCAGGAAACCACCGCCTCAGAACGAAGCTGAGCTTCCCATTCCCGGATTCCGCGAATACTACGCAAGTCAATTGCGCACAACGATTTGACAATAAGTTAGAAGTTCCGTACAATTTTAGGGGAACAAAGAAAGCACACAAATGCCGCAGATGCTGAGTCCAAGCCAGGAAGACTACCTCGAGGCCATATACCAACTGGTCGAGGAGAAGCAGGTCGCGCGCTCGAAAGACATCGCCCAGCGGCTGCGCGTGCGCAGTTCTTCGGTGACCACGGCCTTGCGGGCGCTGGCGGAACGCGCGCTGATCAATTATGAACCGTATGCAAACGTGACATTGACCCAGGAAGGCCGGCGTGTGGGCAAGGAGATCGTGAGGCGGCACGAGGCGCTGCGCGACTTCTTCGTGAGAATTCTGCTTGTCGATGAAGACGAGGCGGAGGAGGCCGCGTGCAGGATGGAACACGCCATGCCGCGGTCGCTGCTCGAGCGCTTCATCCGGTTCCTGGAGTTCGTGACCATCTGCCCGCGCGGCGGCGAAGAACTCATTGCGGGCTTTGACCGCTCCTGTCACGAAGCCCGTGACTACGCGGCCTGCCGGGCCTGTCTGCGCGCCTGCCTGGAAGCCGTTTCGGCGCGCGACGACGGCGAGAACAACGGCCGGCCGGTAACGAGGCCGCTGCACCGCCTCGTGGCGGGTGACTGGGCCCGCGTGGTGTACCGGCGCGGCAACCCGGACACGCTGCGGCGCCTGGATGGCCTGGGTCTCGAGGCGGGCGCCATGGTGGAGGTGGAACGCTCGGATGCGGGCGCGAATGAAATGGAACTCAAAGTCAAGGGATACCACGTGACGCTTCGCACAAGCGAAGCGGCGGACATAGACGTGGAACGGTTGCAACCATCATGAAGGCGGCCATGACACAGAACACATCGGCACGACGACTGACCGCCGCGGCCCAACACGAACAGGTGCGGGTGAACCGTATCGAGGGGGGCGAGGGGTTGCGGGCGCGCCTGGCGGCGATGGGTATCGTGCCCGGCGTCGCAATGTCCATTGTGCGAAACAGTTTCTGGGGGCCGCTTATCGTCAACGTGCGCGGCAGCCGGCTCGTGCTCGGCCGGGGCGCCGCCGACAAGATTGCCATCGACTGAACATAGCGGCCCGCTGTGCGCGGACCGCGACGATAGCCCCGAAGGAAGCTTCATGCCCGAGCAACTCACCATCGCGCTCGCTGGAAATCCGAACTCCGGCAAAACGACCGTTTTCAATGCGTTGACAGGCGCGCGCCAGCACGTGGGCAACTACCCCGGCGTGACGGTGGAAAAGGTGGTCGGGCAACGCACCCACAACCATCGCGCCTTGCGCATTGTCGACCTGCCGGGTACCTACAGCCTCACCGCCTATTCCGTCGAGGAGCGTGTCGCCCGCGACTTCATCCTCGACGAGTCGCCCGATGTGGTCGTCGATATCGTGGACGCCTCGAACCTCGAGCGCAATCTCTACCTGGCAACCCAACTGCTCGAACTGGACGTGCCGCTCGTCTTCGCCTTTAATATGAGCGATGTGGCCCGGGCCCGCGGCTTCGAAGTCGACACCGCCGCACTGTCCGCGCTGCTCGGCGTGCCCATTGTGTGGACCACCGCCAACAAGGGCGTCGGCCTCGAGGCACTGCTCGACGCCGTCGTGCGCGTGGGCGAGCATCCCGGGGAGCAGCAGCGCGCCGTGCTGCACTACGGCCGCGACATCGACCAGGAAATCGCGCTCATTGAGGCGCGGCTCCTGGCGCGGGACGCTGCGCCCCCGGACCGCCCGCCGCACTGGACCGCCCTCAAACTCCTCGAGCGCGACCCGCAAATCTGCCGCATCGTAGCGCAGCGCGTCCCCAAAGTGGCGCGGTTCGCCGAGGAGCGCGCCGCCCACGTCGCGGCCGTCTTTCGCGACACGCCGGAAATCGTCATCGCCGATCGCCGCTACGGCTTCATCAGCGGCGCCTGCCAGGAAACCGTGCGCTCCACCGTCGAGACGCGGCACGACTTCTCCGACCGCGTGGATGGCGTGCTCGCCCACCGCGTCCTGGGCCTGCCCCTGTTTCTCCTGCTCATGTATATCGTCTTCCAACTCGTGTTCTCGCTCGGCGAATACCCCATGCACGCCCTCGAGTTCATGTTCATGTGGTCCGCTGAAGCCATCAACGCGCACTGGCCCCTCGCCATGGACAGTCCCCTCCGCTCGCTGCTCGTCGACGGCGTCATCGGCGGCGTCGGCGGCGTCGTCGTGTTTCTGCCGAACATCCTGCTGCTCTTCCTGGCCATCGCACTGCTCGAGGACACGGGCTACATGGCGCGGGCGGCGTTCATCATGGACCAGTTCATGCACCGCTTCCACCTGCACGGCAAGAGCTTCATCCCCATGCTCATCGGCTTCGGCTGCACCGTGCCCGCCATCATGGCCGCGCGCACCCTTGAAAGCCGGCGCGACCGCTTGACCACCATCATGATCGCGCCGCTCATGAGTTGCGGCGCGCGGCTGCCCATCTACGCCCTGCTCATCCCGGCGTTTTTCCCGAAAGCCTGGCACGGACCCATGCTGTGGCTGCTCTACGTCATCGGCATTGTGCTCGCCCTGCTCGCCGCGCGCGTCTTGCGCGGCACCGTGTTCCGCGGCGAGAGCACGCCCTTCGTGATGGAACTGCCGCCCTACCGGCTCCCCACCCTGCGCGGGTTGCTCACCCACATGTGGCGGCGCGGCTGGATGTACCTGCGCAAGGCGGGCACCATCATTCTGGCCATCTCGATTGTGCTCTGGGCCCTAACCACGTATCCGAAGCAGACCGAGTTCTCCCAGGACTACGAGGCCCGCCTCGACGGACTGCGCGCCGAACAGGAGGAAGAACTGGCGGCGTTCACCGCGCGCCACGACGTGCCCTGGAGCAACCAAGTGGCCGCGGCACTGCGCGGAGAGGATGCCGCACTCCAGCCTGACACGCATGCGGAGATGTTCGTGGGCATGGTCAGGAACCTGCGCGCCGCGCGCACCGACACGCATGAGGACGCGCACTACCGGCTCGCCGCGCTCGAAGCCCGCAACCCCGCACTCTTCGACACGGCCACGGCCTATCTCGACGAAATCGAGATTCCCTACGGCCGGGCCATGGCGGAAGTCGAGCACGCGCGCGCGGCGGAAACCATGGCCTACTCCGCGGCCGGGCGCATCGGCCACGCTATGGCGCCGCTCATCAAGCCGCTCGGCTTTGACTGGCGCATCGGCACCGCCTTGCTCGGCGCCTTCGCGGCAAAGGAAGTCTTCGTCGCGCAACTGGGCATTGTCCATGCCGTCGGCTCAGCCGATGAGGACATCGACGCGCTGCGCACCCGGCTCCGGGACAACTACACCCCACTGACCGCATTCTGCATCATGCTCTTCTGTCTTATCAGCGCGCCGTGCATGGCGACGGTCGCGGTCACGCGTGGGGAGACCGGCTCCTGGCGCCTTACGCTCTTCCAGTGGGGCGGGCTGACCCTGCTCGGGTACCTCGTCACGGCCTGCGTCTACCAGGTGGGCGCGCTGCTCGGGCTCGGCACGGGCTGAAAGGAGGAAACGCTGATGGCGGAAACAATCGCTGTCTTGATGATAGTCGGCGTGGCGGCGCTCTTCCTGGCGCGGCGCTTCTACCGGGCCGCCTCCGGCGAAGAAAGCGCGTGCGACTGCTGTGAACCCGACCAGTGCCCGGTGGCCACCGCCGCGTGCGCCCGGTCGCCGGCGCCGGACGGCCGGCAACCGGCGAAGCACGGCCGCAACGGCGGGGACGCCCCGCCCGCGGCGCGGAACTCCCCCGAAAGCTGAGGCCCGGCAAAGGCTGTGTGCACCACCCCGCAGCCTTCTGCTACACTCTGCCCCTATGGCCGCGGTGAGTGAAAAACCTGTGATAGTGCAATCGGACCGTTCTATTCTGCTGGAAACGGACGGGCCTGCCTTTGAAGACGCCCGCGATAGCCTGGCCGGCTTCGCCGAACTGGTCAAATCCCCGGAGCACATCCACACCTACCGCATCACCCCGCTCTCGCTCTGGAACGCCGCCGCCGCCGGGCTCACCGCCAAAGATGTGCTCGACGGCCTCGAACGCTTCAGCAAGTACGACATCCCGCAGAACATTACCGCCGAAATCGAAGACAACATCGCGCGGTACGGCCGGCTCAAGCTCTACAAGGAAACCGGCGGGCGACTGGTAATCACCTCCGAAGACCAGATGCTCATCGTTGAACTCCGCAATCAGAAGACGCTCCAACCCTACATCGAGGGCTCGCCCGACAACAAGCGCATCTTCGTCAAACCCGCGGACCGCGGCAATGTGAAGTGCGCCCTCATCAAGCTCGGCTTCCCCGTGGAAGACCTGGCAGGTTACGTCGAGGGCGCGCCACTCGAGGTGGACCTGCTCGACAAGACCGGGAGCGGCCGCGCTTTCGGCCTGCGCAAATACCAGAAGGAGTCGGTGGCCGCCTTCTACGCGGGCGGCTCCAACCAGGGCGGCAGCGGCGTGGTGGTGCTCCCCTGCGGCGCGGGAAAGACCATCGTCGCCATCGGCGCCATCGCCACCGTCAAGACGCACACCCTGGTCCTGACGACCAACACCGTGGCCCTGCGCCAGTGGAAAGAGGAGCTGCTCGACAAGACCACCCTCACCGCGGCGGACATCGGCGAGTACAGCGGCGAGTCGAAAGACATCCGCCCGGTCACCATCGCCACCTACCAGGTGCTCACCTACCGCAAGGCGAAAGACAGCCCCTTTGTCCATTTCAGCCTGTTCGATGAGGGCCAGTGGGGACTCATTGTGTACGATGAGGTGCACCTGCTCCCCGCGCCGGTCTTCCGCGCCACCGCCTCGCTCCAGGCCCGGCGGCGCCTCGGCCTCACCGCAACGCTCGTGCGCGAGGACGCGCGCGAGGACGACGTCTTCAGCCTCATCGGCCCAAAGAAGTACGATGTGCCCTGGAAAGTGCTCGAAAAGCAGGGCTGGATCGCACAGGCGCTGTGCACCGAAGTGCGCGTGCGCATGCCCGAGGAGGACCGCTACCGCTACGCCATCGCGGACAAGCGCACGAAGTTTCGCATCGCCTCGACCAACCCCAGCAAGATGCGCCTCTGCGAGCAGCTTCTTGAGCGCCACTCCGACGACAATGTGCTGGTCATCGGCCAGTACCTCGACCAGTTGAAGGCCTTCGCCAAACGCTTCAAAGCGCCCCTGATCACGGGACGCACCGCCACCCGCGAGCGGGAACGGCTCTACAATGCCTTCCGAAAGGGCGAGGAAAAGCTGCTGGTCGTGTCAAAGGTCGCCAATTTCGCCATCGACCTGCCCGACGCGAATGTGGCGATTCAAATCTCCGGCACCTTCGGTTCGCGCCAGGAGGAAGCGCAGCGGCTTGGGCGAATCCTGCGGCCCAAGGAGTCGGGCGTGGTCGCACGCTTCTACTCCCTGGTCTCGCGGGACACCTGCGACCAGGACTATAGCGTCAAGCGCCAGCTCTTCCTCACCGAACAGGGGTACCGTTACGAGATCATAACGGAAGAAGCGCTGAATGAATCCGTCGACGACGTCGGCGGGGCATAGCATCACGCGCGAATACAGGGAGCGTGTATGGCGCAGGGGTTACTCTTCTACGGCGCGAATCGCTCGGGACGAAGCGCGCAAATCGACCGCCTCCTCGTGGGGCACTGGGGCCGGGCCGTCCTGCTCATGCCCACCCACGCCAGCGCCGCAGAACGCCTCGAGACCGTGCTGCGCGAACACCGCCTGCCCGGCGCCTGGGGACGGCCCGTCTGTGAATTCAACACCTTCGTGGAAGCCCTGGTGCGCGCAGACGGCGCCCTGGTGCGGCGGCTCAGCGATTTCGAGCGCGAACTGCTGCTCGCCGGGCTGCTCGCCGGCATGCCCACCGGCGAAGACCTCGACCTGCGCCTGTCCAGCGCCGGCCTGACCCGCCACCTGCTGCGCACCATCACCGGGCTGAAGCAGGCGGCCATCGAGCCCGCCGCGTTTCGCGAGCGGGTGCTGGAAAGCCCGCGCGCCACGCCGCTGGACCGCTTGGTCGCAACCGCCTATGAAGCCTACCAGGACGCATTGCGCGAGCGCGGCGTCTACGACGTGCCCGGGTTGTACTGGGAAGCGGAACTGCGGTGCCGCCAGGGCGCGCCTCCCGTGCTCGACGCCATTGATGTGCTGCTTCTCGACGGCTTTGACGACTTCACCCCTTCGCAACTGCGCCTGCTCAAGACGCTCTCGCAGCACGTCGGCAAGATTGTCTTCGGTATCCGCTATTCCCTGTTCACCCGCCAGGACGACCTCTACGAAATGGCGCGGCAAGCCATCGAAACCATCCAGAATGAGTTTGAACCCGGTGCCCCACCCGAGTACACCTCGGAACACCCCGCGCCCCTAGACTATATCCAGCATGCCGCCGACAACCTCTTCTGGCGGCACCAGCCGGAGCAAGCTCCTGGACTCGAGCCCAATCTCCTGCTCCTGCCCTGCGGCGACGTCCAGCATGAGGTGGAATCCATCGGACGCGCGGTGAAACGCCTCATCCTTGACGAGGGCGCCGCGCCCGAACGCATCGCCGTGGCCTTCCGCGGGCTGGAGGAGGTCGCGCCGCTGCTGCGCGAGGTCTTCCGCGAATACGGCATCCCCCTGCGCATCTATCACACGCCCGCACTGACACAAAGCGCCCTCGGCGCGTTCATGCTGCGGTTCATGGAAATGCTCCGCGCATGGGAGCGCGAAACCACCCTCGACGTGCTCGCCTCACCATGGCTCGGCGCCGACGCGAAACCCGGCGGGCACGACGCAGCCTTTCCGCTCATCGCCCGGCGCGCCCAGGTCATCGGCGGCTACGACGAGTGGCTTCGCCGCCTGGAGGCCCTTGCGCGCCGTATCGAAACCGGGCGCGGCGAAGATATCGAGGCCTTTCGCAAGCGCATGCCGCAGGCCCCCCAGGCCATTGTCGCCCTTCGCCAATCCATCGAACGCCTGCGCGGCCTGGCGGACTTGCTCCCCCGCTGCGCGCCCCAGCCCGCAATGGCGGCGGCCTTTGACGGCCTGCTCAACAGACTCGATGTCGCCCACCGTGTCGCCGCTCTCCCCGAAGACCTCGCCGCCGAAGAGAACGCCGCGCTGGCGGCCTTCCGGCGCCTCCTCGATTCGCTCGCAGGCATGGGCGGGCCGGAAATCGGCCAGCCGGAATTCTTCGCGCGCCTGGAGGAAGGCATGCGCCAGACCACCTACGCCTGGCCGCGCCCGCGCCTGGGCGTGCACTGCTGTGACGCGGCGGGACTTCGCAACCTCGCCTTTGACCACGTGTTCTTCGGCGGACTCAACGAGGGAGTCGTCCCCGCCGCGCCCCCGGCCAACGCCGTGTACGGCCAGACTGACATCGCGCGGCTGCGGGACTGCGGCGTCGCGCTCGATGACAGCGCGCGGCACAGCGCCCGCGAGCGCGTGCTCTTCCACCACGTGCTCGAGTGCGCGCGGAAACACCTCACTCTGTCGTGGCGCCTCCAGAAGGAAGACGGCCGGGAGGCCATGCCCAGTCTGTTCCTCGGCGAACTCGAAACCATCTTCGGCGAGGACGCGCTGCCGCAGGCGCCCATGCCGCGGGCTGACGCGTTTGTGGCAAACCGCGAAACGGTCGCCTCTCCGCGCGACCTGCG
>NPIG01000283.1_pt3 | contig 21115 bp, 11 predicted proteins | sample 8637441 | NCBI WGS metagenome assembly NPIG01 (sample SAMN07420675, study PRJNA396082) | bioreactor metagenome | isolation source: sample BR6 brine-fed electro-methanogenic bioreactor BR | place: Japan: Kochi | collected 2016-06-14 | reverse complement strand
GGAATCTCTCTGTTCTCTCCAATCGTTCAGGACCTAGCCCTGTTCTCGCCGCAGGTATTAGCCCCTGTATTTCAGCAATCTGGGGCTACATCATTCTGCTCCGGTGTCGACCGGGCGCTGCACGAGCACCCGGTACGCCTCCTGGTCGCCGCCACGGGCGGCGGCAATCTTAAGCGTGTCTGCATCGGCCATTGGTTTCACCGGTCCACTTCCTCACTCAGGCTGTGCCCGCCCCTATAGTGTTCCAGACCCGCCCGGGAGTAACAACGCCCGGCAACCCCTCTCGCGGCCGTGCCTGCGCGTTCCGCTTGAATCGCGCCGCCGCGCGCGATAGAATATGCCCGCTTTCGCAAACCAAAGCCGCTCTCCACGGAGAGCCCCAACCAGAATGGAGGCGCAGATATGGCCATTGTCGAACATCGTGCGATGTCGCGCCCCCGGTCTGCACGCTGAAGCCGGCTCAACCGCCTGCCTTTCGGCCGCCTGTTCCGGGGCGGCTGTCCCTTTGTCCAGCCGTGGATTGTGCCATCGCACGTTTTCCGTCTTTCCTCACCCTCTTTGGTTGTAGAATCCTTTTCTAACGGAGAACAGCAATGAGCATCATTCATCGTGATGAGCTTCAAGACGATAGTGTGCCCCCGCCGCCGGGGCTCGAAACCCTTGGCTGGGATGCCAATTGGGCGAAGCAGTTCAGCCCCTGGCAGGACCAGGGGCTGGTCCCGGCCCGCGTCAGTTGCGAACACCGCGAGGCCTACGACGTGCTCGCGGAAACGGGGGAACTGCGGGCCGAGATTTCCGGACGGTTCCGTCATGAGCACCCCGTGCACAGCGACTGGCCCGCTGTCGGCGATTGGGTGGCGGTCGCGCCCCGTCCCCACGAGGGAAGCGCCACCATTCACGCCGTGCTCCCCAGGCGCACCCGGTTCTCGCGCAAAGCGGCCGGCGAACGGACGGAGGAGCAGATTGTTGCCGCGAACGTCGATGTCGTGTTTCTGGTGACCAGCCTCGACGGCGACTTCAATCTCCGCCGCATCGAGCGGTACCTGGCCGTGGCCTGGGACAGCGGCGCGCGCCCGGTCATCGTGCTTAACAAGGCCGACCTCTGTGCCGAGGTGGACGCGCGCGTCTGCCAAGTGGAAACCATCGCATTCGGCACGCCCGTGCTCGCGCTGAGCGCGGCCACGGGCCAGGGCCTCGACGGGCTCCGAGCCACCTTGCCGCCCGGCGCCGCCGGCGCCTTCCTCGGTTCCTCGGGCGTCGGCAAGTCCTCCCTGGTGAACGCCCTCCTCGGCAGGGCGCGCCAGGCGACCCGGCAGGTGCGCGCCGACGACAGCCGCGGACGCCACACCACCACCAACCGGGAGCTCATCCCGCTGCCCGGCGGCGGCCTGCTCATCGACACGCCGGGCATGCGCGAACTCCAGCTCTGGACCGACGACGACGGCCTGGAAACGGCCTTCTCGGATATCGAGGCCCTGGCCGTGCAATGCCGATTTGCAGACTGTTCCCACGCGGGCGAGCCCGGCTGCGCCGTCCGTGCCGCACTCGAAGACGGGACCCTGCCGGCGGACCGCTTCCAAAGCTACGAGAAGCTCCAGCGCGAAATCCGGTACCAGGAGGCCCGCCAGGACCAGAGCGCGCGACTCATCGAGAAGAAGCGATGGAAAAACATCGCCAAAGAAATCCGGCGGATTGAACGCCACAAAGGCAACAGGTAGGTCTAAAGACCCGCGACGGGTCCGGCGCCCCGGCCGGACCCGTCCCATACTCCCGCCCGCCACCCCGCTTTGCCTCCTCCCGTTTCCCCCGGCGCGCCGCCACAAGCTACAATGCCACACACACGCAAGCCGTCCGCCAACGCGAGAGAGGAGACCGCGCCATGCGCATGAGCCGCCGCACTTTTCTGCAAAGGGCCGCCTTCGGCGCGGCCGCCATGGCCCTGCCCGCGCACCGCGCCGCGGCCGCCGGGCGCACGCCCAATGTCGTCATCATCTTCTGCGACGACCTCGGCTACGGCGACCTGGCCGGATTCGGCAGCACAAACATCCGCACACCGAACCTCGACCGCATGGCGGCCGAGGGGCAGAAATGGACCTCCTTCTACGTGGCCGGCCCCGTGTGCACGCCAAGCCGCGCAGGGCTCATGACCGGGCGGTACCCCATTCGCAGCGGCATGTGCAGCGCGGAGCGGCCCGTTCTGTTTCCGGACTCAGGCAGCGGCCTCCCGCCCGGTGAAATCACCATCGCCGAGATGCTCAAGCAGAAAGGCTACGCCACCGGTTGTTTCGGCAAGTGGCATCTGGGCCACCTGCCGCCTTATCTGCCCACCAGGCAGGGCTTCGACACCTACTTCGGCATTCCGTATTCGAACGACATGGACGCCCAGCCCGAAGCGAAGGAGTACCACAGGCGTTCGCGAATCGAGGCCGGTTTCCAGCCGCAGCATGGGTGGTGGAACGCGCCCCTCATGCGCGACGAAGAGATTGTGGAACGGCCCGCGGACCAGCGCACCATCACGCGCCGCTACGCCGACGAGGCCATCGGGTTCATCCGGCAACACAAGGAACAACCCTTCTTCGTCTACCTGGCAAACAGCATGCCCCATATTCCGCTGTTCGCGTCGGACGACTTCCGCGGCCAAAGCCCGCGCGGACTCTACGGCGATGTGGTCGAGGAAATCGACTACCATGTCGGCCGGGTGCTCCAGACCCTGCGCGACGAGGGACTGGCGGAGAACACGCTCGTGCTGTTCACGTCGGACCAGGGCGCGGGAAAGTCGCCCCCGCTCCGCGGCGGCAAGGGCAAACTCAGCGAAGGCGGCATCCGCACGCCCTTCGTGGCGCGCTGGCCCGGGCATATCCCCGCGGGCGCCGTGAGCGACGCGTTCTGCAGCACCCTCGACCTCTTCCCCACGTTCCTGCGCCTGGCCGGCGCGCAGCCGCCCGGCGTCAAACTCGACGGCTACGACATGCTGCCGGTGCTCACCGAAGGGGCCGCGTCGAAGCGCACCGAACAATTCTGGGAACTGCGCGGGCAGCGCGCGGCGCGCGTGGGCAACTGGAAATGGCTGGTCGAGACCAGGGGTCGCTGGGACCTGCCGGAAGACACGACCGGCGAACTCTACGACCTGTCCGCGGACCCCGAAGAACGGCACAACCTCGCGCTGCAGGAACCCGCGGTGCTGCGCATGATGCAGCAGAAATGGGACGCCTGGATGCGCGAGATGGTGGCGTCCGAAGACCGGGGCCCCTTCGGAAAGGTCTACTTCGACAAGCTCGGCTACGGCAACGGAGACTATCGGCTGGACGAATAACCCCCGGTTTAGAAAACCACGCCCCGCGGGAAGTGGATGGTTACGGTATCGCCGGGGCTGAGGTCCCGGTAGACAAAGGTCTCGCCCGGCCTGAACACACCGGCATCCTCCACGTCAAGCCGCAGCGGCTGCCCGGGCGTGGTCGACACCACACGCGTCGCGCCGCCCTGCGCGCCCTCCAGTATCTTGCCGTCGAAAAAGCGCGCGGAATGGTTGCGGCGCACATGGCGCGCGTATTCATGGGGCACGGCGCTGGTGAAGGCGGTCTCGTCGAGCACTTCGCGCACCAGGCCCGCCCCCAGCAACAGGGTGCTTGCCTCGAGCCGGACCCGGTTCTCCTCCGTTTCCGCAATGTGGTAGGCGGAAGTGCGGCTCCACTTCGGGTTCGAAAAGATGGCCACACGGCCCGCGACCGCGGCGGGCGCTTCGGCGTCGAGCGTCACAACGCGCGTTTCCAGGTTGACCCCGGTCACGGTCGCCGAAAACGCCGCGGGACCGCTGTCCAGCCTGTTCCCGTCGTGTTCGAGCAGCGCGCACGCCACCAGGTCCGCCCGGGCGATTCTCTCGCCGTCGCCCGCAAGATGCGCGAACGCGCCGTTGAAACGAATGCGACCGTAGGCGCAGCGGGTGTGGCACGGACCGTCGATGAACACTTCGACCGTGCCGTCGCCGGGGTGCACCTCGAGCAGGTTGGGCGCGGGCGCGGCCACGCTGGCTACGCGCGGGCGCGGTTCACCCTCCGTGCTCTCCCAGGGTTCCCACACCGCGGCGTAACGGCTTTCCAACGGAGACGCGCCGGTGCGCCGCGCGAGCAGGTAGCCCGCCGCGGGCTTGCTCGGGTAGAGGCCGGGGGCGTCGGCGAAAACGGCTTCCGCATCGGGCGCGGCAACATGCACCCGGAAACGGTCCTCTGGCGCGCCGGGCGCCTGCCAGACCGCGCCCCAGACCCCCTCGGGCTGCCCGCGGCGCACGTTGTAGAAGAAGCCGTAGCCATTGCCGGGCGGCGGGTCCCAGTAGGGCTTGTTCGGGTAGCCTTCAATGTCGCCGTCGGGCAGGATGCGCCGCCCCCAGGCAACGCCCTCGGCAAGACTGCCTTCGCGTGCTTCCAGCTCAGGCACGCCAAAAGTCTCCATGCCTTCGCCGAAGCTGCCAAAACTGTAGTCGTGCTGCGTGCCGCCTTTCACACGGAAGAAGTCCACCAGGTAGCCCGACTCCGCAAGCGCCACGGTGCGCTGGTATTGCGACACGCCTTCGGCCGCGTAGCTCAATTCGCTGGTGGCGCGCGCGGCCTGCAGCCCCGGCAGCCCGGCCAGAAAGAGCAGGCTGCCCCCCGAGCCCGGCCCGTGCAACTGGTCGCGTTCGTTGACCGCGACGAGACAGTGGCTTACCGTGCTCGACGCCCAACCCACATGGGTGTGCGTGCTGCCGAGTCCGTAGCCCAGGTCGTAGGTCCATTCGCGGCCCCCGGCATAGTAGAGCAGGCCCAGGTCATCCGGGTCGCCATGGGTGAGCGAAGGCCCGAAGCGCAACAGCGCGGCCTGGTTGCCAAGGCGCAGCAGCGCAAGGCCCTTCATGCCCGCGACCCAGCTCCCCTCGATACGGCGCACAAGCGGCGCGGCCAGGCCGGCTTGCTCCGCAGGCGCCTCCGCCGCGTGCCACAACAGCCAGTCACGCTGGGGCGCGTCCCGCCGGANNCCGGGTCGGCGGGGCTGTCGTGGATGAAGAGCCCGGCAACGCGGGCCGCCAGCGCGGCGCCGTAGCGGGCGCGGTCGCCGGGGTCCGTGGCGCGGGCGTACAGCCGCTCGAGATACCCGTAATCCACTTCTGAATAGGCGTGCGCCTGCGGCGGCATATGAGTGATGTCGGGCGCCGCGTCACCGAAATTCGGCATGCGCCCGGACAGCATCACCTGAAGCTGCGGCAGCAGCATGCACGACACGAACTTGGGGTCGTCATACAGGTTGACACCCTCGGGATACTCCGTCGAGCGCAGGTTGCAGAGCGGGTCGGCAAAGGTCAGGTAGAGGTTTCGCGCGTGGATGGCATAGCCCAGCGCCGTCTCGTAGTAGCGCCCGTCGCGGTCGATGTTGTTCGCGAGCATGGCGTGGATGCTGTAGGGGCTTTCCACGGCGTGGCGCACGTACTCCGGAATGTCGAGCAGGCATCCCACCGCGAGCGCGCCGCGCATGTAGTCGGCGTGGCCGTTGTGCAGCGCGCCGCTGAAACTGTGCCTGTAGCAGTAGTAGGCGCCGTCCTCCATCATGTATTCCTCGACATTCTCCCGACGGGTCATGCCCGCGCGCAGCGAATCCGCGTCCAGGGCGGGGCTGCCCGCGATGAGGTCGTACTGGTCGACATACATAACGAGGGTGCGCGCGACCTGGTACCAGGGCCGCGCGAAGCGCCCGCTCGGCGGGTCGCTCGGGTAGTCCCACGAGCCCGATGTGGATTCCGCGTAGATGCTCGCCAGCGCGTCGAGCAGAAGCGCGGCGCGCGCGGCATAGCGCTCCTCACCCGTGATGGCGTAGGCCCGGGAAAGCGCCGGCAGCGCGTACCGCGTCCACTGCTCCGTCACCCACGCGTTGTACTGCCCCGCGAAATAGTGGATACGCCCGTCCGCCGCCACGTGGCCCGTGCCGGGGTCCGGATGCTGCTCGTCGGGCAGGCGGTGCCCGTTCGCGCAGCGCACGTGGCCCGGGTCCGCCCAGGAACAGCGCGCATTCGCCCAGGTGCCGGTAGCCGCGCCGCAGATGGGACAGCCGGTGAAGCCGTAGGCGTAGCAGGCGCCGGGGGCCGGCAGAAAACGCAGCCAGTATTCATCGGATTCCTCGAGCCAGGTCTGCGCATTCGCCACGATCGCGTCGCGTTCGGCCTTGGCCCAGGCGTGTTGCCCGGCACGGGTGCGCGCGGCAGCCACGTCGTCCGGCGTGATGTTGACGCACGGGTGCCCGCGGCCGCGCCGCACCTCGATCGCCGCGCGCGGAAGCGGCGCGGGCAGCGGCGGCGCCGCGACAAGCCGCCCCTCCGGGTCGGAATGGGCGGCCAACTCGGCAATGCCCACGTAATGCCGCGTTTCGTGGACATCGAGCAGGGCCACCCGGACCCGGGCGGCCCTGCGCGGCTCGAAACGCCAGCGCACCGTGCGTGCACCGGGCTCGATTAGGAAATCGACGGGGTCGGCGTCATCGAAACTGACACGTGCCGCCTTCCAGGGGGAATAGAGGTCGTGCATGGGAAAGGTGACCAGGAGCGTGTCGATTTCGACCGGCCCCTGGAAGCGCAGCTCAAACCACTGCGGCAGGGCCGCCTCCCCCGCGCTCGCCCACCACGTGCCCGCGTCGCCGTCCACGGCGTGCTGCGGACTGTAGCGACCGCCGGTTGCGGACGAGGCGTGCTGGGACACGGGTGCGAAGTGCTGCGGTGCGGTGGCCAGCGCCACGGTACAAATCAGTTTCACGAACATGCCTGTTTTCCCGCTTGGTTCCTGCAATCACGACCAGTATATCGACGGCATGCCGCGCGGGACAAAGGCCGCGTTGACTTCGTTCGGCTGAGCCGGGTAGTCTCGGCCACGCCATGGCATTCTCTTTTGTACACGCGGCGGACCTGCATCTGGACAGCCCCTTCCGGGCGCTGGCCGCCGAGGACCCGCATGTGGCGAAGGTCCTTTCCGAAGCCACGTTCGAGGCCTTCGAACGGCTGGTGGAACTGTGCCTGCAACGCAAGCCCCTGTTCCTGGCCGTGGCGGGCGATGTGTACGACGAGGCCGACCGCGGGGTCCGCGCGCAACTCCGGTTCCTCAACGGCCTCCGCGTGCTCGACGCCGCCGGCGTGCGCAGTTTCGTGGTGCACGGCAACCATGACCCGCACGAAGCCTGGTCGCACCGGCTCCGCTGGCCGGAGGGCGCGCACATCTTCGGCACCGCGGAACCCGAGACCGTGCGAGTGGAGCAGGCGGGCGCCCCGGTGGCCGCGGTGACCGGCATCAGCTACGCCGCGCGCCGCGTGAGCGAGAACCTCGCCGCCCGATTCACGCCGGCCCACCCCGGCCTGTTCCAGGTGGCGCTGCTGCACTGCAATTGCGGCGGCAACGCGGCGCACGCGGACTACGCGCCCTGCGCCCTCAACCAACTCGCCGGCGCAGGATTCGACTACTGGGCGCTGGGACACGTGCACACCCGCGCCATACTCAATACCGAACCGCACGTCGTCTACCCCGGCAACCCGCAGGGACTGCACATCAACGAGCAGGGGCCGCGCGGCTGCTATGTCGTCGAGGTGGACGACCGGAACCGCGTGGCGCGCGCCGAGTTCGTGCCGCTCGACGGCGTCCGCTGGGCGCAGTGCAGCGTGGCCATCGACGGAATCGACAGCATCGACGCGCTGGCCGAAAACCTGCTCGCGGCGCTCGAGGCGCTCAGGGCCGGCAATGACGGACGGCATGTGGTGTGCCGGCTGCGCCTCGAGGGCCGGGGACCGCTCTATGAAACCCTGCGCAATCAGGCCCAGTGCGACGGGCTGCTCGAGGAATTGCGGCGCGGCGGCGTCTCCGGCGAACCGTTCGTCTGGGTCGAAAAACTCGACTTCCACTGCGGCCCCGCGATTGACCTCGAAGCGCAGCGGCAGGAACAGGACCTGCTCGCCGCACTCCTGGAAGAGGCGGACCGGCTCGCCCGGGCGCCGGACCTCAAGGAGGCCCTGGCCCCCGCCTTCGACACCCTGCACAGCTGGCGGGCCGCCTCCGGCGGCATTCAAGACCCTTCGCGGGAGGAATTGGAAGCGCTGCTTCAGGAGGCCGTCTATCTCTGCGCCTCGCTGCTGCGGGGTGCCCCATGAGGCTCACCGAACTGGACATCACGCGCTTCGGATTCTTTCTGAGCCAGAAGCTCAGCGAACTGCCCGCCGGACTCATCGTCATCGAAGGCCCGAACGAGGCAGGCAAATCAACCCTGCTCGCGTTCTTGCGCGAATGCCTCTTCGGCTTTTACGACCGCCGCAGCAGCACACGCTATATCGAAACGCCGGGCGGCCCGCCCGAAGGACGGCTCGGCATGCGCATGGAAGACGGGCGCGCGTTCTGGCTCGAGCGCCGCGGCACCGGCCAGGGCGCGACCTCCATTCGCGGGCGCGACGGCGCCGTGCCGCATGCGCAGGACCCCGGGCAACTGCTCGGGGTGACCCGCGAACTCTTCGAGGCGGTCTACGCGTTCAGCCTCAATGAGTTCCAGGAGAAGGGCGGGCTTGAGTCCGAGCACGTGCGGGACGCCATCTATGGCGCCACCATGGGCGTGCGCGGCGAGACGCTGAGCACTGCCCGCAAAGTCCTCAAAGACGCGTGTGACAGCCTGTTCAAACCGAACGCCATCAGGAACTTCGGCCCGCTCGACGGCGCCCTGCGCGAACTGAAGTCGACCCGCGCCGAGTTGCAGCGAATCGGCAGCCAGGCCGCCGCATATGACCAGAAGCAGGCGGAAATGGAAGCGCTGCAGGGGCAGATTCTCCAGCTCGACGAGGAACTCGCCGCGGCGCGGGTGGCGCTTGGCCAGGCGGGCAACCTGCTCAACTGCTGGGACGAATGGCAGGGCTTCCAGCAACTGGCGCAGCAATTGCGCGATTTGCCGCAACCGCCCGCGGAATTCCCCGCNNCCTTGAAATTGCCGACACGGTGCGGGAGGAGGAGGCCTCGCTGGACGGCAAGCGGCGGGCGCTCGAGGAAACGCGCGTCCGGGACTCGCTCCTCGCCTGCGCCGAAATCATAGGAGAACTGGCCGGGGACCGGAGAACCTTCGCGGAGAAGCGGGATGCCCTGCCGGTGCTTCAGGCGCGACTGGAAGAGACTGAGCGCGCGATACAACAGCACCTGGGCGCGCTGGGTGATGCGGCGGAGGAGCGCGGCACGGCCGGCCACGGAAACGACCCGGAAGCCGGCGCGTTGCAGGCGCTGCGCGAAGGCAAGGCGCAGTTCGCGGAGCTTGCCCATGAGCTGCCCGCACAGCAAGAGCAACTCGAAGCCGAGCGAGAAAACGTCGCGCGACAGGTTGCCGAGACCGTGCCCGGGTGGACGCGTGAAGACGCGGAACGGCTGGACACCTCCGTGCCGGCGTACAACCGGGTCCGCGACTATGACGCGCGCCTGGCGAAAGCCCGCGCCGCATGCGCGCAAGCCGGGGCGGAGCACACCTACCTCGCGCGCACAGTCGAGGAGATGCACCGCGCGTGCACGCGGCAGGAACGAAAAGTGGAGCGGCTGCGCGAGCAGATGCCCACCACACGGGAAATACTCCAGGCGCAAAGCGCCGCGCTCGCGGAATGGCGCCTGCTGCTGGCCTCAAGCGACCGGCTCGAAGCGGATATCCGCCACACGCGCGAGCGAATCGAGGACCGGGCGGCCGCGCCCGCCGGCGCTTCCACCCCGTGGCTGGGACCCGTCGTCGCCGCGGCCTTCGCGCTCCTTGCCGCATACGCCTTCTGGCAGGCACAGACCGCGCTGGCGGTGGTTGCGGCCGCATTCGCCCTGCTCACCGGTATCGGGCTGGTCCTTCTCACACGGCGCGCCCCGGCCAGCGGCGGCGCGCTGAAAACACACCTTGACGGTCTGGCGCGGGAACGCGAAAACCTCCTGGCCCGGCTCGCGGCCCTGGCCAAAGAGCATGGGTGGAACCTGGAGGGCGGCGTGACCGAAGCCGAGCGGATTGCGGCGGCCCTGCGCGAGGCGCACGCGTTGCTGAGCCGCCGCGAAGACGCCGAGACCGAACTGGCGGAGCAGCAAACCGCATTGGCGCACGCGCAGGCCGACCAGGCGAATAGCGCGCGCCGAGTGGAGGAGGCCGAGGCCGCGGTGGACCGGCTGCTCGGAGAATGGCGGGACCAGCTGAGAAACGCGGGCCTGCCGGACGGCCTCGAGCCCGGGCAGGCCGAGCGCGTGCTCGACCGCCTGCGCGCACTGGCCGATTTGTCGCGGCAAGCTGACCAGCAGGCCCGCCGCATCGAGGGATTGCGCCAGCGCGAACGCGCGTACCGTGACCTCGCGCGTCAGGTCGGCGCACTCGCCGGCTTCGCGGACGCCCCCGGCCAGGAGTTGCTGGCGCAGGTGGAAGAGGTGCTGCGGCAGCGCGAACGCGAACTGGAAACGCTCGCCGCCTATCGTGGCAGCCTGGAAAAGCGCGACGGCATCCGGGAAGAAAAGGCCGGCATGGAAACCTGGGTCGCGGGCTATCTCGAACGCGTGGCAGAGGTGGCCCGGCGTGTCGGCGAGCGCGTGCCGGAACGTGCGGCCGCCGCAGAAACGGTGGCGCGCTGGCAGGAAGCCGTGGGCGCCCAGCGCGAAGCGCTCGCGCGCAAGGAGGGTTTCGAACGGGAAGTGCGCGAATGTACCCGCCGTGTTGAGGCCCTGCGCAGCCAGCGCGCACAGCTCGAGGAGGAGCGGGACGCACTGTTCAACGCCGCCGGCGCCGCCAATCAAGAGGAATTCCGCCGCAAGACCGAACTTGACGCGCGGCGGCGCGCACTGGAAACAGACATCGCCGCGCAACGCGCGAAGCTGCTCGCCCGCACGGGCACCCTCAGTTTCGATGACCTGGCAGCGGAGTTGGCCGCCACGTCACGCGAAGACCTCGAGGTGCGCGCCGGGCGCGCCACGCGCGCGCGCGATGACAAACAGGAAGAACACGCCCGCGCCCTCGAGGACTCCGGCCGGCTGCGCGGTGAACTCGAACAGCTTGCCGAATCAGACACGGTGGCCGAATTGCGCAGGCGCGAGGAAGACCTGGTGGCCCAGGCGCAAACCCATGCCCGCGAATGGCGCCGGCACGCGCTGGCCCAGTGGCTCTTGCATGAGACCTGCGACCGCTTCACGCGGGAACGCACGCCCGAAGCCCTGCGCGCCGCGGAGACCTTCTTCAATCGCGTGACCGGCGGCCGATACACGCGCATCGCGCGCGACCTCGAAACAAACAGGCTGGCCGTGTTCACCCCGGACGAAGCCGAGAAACCGCCGGATACCCTGAGCCGCGGCGCCGCGGAACAACTCTATCTCGCCCTGCGCTTCGGGTACATCCGCGTGCGCGCCCGGCACAGCGAGCCGCTGCCGGTGGTCATGGACGATATCCTGGTCAACTTCGACCCGGAACGCCAGCGCCGCGCCGCCGAGGGCATCGCCGAACTCGCCCGAGAACAGCAGGTGCTCTTTTTCACCTGCCATCCCGCAGTGTCGGCGCTGCTGCGCGAAGTGGATGGAGGGGCGCGCACAATCCGGCTCGAAGACGGCGCCTTCGACGGTTAGCCCGGGCGACTTTGCCGCTGCTGAAATGTGCGGGTTAGAGAAAAGGGGCTCTTCCGCAAAACCTGCGCGCCCGGGTGAGTAGCGCCCGGGCTCCCGGCCTTAACCCATCCTTCCCATACCTCCCATACCTCCCATTTCCGCAGCCCGCTTCAGTCAGTCTTCCGGCTCAAAGAAACGCCGCTCGATTTGCGCGCGGAAGATAGCATACCTGCTTTCCGGCGCCGCGTCCGGCGTGGCCGGCCAAATCCATTTGGCCCCGGTGCCGGCGAAGTGCGCGGGCACATGGTTCCACGGGGGCGAGCCGAACTCCCCCCGTGCCTCGGCGGGCCGCACCGCGTCGGGCCCCTGCACAAGGCTCGTCAGCCACGCCTTCGGCGGGGCCGCTTCGCAGAGGAACGCGTCCCACCCCACCGGTTCGGTGCGGTAGACGGGAGCCGAGCCGCCCAGGCGCGTGACCATGCCGATAACTCCGGGCGACGGCAGATTCGCCGGCGTGCGCACCGCCACCACGCTCTCTTCCTGCTTCAGGTAAACACATACACGCGGTGATTCCTGCCAGCCTGCATGATGGAAGACATGCTTGCCGTCGAGAAAGACATCGTATTCACCGTCGGCCGCGAAGAGCAGCTCGACGGGCCAGCCCCCGTACCCCGCCGCCGCGGCCGTTTCCGCGAGGCGCGTGAACTCGTCCGCCGTGGCATGGTGGATGGCAAAGAAATACCGGCAACCTCCCGGCGGGCACATCCACACCGGCCTGAGTTCCGCCGCCTGGTACGCGCCCCCTGCCCCTTTCACCAGCACCGGCAAACGGCCCGTGTCCGCCAGGCGCGGCGGCATCACGATTTCCGGCACCGCGTCCGCGGGAATCCACCCCTCGCGCAGTTCCGCCTCGGGCAGGCAAAGCAGGTCGCGGCCCAGGAAGACCCGCGCGGGCGCGGTGTCCGCCGCTTCCCGGGCAAAGGGCTTCACCACTTCCCGCTGCCAGTCGAGCGACACGCCAATCTGTTCCACCCCGTCGCACGACTGCGTGAACTGGACCCAGCCGTCCGCCGCCTGGTGCTTGCGGCCGTTTACGAGGATGTGCTTCGCCCACCCGGGCACGCGAAGCCGCACGGGGAACTCGACATCTTCGCCGATTAGCGTCAGCTTCCACTGGCTCGGCCACGGCGATTCCACCAGCACACGCACCGGTTTGCCGTCCAACTTGAACGCCGACTCGGACTCCGCCAGCCAGGTCACGTGCAGCGCGCCCCCCTTGAAAAACGCGGCCCACCGGTGTATGTCGGCCAGCACCTGCGCCGCGTGCATCGAGCAGCACCAGTACGAATCGGAGCCGTAGCCCGTGATGCCGCCCGCGTTGTAGACCTCGCCCTGGTACCGCAGCTTGGGGAAGGTCCAGTGCCCGAAACCCCCGTTCGAGAACTGGGTGGGCAGCAGGTGGTTGAAAATGGCGTGCTCCGCGGCATCCAGGTATTTCGCGTCGCCGGTGTTGCGCCAGAGCAGAAAGTTGACGCGTATCCAGTCCGCTTCCGAACAGCCCTCGTCGCGCGGGTAGGCCAGGTCGAACATCTCTGTGACACCGCCCGTCGGCAGCAGAAACCCTTCCGAGATGCGCTGCCAGCCTGAAGCCACCGCCGCGGTCAGGTCACGCTCCCCGCTCAGCCAGTCCAGGTCGAGCATGCCGCGATACGCCACCAGCCGCCCGTGGCTGTGATGGTTCTCGAAGGACTGGTCCAGCAGCGACAGGTCCGCGATAAAGCGCGCCTCGTCGAGGAAACGCTGTTCGCCCGTAACCGTTCCGAGTATCACCAGCCCGTCGAGCAGCGACGGGTAGCAGGTGGTGAATCCCGATGCTGCCTGCCCCCCAACCTGCTCGAAGTTCTCGCGCCGCCCATAGTACTTGCGCGTCGAGATCACGTAATCGCCCAGCTTGACCGCCGCCGCGCGCAATTCCTCCGTAGGATGCGCTTCCAGGCGCTCCGCAAGCGCCAGCAGCATGCGCCCGTTCCCCCAGAGAATCGGCATGTCGCGCTGCTGCGTGATCTCGTTGTCGAGGTCCTGCGCCACACCGTAGTGGCCGTCCGGTTGCTGGTGCGCGAGCACGCCCGCCACCAGGTTGTCGATAACCGCAGCCTCTTTGCCCGTCACCGGGCACGTGGCGTTGAGCGCGCCCAGCATGCGCCCCGAAATGTCGCCGCTGTAGTTCGTGAAGCGCCGGTCGAGCTTGAAATGGATGTCCGAGAGCACGAACTCCGCATCGTTCAGCGGCGGCAGGCAGAGCCGGTGGTGCGCCTGGTCCGCCGCCACGCCCGTGCGTCCCATAGCCGTGACCTGCTCCGGCCACGCTATCGGGTCCGGGCTTGCGGACAATGCGCCGCTCAATAGGGCTGCGGTGAGCACAAAGGCGTACATGACTCTTCCTTTCGCTGGGCCGTTCTTTGTTCTCTTGCGCAAAATGCGCCGGAATAGCAGAAGACGATTCTGACGCGCACCGGAAATGAAGTCAAACCGCGGAAGAAGATGTCCCAGAAATCCCGCCCGGCCATCCCCGGCCGCTGGCAAATACGCCTTGCCTTCTGCTACGTTGCAGACTTCTCTGCACCAGGGAGAGGAGCACAGCAATGAACAGGTTCTGGTCGTTTGCACTGGGGGGATTGCTGGTCATGGGCCACGCCGGGGCGGCGGAGTATCACGTGGCACCGGACGGCGACAACGCGGGGGACGGCTCAGCCGCCCGGCCGTGGGCAGCGGTGGCGCGCGCACAGGACGTGCTGGAACCGGGAGACACGCTCATCCTCGCGCCGGGACGCTACACCGGGGCGTGGACCTTGTCCGGCCTGCGAGGCGCGCCCGACGCGCCCATCACCATCGCCGCCGCGAAACACGGCCGGGTCTGGTTCGACCTGGCGCGCGCGGAAAGCGGCCTGGCCTTCACCGACTGCGCGTATGTCAACCTGGTGGGCGTCGAAGTGGCGGGCATGCACACGCCAGGCACGGGCATCACGTTGGAAAACTGCAGCCATTCCACCGTGCAGGCCTGCGTGGTCCACGATATGCAGGGTCTCGGCATCCGGCTCAGCCGCGGCGACCGCAATATCCTCCGCGGCAACGTCGCCTACCACAACGACAGCGGCATCTATGTCGGCCAGGGCAGTACACAGAACGTGGTAACCGAAAACATCTGCGCCTTCGGCAACAAGTCCAGTGAAAACGCCGACGGCATCGGCTCCAGCGACTGCGAGCACAACCACTACCGCTACAACGTGTTCTACGGCAATAATGACGACGGGCTGGACATGTGGACCTCCACCGGCAGTGTCATCGAATACAATATCGCCACGCGCAACGGTGACGGGAAGGACGGCGACGGCAACGGCTTCAAGCTCGGCGGGCACTGGAAGGACGACCGGCCCACAAGTGAAGTCTGGACCGGCGGCCAGCACACCGTCCGGCACAATCTCTCGTTCGACAACAACTCGACCGGTTTCACCAACAACGGCAGCGACGCCAACACCTACGAAGGCAACGTGGCGTATGAAAACGCAAACACCAGCGGATACGCCTCGGTGCCGCACATGGACCCGGCAAACGCTCAACCCATTCTCGCGGAAGTGCAGGCCAAGTTCCGCGAGCTTGTGGAGGTTCGCCTGCTCCGGCTCGACCACCATCCGTTTCCGCCCGAATTCGAGCCGGTATTCGAACTGGCCGGCATCGAACGCGCGAAGGTCTCCGCAGCGGACCTCCCGAACTGGACCCTTGTCGTCGCGGAGGACGCCATCCCGAGCGAACTCTACGCCGCGGAAGAACTGGCCGGCTTGATTGAAGCCGCCTTCGGCGCGGCGCCCGCCATCGCGAACACCCCCGCGAATCCGGAGAAGAACATCCTGGTCGGCGCGCGCGCGGCGGCCCTGGCGGGAAAGAAAGCCAACACCGCGGACCTCGGCGACGAAGGGTTGCGCATCACTATCGAGCCCGCGTGCATCGTCATCGCGGGCGGCGAGCCGCGCGGCACGCTCTACGGGGTCTACACCTTCGCAGAGCGCTACCTGGGCATCCGCTTCCTCACCCACGACCACACGCATATCCCGGCGGCATCGAACATCTCCCCCATCCCCTGCGAGACCTACGCCCATGTGCCCCCGTTCTCGTTCCGCTGGAGCTACTACCACGAGAATTCCGCGTACCCGGCGTTCGCGGCGAAGCTGCGCGTGAACACCACCACCAACGATGAAAAGCTGGGCGGCGTCGCGCCGCAGAGTCTCATTAACCACAGCTTCCACCGCTATCTCCCGCCCGGCAAGTACGGCGAGGAGCACCCCGAGTACTTCGCGTTGGTGGGCGGCGTGCGCAAGCTCGATGTGGGCGGCGGCGGCCCGGAACCCTGCGTGACGAACCCCGACGTCATCCGCATCATCACGGAAGGCGTGCTCGAAGACCTGCGCGCAAACCCCAACCGCCGCAATATCAGCGTCAGCCAGAACGACAACGACGAATACTGCCGCTGCGAACGGTGCCAGGCCATCAACGAGCGCGAAGGCACGCCCATGGGAGCCAACCTGCACCTGGTCAATAAGGTGGCCGAGGCCGTGCAAAAGGAATTCCCGGACGTGAAGGTGGGCACGCTCGCCTACTGGTACACGCGCAAGCCGCCGAGACACATGAAGCCGCGCGATAACGTCCAGATTCAGTTGTGCAGCATCGAGTGCTGCACCACCTTCCCCCTAGACGACCCGCGGGTCGAAAAAAACCGCGCGTTCATCGACGACTTCCGAGGCTGGAGCGCCATCTGCGACGACATCTGGGTCTGGGACTACAACACCAACTTCGCCTCCTATGACCTGCCCTTCCCGAACCTGCGCACCATCACGCCGAACGTTCGCTTCTTCCTGCGCAACCACGTGCACGGCGCGTTCATGCAGGCGAACGGCAACGGCAACGCGGGCGAGTTCAGCGACCTGCGCAACTACGTCATGGCCCGGTGCCTGTGGAACCCCGCGCTCGAAGGCTGGGCGCTGCTCGAGGAATTCTGCCGGCTGCACTACCGGGAGGCCGCGGAACCCGTCATCGCGTACCAGCAGTGGATACACGACGTGGCGCAGAGCTGCGGCCGCTACCCCAACTGCTTCGGCCTGCCCGAGGAATTCGGCCTGAACCGCGAGGTGGCCATCCAGGCCATGGCGTATTTCGACAGGGCCCTGGCGCGCGCGCAATCGCAAACCGTGAAGGACCGCGTCGAAAAGGCGTCCATTTGCGCGTGCCGCGCCATGATTGAGGCCGGCACGGCGCTCAAGCTCGAGGACGGCCGCGCGCGGCTGCGTTTCCCCGAAGGCTATGAGAACACGCCGGGCCGGTACAAGGAACTGGCGGCGAAACACAACATGACCCGCGCCGCTGAGCGCACGCCCATCGGCGAGTTTCTGGCGGAACTCGACGCGGCCGTCGAAGGCGTGCCCGCGCTCCGCATCGAGAACGAACTCTGGCGGCTGACGCTGCTGCCCGGGAACGGCGCGCAACTCGTCGAGATGTGCTACAAACCGGAAGGCCGGCATTTGCTCCGCGCGTGGGAACGCGCGGGCATGCGCAGGGCGGGCGGCGCCTTTCAGGAAATTGGGGAACAAGGTCTTGATACCGGCGGCCATTACGAAGTACAGGTGCAGGAAAACGCACTGCACCTGCGCAAACTGCAGGGGGACGGCTCAGTCTATGCGCGCAGCATCACGCTGGAAGCAGACCGGGTCCGGTTCGAGTCGGTTATTGAACACAAAGGGGAAACCCCGAAAACGTATTACGTCAAGGTGCATCCCGAGTTCGATGTCGTCAGCACCACCGCAGACGCGGATATCATCTCGGCATACGTTCGCGACGGGGAGAAATGGATACATTTCAACCAGGACTGGGAGCATCTGGAAGGCCCCAACCACGCTGTGCTGAAAACAGCCGGGGGCGGTGCCATGGCCTTTTTCAACCACGAAGCCGGATTCGGCCTGCTTCAGACCTATGCCCCGGAGCAATTCGAGCAGCCGCGCCTGTGGTGGGAACACAGCCGGCACCAGATGAACCTGGAACTGATGACGCAGAAGAAAACGCTGGCGGAAGGGGAACGTTACGCGTATGCCTACACCTGCGCGTACCTGGAGCAGCCTCCCGCCCCCGTGGAATAGCCGGATTCGCTGAACAACCCGAGGATCACGGACATGAGAAACGCACTCGCAGCAGCCTGCATGCTGACGCTGGCGGCCTGCCCCGCCTTGGCGCAACCGGTGGATGTGCCGAACCCGTCCTTCGAAGAGGGGGCGGAGAGCCCCGCCGCATGGACCTTGTCCCGCGGTGCGGGCGGCGTCACGGACGATGCCGCCGACGGCAACCGCGCCGTCACTGTGACCGGCAATGAGGCCGACGACGACACCAACTACTGGCGTTCGCCCCCGCTCGATTTCGCGCCCGACGCCGTCTACCGGCTGCGCTTCCATGCGCGTCGCGTGACCGGAAACGACGGCGCGCCCATCAGCGGCCCCATGTTCTCCAACCGTGACCTGCGCCAGTTGGACGAAAACTGGCGGCAAGTCACCTCCTACTTCGCCACACCCAGTGAAATCACGCCGGAAAACGCCTGGATGCGCTTCGGCCAGTGGCATGCCGGCGGCACGCTCGCCTATGACGGCGTCGAACTGCACCGCGCGCAGCCGGTGTACAACCGTGTCGACGGCGTCTCGCTCGGCGCCGGCGAGGCCATCCGCGACGGCGTCTATGTGTTCAACGCGCCGCTCGAAAGCGACTCGGCGAACCATGCCCGCCCCCTCGCGGGTTATCACGGCTACTTCAACAAGCCCCGCTGGGTCTTCGGCGCGGGCAACTGGGTCACCTACCGGCACAACCTGGAAGGCGTGCGACAGACCTCGGCGCATGTCGAGATTACCGTCGGCTACTGCGACGGCGGCGCCCTCGCCGTCGACGCCGGCACAGACGGCGAATCCTGGCAGGAACTCGGCAGCCTCGCTGAACAGGGCACGCTGAACGCGGACCTGCCGCCCGAACTGTTTCCCGCCGATATGGTTTGGCTGCGCATGCGCGCGAAGGCGCGTGAAGAACTCGATGCCGACTCGCCCATGGGCTCGTTCCAGGTGCACGGCTACAAGTACACCGCCGAACTCGGCGAGGAACTGCCCGACGCGCTGGGGCACACCCGGTTTCTCGCCGTCGAGACCGGCGACGAACGCCTGGAGGTGAAGGTGACCGCACTGGGAGAGGGCCGTCCCGGCGGTGACAATGTGCTCGAAGCGAGAATCACGAATCATGCCCGCGAAGCCGTGACCCTCTCCCCCGCATTCACCCTGGCCGCATCCGAGGGCGCCGCATCCACTGCGCGGCTCGGCCAGGTGCGCATTGAACCGGAGGAGACCGCCGAACTCTCCCTGTTGTACGAGGCGCCCGGTGCGGGCGAGGTCAACGGCCGGTTCACGCTCGGCGGCGGCAGCACCTTCGCCGCGGAGACGTCCTTCCACGTGTCCTCGCTCTTCCGGGCCGACTACGGCGAAACCCTGCCCGGGGCAACGGAAACGGTGGGCCTCTGGTGGGCGTCCAGCGGATGGAAAGTGGGACGCCACCGGCCCCTGCCGAAAAACCAGGGCGCGGCGCTGCGTATCCAGGCCGCCCGCAATGAGACCGAGGCCGCGCAGCTGGTCGTGCGTCCCGCGGCGGCGCTGAAGGGCCTGACCGCGCACTGTGAGCCGCTGGCCGGCCCCGACGGCGCGGTCGTCCCGGCCGGGGCCATTGAACTCTTGCGTGTGCGCTATGTCGATGTGACCATCCCCACCGACGAAGCCGGCGCGGTCGCGCAGTGGCCGGACCCGCTCCCGCCTTGCGACGCGCCCGTCGATGTGCCGGCGGACACCAACCAGCCGCTCTGGGTGCGCGTGCACGTGCCGGCCGACACCCCCGGGGGCATTTACCGCGGCGAGATTGCGCTGGCAGCGGAAGGCTATCAGGCGCGTATCCCTGTCGAAGTGGAGGTCTTCGATTTCACCCTGCCCGACCGCATGACCTGTGTCACGGCCTTCGGATTCAACCATGGCCTCGCATTCCAATACCACGGCGTGAAGGAGGAAGCACGAAAGCGGCAGGTCTACGGCATGTACCTGGACACCCTGAGCGCTCATCACATCTCCCCCTACAACCCCGCGGCGCTCGACCCGCTGCAGTACACCTGGCCGGAACTGAATGAGGAAACGGACCTCGAATCCTATGCGCCCGAATTCGACTGGACCGCGTGGGACCAGGCCATGGAGGCGGCCATCGACAAGCGCCACTTCAACTCGTTCCGCTTCAGCGTACCCGGCATGGGCGGCGGCACGTTCCACTCGCGCTACGAACCCGAACTGCTTGGCTACCCGGAAGACACCCCGCAATACCAGGCGGCCTTCAATGCCTGGTGCCGCCTCGCACAGGCGCACCTGCGCGAAAAGGGCTGGCTCGACGAGGCGTTCGTCTACTGGTTCGACGAGCCCGACCCCAAGGATTATGACTTCGTCATGAACGGCTGGCGCAAGCTCAAAGAGGCCGCCCCGGACATCGACCGCATGCTCACCGAGCAAATCGAACCCGCCCTCATTGGCGGGCCCAATATCTGGTGTCCCCTCACCCCCGCATTCGACCTCGAACTGGCCGAACAGCGCCGCGCCGAGGGCGAGAAATTCTGGTGGTACGTTTGCACCGGTCCGAAAGCGCCCTATGTCACGCTCTTCATCGACCACCCGGGCACCGAAATGCGCGTGTGGCTCTGGCAGACCTGGAAGCGGCGCATCAGCGGCATCCTCATCTGGCAGACGAACTACTGGACCAGCAGCGCGGCCTACCCCGACGAGCCGCAGAACCCCTATGCCGACCCCATGGGCTGGACCTCCGGATACAGCACCGCCAAGGGCACGAAACGGCCCTGGGGCAACGGCGACGGGCGATTCATCTATCCCCCCGAAGCCGCCGCGGACGGACGGCCCGATGCGCCCGTCCTGGAACCGCCCGTCGACTGCATCCGGTTCGAAATGCTGCGCGACGGCATCGAGGACTACGAATACATGGTCATGCTGGAGAGGCTGCTCGAAAAACACGGCGGCGCGCTGCCCCAACACGAGCGTGCGCGGCTCCAGGCGCTGCTCGACGTGCCGGACGACGTCAGCGCCTCGCTCACCGAATTTACCTCGCGCCCGGAACCCATCGAGGCGCACCGGGCGAAGGTGGCCGCGGCCATCGCGGCGCTGTCCGCAGGGAATTGAACAAAGAGGCAGGCCAGAAGAGCGCAAAAAACAGGTACATATAGACAGAGCACCCTTCGCAGGAAATGGAGACCGCCCTCCCATTTTCTTCCATTCTTCCCCTTCTTCCCCTTCCCTTCCCCTTCCATCCCGTCAATCCCGTTATCCTGTCCACTCTTTCCTCTTCCCCCTTTCCTCTTCCCCTCCTCCCCTTTGCTCTTCTCCTGTCTCTGTGTCCTCTGTGCCTCTGTGGTGCATCTCCTTCTTCCTCCT
>NPIG01000765.1_pt1 | contig 21166 bp, 19 predicted proteins | sample 8637441 | NCBI WGS metagenome assembly NPIG01 (sample SAMN07420675, study PRJNA396082) | bioreactor metagenome | isolation source: sample BR6 brine-fed electro-methanogenic bioreactor BR | place: Japan: Kochi | collected 2016-06-14 | reverse complement strand
CAGGACCCGCGCCAATGACGATCAGATCAAATGATTTCGCAGCCATGACATCCCCTCGGCGCAGCTGTTGAAAAACTAGTTTACCATTAAACTAATTCGAAACCTGCATCAATGGGGGCCGCGGAACAATTCCGCGGCACCCGCACCCGCAACGGGTAACTGCTTTGCCTGCCTGAAAAGATTTCCGGCCCGCCGCCCGTCAGGAGGCGGCCTGAAGCTCGCGCACGGTCTCGCCATAGCCGCCACCGGACACGTAATCGGCCTCGGGCCCGGTCATCGGCCGCGACAGCGCCGCATTGCGATAGGGGAAACGCCCGAAGCGGCGGATCACCTCGCGGTGGGCGCGGGCATGGAGCAGGTTCGACGCCCCGGTATCCGGCATCCGCTGGCACAGCAGCCGCACGCAGCGTTCCTGGTCGCAGAGGTTCTCGGAATGCATCAGCGGCAGATAGAAGAACTGCCGCGCCGGTTCGTCGATCTTCATGTCCCAGCTCTTGTCGATCGCCGATTTCGCCGCCGCCAGCGCCGCGCGGTCGGTGGAAAAGGCCCGGGCCTGGCCGCGGAACATGTTGCGCGGGAACTGGTCGGTCAGGATGATATAGGCCAGCGCGCCGCTGGGATAGGTCAGCCAGAGCGAAAATCGTCCGTCCTTCGCCCCCTCCCAGGCGGACAGGAACCGGTCGCGGATCTCGGCGTCCAGCGCGTCGTTTTGCGCGTACCATTTGTCCGGGCCGACCTCGTCCAGCCAGAACGTCAATATCTCCTCGGGGCCCACCATCGGTCTAACTCCACTTCCCCTTTGCACGTCGGGTTCCAGTCTAAGAACGCTTTTCCCGCCAGATACAGTAACAATTTGCAACACCGGCAATATTCCGTGCGATATCAGGCGGCGTCGGCGCCCTCTTCAGCATCCTGATCGGCCTCGATGGCATATTCCTGCGCAAACTCGACCGCGACCGGCGTCGCGGTCGGCGCCATCGGCGCATAGGTGCCGGCCTCCTCGACCGGAACCGCCGGGCGCTGCGTCATGCGGTAGAGGCCATAGGCCGAGAGCGAAAACAGCAGCGTCGCCATCAGCACGAAGAACCCCGCCGGACCCAGCACCCCGTCGCCCATCAGCCAGCCGGTGATCAGCGGCCCGGCAATGGCGCCCAGCCCGTTGATGAAGATCAGCCCGCCCGAGGCCGCCGCCATGTCGTCGTGTTCGAGGTAATCGTTGGTATAGGCGATCAGCAGGGAATAGAGCGGGTTGGTCATCCCCCCCACCACGAAGGCGGAGACCAGCAGCATCAGGTAGAAGCCGCCCATCACCATGCCCAGCAGCGCCCCCGCGCCGCCGCCCGCCGCCACCATCAGGATCAGGATCCGCCGGTCCATCCGGTCCGACAGCCAGCCCAGCGGGTATTGCAGCACCACCGCCCCCACGTAGAAGGTGGCGACGAAACCGGAAATCTCGGGCAGGCTCAGCCCGACGCGCGCGCCGTAGACGGCACTCATCCCGAACTGCGCGGCAAACACCCCGCCCATCAGGAACATGCCGACGCAGCCCAGCGGCGAGGTTTCCATCAGATTCTTCAGGCTCATCGGCTTGGTGGTCTCGAAGGCCGGCGTCGGGCTGATCGACAGCAGGATCGGCGCGAAGGAGACCGAGATCAGCACCGAGGCCAGCACGAAGGTGTCATAGCCCGCCGGATCGCCCAGCAGCATCAGCGCCTGCGCGGTCACGATCCCGGCCATCTGCACGATCATGTAGAGCGACAGCGCCTTGCCGCGATTCTCGTTGTCTGCGGCATTGTTGAGCCAGCTTTCGGCGGTCACGTAAACGCCGGAAAAGCAGAACCCGATCACCACCCGGCCCAGTGACCAGGCGATCGGGTCGGTGAAGGTGGGATAAAGGATCATCACCGCCGAGATGAACGAGGCCAGCGCCGCGAAGACCCGCACATGGCCGACCCGCCGGATCATTTCCGGCGCCAGCTTCGATCCGCCGAGGAAACCCAGGAAATAGGCCGACATCACGAAGGACATCTGCAGGGTCGAGAACCCCTCGATCTCGCCGCGCACGCCCAGCAGGGTCCCCTGCAGGCCATTGCCGACCATCAGCAACCCCATGCCCAGCAGCAGCGCCCAGGCACTCGACAGAACTTGTTGCATCGCGGGCCTCCCTGTTTGGTGTCGGGCCGTCCGCCCCAGCTACGGGGGCGGGATGTCTGTGTCCGCCCTGTCCGCGACAAGCGGTGTCGCATTCGGTCCGGGCCCGGGGCGCGCGGGCCCCGCTGCCCCCAGCGGTAGCGCGGTCCGCCCTCGTCCTGCAACCCGGCAGGTGTCCGATCAGGGGATCAGCAGCGACGCATCCCCGTAGGAGAAGAACCGGTACCTTTCCGCCACCGCGTGGTCATAAATCCGGCGAATGCGCTCCTGCCCCATCAGCGCCGAGACCAGCATCATCAGCGTCGACTTCGGCAGGTGGAAATTGGTCATCAGCGCATCGGTCACCCGGAACGGGAAGCCCGGATAGATAAAGATATCCGTCTCCCCCTCCCAGGGGCGGATCTCGCCGCCCCGGGCAGCGGTCTCGATCAGGCGCAGCGCGGTGGTGCCCACCGGGATCACCCGGCCGCCCGCCGCCTTGGTTGCGGCGATTTCTGCCGCGGCCTCCGCGCTGACCTGGCCCCATTCCGCGTGCATCCGGTGGGTGGTCACATCCTCGACCTTGACCGGCAGGAAGGTGCCCGCCCCTACGTGAAGGGTGACATAGGTGACCTCAACACCCTTCACCCTGAGCCGGTCCAGCAGATCGGCGTCGAAATGCAGCGAGGCCGTCGGCGCCGCGACAGCGCCGGACCGCCGGGCCCAGACCGTCTGGTAATCGGTCTTGTCGCGCTCGTCGGCGGGGCGTTTGGCGGCGATATAGGGCGGCAGCGGCATCGCCCCGGCCTGGGCCAGGGCGGCATCGAAATCCTCGCCCGCGAGGTTGAAGCGCACATGCCCCTGCCCGTCCTCGACCGCCTCCAGCGTGGCGCTCAGCCCGGCGGAGAAGACGATCTGTTCGCCGGTGCGGATCTTCTTCAGCGGCTTCAGAAGCGCCGCCCAGGTGCCGTCGGCGCGCGGCTCCAGCAACGTCACCTCGATGCGCGCGCGGGTTTCGCCCTGGGCGCCGCTGCGGGGGCGTTCCCCGCTCAGCCGGGCGGGGATCACCTTGGTGTCGTTCAACACCAGCCGGTCGCCCGGGCGCAGCCAGTCGGGCAGATCGCGCACATGGGCATCGGTGATGGCATCGCCCTCGGCCACCAGAAGGCGCGCCGCGCTGCGCGGCACCGCCGGGCGCGTCGCGATCAGCTGCTCGGGCAGCTCGAAATCAAAATCACTCAGTTTCATGAGCGGCGCTATAGGACGGTGCGCGCGGTTTGACCATGCCCTGTGCCTATCTGCCCTCGGCCCCCTCGATCAGATCCGGCGCCCGGCGCGGCGGGCGCTTGTCCTCGGTGCCCTCTTCGCCCGGGATGGAGGGCGGCGCGCCGCGGAAGATCTCGCGGAAGATGCCCGGGGCCAGACCCGACAACGGGTTGACCTGCACGCTGGGTTTGTCGGAGGGCCCCTTGAGCGTGTAGCTGAAGCCGATCACCCCCTCGCCCTTTCGGGTCAGCAGGCTGCCGATCGCATTGATCATATAGACCGGCGAAATCACCCCGCGCATGTTCAGAACGCCCCGTTCCAGGTCATAGATGCCGTCCATCGACAGCCCGATCGAGGGGCCGGTGGCGCTGCTTTCGCGCAGGATGAGGCGCTCGGGCTCCAGCCGGAACCGCGCCTCGACCTCGGTGAACTGGATGCCCTGGCCGGACATTTCGTCCAGCAGGCCGACAACGCTGATCGCGTTGAGCAGCGCGGCAATCGCCGGGGCGTCCTTGACCCGTGTGTTGGTGACCTTCAGGGTGCCGTCGAAATGCCCCGGCTCCCCCGCCGGCAGCAGCGCCATCTCGAAGGCGCCGCCCTGGCCGCGGGTCAGAATGCCGGCCGAGCGGAACACGCCGCCGCCATCGTCCGACTGCACGAAAATCGCCGTGCTCCCGGCCTGGGGCTCGACCCGGCCGCGCACCGGGGTCTGCCCGTTCAGAAGGCCCGAGAAGCTGCCCCGCAACCCGTCGTGGGTGGTAAAGTCGCCGACGAAGTCGGTCAGCATCAGAGTGTCGGAGATCTGCAGCCGGTCCAGCCGCGCGCGGAGCGTACCGCCGCCCCCGCCGCCGCCGTCCAGCGGCGCGCGGCGCAGATCGAGGGTTCCGGTCATGATCCGCACGTCCGGCGCCGCCGCTCCGCGGCCGACCAGTTCCACCCCCGCCTCCAGCCAGCCGCCCAGCCGCACCGAACTGAGCAGCGCGCGGTCCAGCCCACCTTCTTTCCGGCCGATGACACTGCCTGTGGCGGTCAACCCGGCCGCGTCCACCGACAGCCGCTCGATCCGGGCCACCTCGCCTAGCGTACCGGCGAGATCGAGCATCCCCGCGTCATCCTCGGGCTTGCGCCAGCCCAGCGTCGGGATCGCCAGCCCGACCCCCTGAAGCTGCGACGTCAGATGCAGCGCCGGCGGCACGCCCCGGGCCAGGTCCAGCGTGAACGACCCGGTGCCCTGGCCGCTGACGCTGCCCTCGGGCAGGCCGATTTCGAAGGTGTCGATCAGGGTCTGCGACAGCTCGACCTGGCCTTCGACACGGCTGGATTTCGGGGCACCGGGGCCGATCGGCTGGCGCCAGCGCAGCACCACCGGCAAATTTCCGATCTGCGCCGTGCCGTCGATCTGAACCTGGCCCTGATCGGCCTTGAGCCGCAGGGCCCTGGCCGCGATCGTCTGTCCGGGAACCAGAACGTTGCTGCGCACGTCGGACAGTTCGCCGCCGACGTGAAAGCGCATCTCGTCATATGTCATGTCCTTTTTCAGCGGCAGGGCCAGCGTACCCTCGAGCTGCGCCTGCCCCTGCGCCAGGTCCACCGGCAGGTCGGTATCGCGCAGGATCCGCGCCGGTGGCCCCGCCAGCAGCGACATCACCGCGGTCACCGGCCCCGCCACCCGCAGACGCGACAGGCTGGGGGTATCTGGCATCACGGCGATATCGGGAATGATGAAGGACGATCCGGACACGTCCAGAACGCCGCCCTGATCCGGCGTCACCTGGCCGGTGGCCGCGGTCGCCACCAGCCGGCCGCGATCCAGCGAAACCTGGCCGCTGGCCCCGGTGATCGGCGGCATGTGGCGGTTGAAGCGGATGTCGGCGCCATCGAACGCGAAATCCGCATAAATGTCGGGCGCCTTCCCCTCATCCAGCCGCAGCGCCAGGTCGATATCGCTCAGCGTTCCGGCCAAAAGGTTGGATTCGGCCCAGGCGCGCGGCTTTGGCGCCGCCGCCTCCGGCCACAGTTCCAACAGGTGGGCGGGCGTGATCCTGTCCACCCGCCCGTCCAGCGCCAGACGCCAGCCGGAGGTGGCGGCCGACAGTTCGCCCGAAAGCTGAAAGTCGCTGCCCTGATCGGTAATCTGCATCTGGCCCAGCGTCAGGCGGAACGGGTCCAGCTCCATCCGGAAATCCGCCGTCGCCCCGTCCAGCCGCAGTGGTTCCGGGTACAACCCGCCGGGATTCAATTCGATTGCATTGATGGTGAACTGGCCGACCAGATCGGTCAGCGATCCGGCCTCGATCCCGCCAAGATAGGCCCGCCCCTCGCCGCTGCCCGAGGCCCAGGCGCTGTTCACCGACATCTCGTCGAAGGTCAGCGTCTGCGCCGCCGGGTCGTATGTGAAATAGCTGCGCGCGCCGCTGAACGGGACCGGGCGCGTCGCCTCGGTCGGCTGCAGCACGCCGCTGCCGATATGCAGGCTGGCCGACAGCGGACCCAGCGCGCCCTGCCCGTCGACGCTGCCGCGCAGGGCACCGGAAATCGGGGCGCGCAGCACCTCGAGCCAGCCCAGGGCCACGCTTTGGGCGGCAATGTCCGCCGCCGCGATATCCTGCACCGAGATCCCGAATTCGGCCCGGGTGTCGCCGATCCGGCTGGCATAGTTCATCTCGACCGAACTGGCGTAATCGCGCCCGGTCAGCAGCGCGAACCCGGCGCCGATGCGCAGCTCTTCGCGATCGCGGTCCAGCCGCACCTGGCCACCGTCCAACGTCCAGGCCCCGCCGGTGCGCACATCCTCATAGCGCAGCGTCACCGCGTCCACCTCTAGGGCGGCCAGCGCCGACAGTTGCGGATGCCGCAGCATCTGATCCGCCCGCTCCATCAACTGGGGCAGACCGGCGGCCTGACCGACCGGCGCCGCGGTCTCGTCCAGTGTCAGCGATACCGCCCCATCGCTGTCCCGGCGCAGCGTCGCGAACACGCCGCTCAAAAGGATCCGTTTCGGCTGCACCTCGCCACGCAGCAACGACCGCAGCGCCAGGCTGGCCTCGGCATCGGCCAGCCGGGCCACGGTGCGGCCATCGGGCTGCGTCAGGACCACGTCCTGCAAATGCAGGCGCGGGCGCAACCCCTCGCGGATCACCAGCTGGATATCCCCGAACGAGATCTGCAGCCCGGCCAGCCCCTTTTCGATCCGCGCCTCGACCCGTGCCCGCAGCCAGTCCGGCGGGCGCAATTGCTGGTCCACCACCAGGATCACCGCCAGGGAAACCAGGATCGCCACCAGGGCCGCGACCCGCATGGTCCACAGGCCCACGCGGCGGGCAGCCCGGCGGGCGCGTCCGCCCGCAGCCCGTCCGGTCTGCGGATCAGCCTGCGTCACGGCCCCGCTCCCGGCCGGCCCGCGCGGCATGCCTTTCCTGTTGCCGGCGGCGCTCTAATATGGAACCCATCTGTTCAACCATGTCAGCGGAGTCACCCGATGCCCGATATTTCCGATACCGCCCCCGATTTCACCCTGCCCCGCGATGGCGGCGGCGCGGTCAGCCTGTCGGGTCTGCGCGGCAATGCCGTTGTTCTGTTTTTCTATCCGCGCGATGATACTCCGGGCTGCACCAAGGAATCCATCGGCTTTTCGGAACATCTGCAAGCCTTTGCCGATGCCGGCGCGCAGGTGTTCGGAATTTCCCGCGACACCATCGCCAAGCATGACAAGTTCGTCGCCAAGCATGGGCTCACCACGCCGCTGCTGTCGGACGAGGACGGCGCGGTCTGCGACGCCTATGGTGTTTGGGTCGAGAAGAACATGTACGGCAAGAAGTCGATGGGCATCGAACGCTCGACCTTCCTGATCGACGCCGACGGCAAGATCGCGCGGGTCTGGCGCAAGGTGAAGGTCGACGGCCATGTGGAAGAGGTGCTGGACGCCGTGAAGGCGCTCTGAGCGCCGCGGGCGGCCATGACCCGTTTGGCCGCCCGAACCGTACATTCCATCCGCCAAAACGTACATTTTTCCGATGCCCCAGGATCTCACCCTCGCCCAACGCGCCGATGAGGTGCTGCGCACCGCCGACGGCCGCGCAAAGACCGCGCTGTCGCACGCCCATGCCGCCGCCTGGTTCGCGTCGCGCGCCGAGGGGGCCGAACCGATGCAGATCGGCACCGCCAATCCGCCGCCGCATCCGGCGCGGCCGGAGAGGCCGGAGCTGCTCTCGCCCCGCGACGTGCCCAAGCGCAAGCCCGGCTCGCCCGCGGGGCGCATCGCGCTCTTGCACGCGGTGGCGCATATCGAGCTGAACGCGGTCGACCTGCATTGGGACATCATCGCGCGCTTCGGCCATGTGCCGATGCCGATGGGGTTCTACGACGACTGGGTGAAGGCGGCGGATGAGGAAGCCAAGCATTTCAACCTGGTCTGCGACTGCCTGGAGGACCTGGGCAGCCACTACGGCGCCCTGCCCGCGCATGCCGGCATGTGGCGTGCCGCCGAGGATACCGCCGAGGATCTGATGGGGCGCCTGGCGGTGGTGCCGATGGTGCTGGAGGCGCGCGGGCTGGACGTGACGCCGGGGATGATCGGGATCTTCCGCAAGGCGGGGGTCGACCACGCGGTCGCAGCGCTGGAGACCATCTATGCCGAAGAGGTGGGGCATGTCGCCTATGGCTCGAAATGGTTCCATTTCCTCTGCGGCCGCGAGAACGCCGACCCCAAGGAGGTGTTCCACGCCCTGGTGCGCAAGTATTTCCACGGGCCGCTGAAGCCGCCGTTCAACGAGGAAAAGCGCGCCGAGGCCGGGTTGCCGCCCGACTTCTATTGGCCGCTGGCCGATGAGGTCCGCGACCGCGCCTAGTGCCGCCGCCGACCAACGCGAACCAACGGCAGACTCGGCAGTTTCTTGCCCAAATGCCCCGGATTGCGCCAGAACGGCGGCTTTCTTGGTCAACAAACTTGCCCAAATGGCGGGCGGCGGTTATGCACTCGCGTCAAGGGCCGAGGCGCGGAGGCACGCCAGGCCGGGGATGGGACAAGGACAGCGGTTTGCGTACACGGCTCGCAATCAAGGTTCATGCGGTATTGGAAAGGTACTTTCCCGAACGCCGCGTTTTTCTGAAATCGGACACCGATACCCGTTTCATCCGGTTGCGGCCGGGCACGCAGGTGATTGCCTATTCCGGGGCCTTCCTGATCGTCGCCTGGGCGATCATCGCCACCGCGGTACTGCTGATGGACAGCATCGGCGCCGGCAATTTCCGCGAACAGGCCAAGCGGGATCAGCGTATTTACCAAGAACGACTGAATCTTCTGTCGGCGGAACGCGACGCCCGCGCCGAAGAAGCGCTGGCGGCACAGGCCCGGTTCAACGCCGCGCTTGAACAGATCTCGGCAATGCAGTCCGAACTGCTGGCCTCCGAGGCGCGGCGGCGCGAACTTGAGACCGGGATCGAGGTGATCCAGACCACCCTGCGCGAGACCATGCGCGACCGCGAACGGGCCCGCACCGCCTTGGCCGCGCTGCAGGAAAACGGCGACGCCGCGGGCGCCCTTGCCGCCGACAGCGTGATCCCGGTGCAGATGGATTTCATGACCACCGCGCTGGCCGACGCCGCCCGCGAACGCGATCATATCCTGGCCGATGCGCAGGCCGCACTGAACGAGCGCGACGAGCTGGAGCTGGAAATCAAGCTGATGCGCGAGCGCAACGACCAGATCTTCCGCCAGCTGGAAGAGGCGATGGCGATCTCGGTCGAGCCGCTGAACAAGATGTTCCGCCAGGCCGGGATGCCGCCGGAGCGGATCATCGAGCAGGTGCGCAGCGGCTATAACGGCCAGGGCGGTCCACTGACGCCGATCTCGTTCTCGACCCGCGGAGAGGAACCGACCCCGGACGAGCTGCGCGCGAACAAGCTGCTGCACCAGATGGACCAGTTGAACCTGTACCGGATCGCCGCGGAAAAGGCCCCCTTCGCCAATCCGGTGCACCGCTCGGTGCGCTATACCAGCGGCTTCGGCCATCGCCGCGATCCCAAGACCGGCGGCCGGCGGATGCACAACGGCTCGGATTTTGCCGGGCCGCACGGCACCGATATCTTTGCCACGGCGGACGGTATTGTCACCCACGCGGGCTGGCAGTCCGGCTATGGCAAGGTGGTTGTGATCAAGCATGCGTTCGGCATCGAAACCCGATATGCCCATACCTCGCGCATCCTCGTGAAGAAGGGCCAAAGGGTCTCGCGCGGGGATCACATTGCTGATATGGGTAACACCGGACGGTCCACCGGCACCCACCTGCATTACGAAGTTCGGGTGAACGGAAGACCTGTTAATCCCATGACCTACATCAAGGCTGCGAGAAATGTTTTCTAAGAGCAAAATCAACGAACCCGGCTCCAAAGCGTCGGAAGCCGCCGCACCGTCCGCACAGCCGTCGGCCCCTGCCCCGGCGCAGAGCGATTACAAATCGAGCACGCCCAAGGCGAAGCCGCCGGCATCCGTGCTGTCCTCGGACCTGCACATCACCGGCAACCTGAAGACCACCGGCGATATCCAGGTCGAAGGCACCGTCGAGGGCGATATCCGCGCCCATCTTCTGACCGTGGGCGAGACCGCCACCATCAAGGGCGAAGTGTCCGCCGATGACGTGGTGATCAACGGCCGCATCGTGGGCCGCGTGCGCGGGCTGAAGGTGCGCCTGACCTCGACCGCGCGGGTCGAAGGCGACATCATCCACAAGACCATCGCCATCGAGAGCGGCGCGCATTTCGAAGGTTCGGTGCAGCGCCAGGACGACCCGCTGAACCCGGGCCGGGCCGCCGCCGCCAAGGGTGGCCAGCAACCGGCCCAGCCGCAGCAGGCGAAGGCCGACGCCGGCGGCAAGTAAGCCGCCCACCTTGGGACCGTGACCCTTCAGGCGCCGCAGAGGTTCTGCGGCGCTTTTTCGTGCCCGCTCACTCGGCCGCCTCGCCCAGCATCCATTGGCCGTCTGGCCAGAAGGCGTGGAAGGCAAAGGCGAACATCAGGTCATGCGCCACATCGCCGCCGCCGGCATCACGGACCCGGATCATGCCCACCTCGCGCCCCCCGGCGATCCGGGCGGTATCCAGCGCCGAGGCCAGGCCGGCGCGCCAGGTGATGACCAGACCGGCCTCGGACAGTTCCCCGGCCTTGCGCAGGCGGGCCAGCGGCCAGGCCCGGTCGCCGACGCGCAGAACGCGCGCCAGCGGTTCGATGCCATGCGGCGGCGCCGCGCCGGAATAGAGGAACGGCCAGGCGGAGCGGTCATAGCCCTGGTAGGGATTGCGCCCGTAGGCGCGCGGAAAATCGGGTTCGGCCATGACCAGACCCGCCGGGTTGCGGGCGCGGAAGGCAGCCCAGCTTTCGACCCAGCTGGGCAGGGTTTTCAACCGCGCGCCGGTCAATTGGCCGACAATCGCCTCGCCCCGGGCCTGTTGCCACCAGCTTTCGGTCTGGCGGTCGTACATCACCATGTCGGAGTGGCGCAGTTTGCCCGAAACCCCGAACTCCAGCGTGCCGCGGCCGGTGCGCCGGTCGAAGGTGATGGCGGAGTTGCACAGGGGGCAGAAGGTCACCGCCACCGGCAGCATGCCGATGCGGTCGTTCACGATCTCGTGCCAGGTCAGGTAGCGCAGCGGATAGGCGCGCGGCGCCGCGCCGCCGAGCTCCAGCGCGATCACCGGCTCGCGATCGTCCAGCCCGATCTCCTCGCCGACCGGGTGGAAGGCCGGATCGGTCAGGGCCGGGATGCCATCCCTGGGCGGCCCGCCGGAGCGGATCTCGGCCCAGTCGCGGACCGTGCTTTTGCTGAAATCGGTGCGCGGCCATTCCGCCGCCCACCGGGCCGGATCCGCGACGGCGGCGGCGGCCCAGGCCGCGCAAAACAGGCTGAACAGGAGATATCGCATCGCCTTGGCCCCTCCCCTGACCGCGGCCAGCTTGCGCGCGGGGGGCCATCGGGTCCAGCCGGGCACACCGGGATGTGAGCGGCGGTGAACGCTAATCCAGCAGCGCGGAGAAGGCGCGGCGCAGCTCTTGCGCGCCGTTGTCGCGGTACCAGTGGCCATGAGCGAGGATCACCCGCTCGGGGGCCCAGTCCAGCATCGCCTGGACCGAGGCGCCGAGCCGGACCTTGTCGAAGGTGGAGCGCATGTCGGGCGGCATGTGCCCCCGGGGATGGGCGATCCCCGCCAGCCGCACCAGCGGGCGCATCCACCAGGGCAGTTTGGCGGGTTCGAAATTCTCGATCAGGTCGGTGAGGATCAGCGTGCGGCTGGCGCGGTGAAAGAACACCGCCTCGCGATGCACCTTGCTGCCCTTGACCACCAGTTGCTCGATCTGCCCGGCCCAGGCCGCGGGCGCGGTGTCGGTCAGGGCGTGGTCGAAGGCGATCCGCATCCCGTGCTTGGCCGCCCGTTCCGCCACGCCGGGCGCGGCCCAGCTCTGGGCCTCGGGAAAGGCGGTCTGCCATTCGGACACATAGGCGTAATGGATCCAGTTCGGCGCCACCAGGTGGCGCACCGGGCCGAGCGCGGCGATCTCGGCGCGCAGCGCATCGGTCAGCCGCGTCGGCGAATGCACCCAGAGAGCGCCGGAGTTCAGCCGCACGACCGTGGCGCGGGTGGAGAACGGAAGCCCATAGAAACGGATTGCCGGACCGTCGACGACCCAGAGGTCGGGGGCCACGGGCTTGAGCGTGTTCAGCGGCTCGTATCCCGTGGCCCGCGCCATGGCTTACTCGGTCACCGTGACCGATTTCATCACGTCGGGGCGGCCGATCACCGCGCCGTTGCGGCCCTCGCCGCGCTTGATCGCGTCGACCACGTCCATGCCCTCGGTCACGCGGCCCACCACGGTGTACTGGCCGTTGAGGAAATGGCCGGGCGCGAACATGATGAAGAACTGCGAATTGGCACTGTCGGGGTTCTGGGCGCGCGCCATGCCGACCACACCGCGGTCGAAGGGCACCTCCGAGAACTCGGCCTTCAGATCGGGCCGGTCAGAGCCGCCCATGCCCGCCCGGCGCATGTCGCCGCCGAGCTTGCCGAACTGCACGTCGCCGGTCTGCGCCATGAAGCCGTCGATCACCCGGTGGAAGACGACGCCGTCATAGGCGCCCTCCTTGGCCAGCGCGGCGATCTGGGCCACATGATTGGGGGCGACGTCGTCGGCCAGGTCGATCACGATGGTGCCGTTGGCGCCCTCGCCCTCGACCTCGATCTTCAGGCCGGTGGCCAGCGCCGGGCCCGCGGCAAGCGCGGCCAGCGCGGCGGTGGCGATCAGCTTACGCATCGGCGGCGACCTTGACGCTGATCATCCGGTCCGGGTTCGCCGGCGGCTCGCCGCGCTGGATCGCGTCGACGTGCTCCATCCCCGCGATGACGCGGCCGTAGACGGTGTACTGGCCGTTGAGGAAGTGGTTGTCGTTGAAGTTAATGAAGAACTGGGAATTGGCCGAGTTCGGGTGCTGGCTGCGCGCCGCGCCCAGGGTGCCCCGGTCATGCGGCAGGCGCGAAAACTCGGCCGGAAGGTCGGGCAGGTCGGAACCGCCGGTGCCCGCCATGCGGATGTTGAACCCTTCTTCCATGTTGCCGTTCTTGACGTCGCCGGTCTGCGCCATGAAGCCGTCGATCACCCGGTGGAAGCAGACGTTGTCATAGGCGCCGGCGCGGGCCAGCTCCTTCATCCGTTCGACATGTTTCGGCGCCACGTCGGGCAAGAGCTCGATCGTCACGGTGCCATCCTTCAGCTCCATCAGGATGGTGTTTTCGGGGTCTTTGATCTCGGCCATCTGGCCCTCCTGTCTTGGCGTTTGTCCCGATACCTAAGACCGGGGCGGCGGAATGCCAAGTGACGCATTGACCTGGCGGTCAAATCCGGGGAAACAACGCGCGGATTGAGAGCATTCGATTTCGAGGTGACGATATGGGCTGGAACACGCTGGATGACATGGACCTGGGCGGCAAACGGGTCCTGGTGCGAGTGGATATCAACGTGCCGGTGGAAAACGGCGCCGTCACCGACGACACCCGGATCCGGCGGCTGGCCCCCACCCTGAACGATATTCGTGCCGCCGGCGGCAAGCCGATCCTGCTGGCGCATTTCGGCCGCCCCAAGGGCCAGCATGTGCCCGAGATGTCGCTGTTGCCGCTGGTGCCCGCGCTGGAGGCCGCCTTTGACGCGCCGGTGACCTTCTGCGCCGATTGCCGGGGGCCTGCGGCCGAGGCGGCACTGGCCGCGCTGGACAGCGGTGCGATCCTGCTGCTGGAGAACACCCGCTTTCACGCGGGCGAGGAAAAGAACTGTTCCGATCTGGCCGCCGAGATCGCGGCGCTGGGCGATATCTATTGCAATGACGCCTTTTCGGTGGCGCATCGCGCGCATGCCTCGACCGAAGGTGTGGCGCGGCTGCTGCCGTCCTGCGCCGGCCGCCTGATGCAGGCCGAACTGGAGGCGCTGGAGGCCGCGCTGGGCAAGCCGCAGCGCCCGGTGGTGGCGGTTGTGGGCGGCGCCAAGGTCTCGACCAAGCTGGAACTGCTGGGCAACCTGGTGGAAAAGGTCGATCACCTGGTGATCGGCGGCGGCATGGCCAACACCTTTCTTGCCGCCCAAGGCATCGACGTCGGCAAATCGCTGTGCGAGCGCGACATGCTGGACACCGCCGCCGCGATCCTGGCCAAGGCCGAAACAACCGGCTGCGCGATCCTGCTTCCGTCGGACATCGTGGTGGCGCGCGAGTTCAAGGCGGGTGCAGATAATGAAACCCTGCCCGCCAATTCCTGCCCCGCCGACGCGATGATCCTCGATGCGGGCCCGGAAACGGTGGCGCGGATCGCCGCGGTTCTGGACGATGCCAAGACCCTGATCTGGAACGGCCCGATGGGCGCCTTCGAGATCGCGCCCTTCGACGCCGCCACCAATGCGGCGGCGCAAAAGGCCGCCGAGCTGACCCGCGCGGGCCAACTGATCAGCGTGGCGGGCGGCGGCGACACGGTGGCGGCATTGAACCAGGCAGGCGCGGCCGGGGATTTCACCTATATCTCCACCGCCGGCGGCGCCTTCCTGGAATGGATGGAGGGCAAGGCCCTGCCCGGTGTCGCGGTGCTGGACACATCCCGTGTTTTGGCCTGAGCCGGTCTTGACGTAAACTTCGGTCATCTTTTCCGCCAAGGAGATTTCAGATGACCGCATTCCGTCACCCGGGCCTTGCCGGGGCGTTTGCCCTGGCCGCCCTTCCCGCCGCCGCGCAGGACAGCGCCCGCCCCGGCTTTTGGGACCTGATCACCGTCGAACACGTCAGCACCGCGCTGATGCACAGCGCGCTCAGCTGGGCGCGTCTGCTGGCCGACATCCGGTACGACCAGATGAGCGTCGATCCGGTCGCCATGCGCGCCACCCTGACCGGGGTGCAGATCGAGCCGCTGATCCCCGACATCCCGCACGGCACCTGCCGGATCACCGCCGCGCGGATCACCATCAACGGCGGGCCGCTCGACCGGATCGACGCCGGCCGAATGCGGATCGCGGCGGATGGTCTCGGCGTCGATGCCGGCTGCTTTCCGACCGAGGGCGCCAATATGCTGCGGGCGCTGGGCTTTCCCCGCCTGACCGCCCCCTGGGCCGAGATCGACCTGCGCTATGATTATGCCTCGGGCGGCGCGACGGTGCGGCTGAGCACGGATTTCGACCGCTTGGCGTCGCTGAACCTGAGTGCGGACCTGGATTACGTCAGCTACCGCATCGATTTCGGAACCGAAGAGCCGGTCCTGGCCGCCGACCTGACCCATGCGGAGCTGACCCTGCGGGATCTGGGCGGCTGGTCGCTGGCGCAGAATTTCCTGCCGCCGGAGTTGAAGCAGCCCGGCGCGCTTGGTCCGGTGATCGAGGGCGCGGTGACCCAGGCCATTGCCGAGGCCAACGGAGCCGAGGTGCCCGCCAGCGCCCCCCAGGGTGCCTTTGCCGCCCGCTCCGGTCAGATTGCCGCCGGTTTCGGCCCCGGCGCACAGGTCGTCCTCTCGACCGGAATCGCCAGTCCCCCCTTCCGGTTGGACGAAAAGACCACGGCCGAGTTCCGCCCGCTCTTCGATGCGCTGAACCCGCAGCTCGATCCCAGCGCCCCGGCGTTGCGGTCGGCCCTGCCGGTGGCGGATCTGCAAGCAGTCCTGAACGCCGAGGAACCGCCCGCCGACGGGTTGGCCATTGGCCGCGCGCTGGTGACCGGGATCGGCGCACCGCGCAACACGGCGCAGGGGGTGCGCCTGCTGGCCCCCTTGGCGCGGGCCGGCAATGCCGAGGCGTCGCAGCTGATCGCCGACGCGTTGGAACACAGCCAGCCCGAGACCGCCTATGGCCATGCCCTGCGCGCGGCGGCGGCGGGGCAACCGGGGGCGCTGGCGCTGCTCGACCGGATCGAGCGCGACCTGCCCTATGATCAGGTGATCGAGGCGCAGAACGCCTTGATGGCCGGACCGCAAGAGGCGCTCTATGACGACCTGGCCGGGATGCGGGCGGCGGCGCGCGGTTTCCTGACCGGGACCGGACGGCCGCGCTCGTGGCGGGCGGCCTATTACTGGGCCTCGATGGCGGCGGCCGCGGGCGATGCCTCGGGCGCGGCGCTGCGCGACGAGATTGCCGAAACGATGCGCCTGCGCGGCGATACCACGGCCTGGGCCGTCGAGGCCGAGAGCCTGGAAAACGGCGTGCTGCGCGACTGGATCGCCAGGGACGTGCCGGCGCGGCTGCGCTGACCGCCTGCTCTGGCCGCGCTAGAACAGCAGCGCGGCCAGCACCTGCAGTGCCATGGCAATCACGATCAGCGAGCCGATGGTGTAGAAGGTGGCGCGGACCTCGTGGCTTTGCCGCGTGGCATAGGCCACCGCGTGGCAGGCCCGCGCGATCACGAAGCCGTACATCAGCGCCTGCGCCACCAACAGCGGCGGCGCGATGGCGACATAGATCAGCCCGACCGCCAGGAACGCCGGGATATTCTCCAGGTCGTTGCGGTGCATCCGGCGGGACCGGTCGACATAGTCGTTCGGCGCCAGCTGCTCCGGATCGGGCGCCCGGTTCAGCGGACCTTCCCTGAGGTCTTCGGGACTGACCAGACCGGCACCGCTTTTCGTCATGCGATAGACGGTCATCCAGCCCTGGCCCATGATCTTTAGCACCATCAGCGCGGCGGCGATCATATAGGTCGCAAAGACCGGGTTGTCGGGGGTGTAGAAGTTCATTGTCGCCTCCCTCTTCGGGGACCATCCGACGCCATGAGATGCCGCTTTGTCAAACATAGAGGGCGGCGAGAGGCCCGGTGTTCGCGCTAACGCAATTGCAACGGGCGGCGCGCTTGCCTATGGACATCGCAGAAGGGGCAAGCCCCGCAAAACACGCAATAGATCATCAATTTGGGCGGAAAACCGATATGTCAAACCAGAAACAGACCGAACAGATCCGCGCCGCACAGGGGTTCATTGCCGCCCTCGACCAAAGCGGCGGTTCGACCCCCAAGGCGCTGCGCCTTTATGGCATCGAAGAAGACGCCTATGGCTCGGACTCCGAGATGTTCGACCTGATCCACCAGATGCGCAGCCGGATCATCAAATCGTCGGCCTTCACCGGCGACCGGATCGCCGGCGCGATCCTGTTCGAGATGACCATGGACCGTGACATCGACGGCGTGCCCACCGCCACCTATCTGTGGCAGGAGCGCGGCGTCGTCCCCTTCCTGAAGGTCGACAAGGGGCTGGCCGAGGAGGCCGACGGCGTGCAGATGATGAAACCGATGCCCGATCTCGACACGCTGCTGAAAAAGGCCGTGTCCAAGGGCATCTTCGGCACCAAGATGCGTTCGGTCATCAACGCCGCCTCGCCCAGCGGCATCGCCGCGGTGGTTGAGCAGCAGTTCGACATCGGCAAGCAGATCCTGGCCCATGGCCTGATGCCGATCATCGAACCGGAAGTGACCATCTCGATCGCCGACAAGGCCGAGGCCGAAGATATTCTTCTGGCCGAGATCACCAAGCAGCTGGACGCGCTGCCCGGGGACAAGCAGGTGATGCTGAAGCTGACCCTGCCGGAGAAGGCCAACCATTACAAACCGCTGGTGGATCATCCCCGCGTGCTCTGCGTGGTCGCACTGTCGGGCGGTTACAGCCGCGAAGAGGCCAACGCGCGGCTGGCGCAGAACAAGGGCATGATCGCCAGCTTCTCGCGCGCGCTGACCGAGGGGCTTTCGGCCCAGCAGAGCGAGGCGGAGTTCGACAAGACGCTGGCGAACAGCATCGACAGCATCTTCCAGGCCTCGCTGGCCGGCTGACGGCGCCCGAGAGACAGATCAAAGGCCCGGCCTCGCGCCGGGCCTTTTTCGTTGCCGCCCCGCCCGTCACGGGGCCGGAGGCGGCGCGCAGGCTGCCGTTTAGGCAGCTGCGCCCTCGCTCAGCCGGCTCAGGATCGCGTCGGTATCCAACCCCGCGACCGCGCCCGGCAGGCTGCCGCGCGCGCCGGACAGGCGCGAGGTGACATAGCCGCCCGCCACCGCGTCCGGCGCCCCGTCGAACAGGGTCGCGGCACCGAGCAGGGTGGCCAGGCTTTCGGTGAACCAGCGCGCCTCTCCCTCGGGTGGCAGCGCCGGCCAGCGGGCGCGATGGGCCTCCAGCGCGGCATCAAAGCGGCTGTCGCGGCCGCGCGCGGCGTCGAGCGTGGCGTTCAGCACCTCGCCCGCCAGCGGTTCACGCGCCAGCGTGCGCAGGATATCCAGGCAGATGACGTTGCCCGACCCTTCCCAGATGCCGTTGAGCGGCGCCTCGCGGTAGAGCATCGGCATCGGCGTTTCCTCGACATAGCCCATGCCGCCCAGCACCTCCATCGCCTCGCCGATCACCGAGATACAGCGCTTGTTGCTCAGGTACTTGGCCAGGGCCACGCCGATGCGGGCCAGCGCCCGGCTCTCGGCGTCCTCGCGGTCGAAGGCGGCGGCGATGAAGAAGCCGAGGCTGACCGAGGCCTCCCAGTCGAGCGCCAGATCGGCCAGCACCGCGCGCATCAGCGGCTGATCGATCAGGCGCCGCTGGAACGCGGCGCGGCCCGACACCCACCAGGCGGCCTCGGCCAGCGCCGCGCGCATCAGCCCGGCGGGCGCCAGCGCGGTATCCAGGCGGGTGTGATGGACCATCTCGATGATGGTGCGCACGCCGCCCCCCTCCTCGCCCAGGCGGAAGGCCAGCGCGTTGACATACTCGATTTCCGAGCTGGCGTTGGCCACGTTGCCCAGCTTGTCCTTCAACCGCTGCAGGCGGATGCCGTTGCGCTCGCCTTCCAGCCAGCGCGGCACAAGGAAACAGGTCAACCCGCCCTCGGCCTGCGCCAGCGTCAGGAAGCCGTCGGACATCGGCGCCGAGCAGAACCACTTGTGCCCGGTCAGCCGGTAATGATCGCCGTCGCGCACCGCCCGGGTGGTATTGGCGCGCACGTCCGAACCGCCCTGTTTCTCGGTCATCGCCATGCCGATGGTGGCGCCGGGTTTCTCCGTCACGGGGCGGGTCGAGGGATCATAGACGCCGGATGTCAGCTTCGGCTGCCAGATCTTCGCAAGCGCGGGATCGGCCGTGAGCGCGGGGACCCCGGCATAGGTCATGGTCAGCGGGCAACAGCAGCCCGGCTCAACCTGGTTGAGCATATAGACATGGGCGGCATGGGTGACATGGCCGCCCGGTTTCCCGTCCCAGGCGGCATTGGAGTAGCCGAGCGCCAAGGCGGTCTTCATCACCTGGTGATAGCCGTCGTTGAACCGCACCTCGTCCAGGCGATGGCCGGAGCGGGCAAACAGCATCAGCCTTGGCTTGTCGCGCCGGGCCTCTTCGGCGGCACCCAGCATGGCGTCGCTGCCATAGGTGGCCCCGGCATGGGCCAGGTCGTCGATGCGTCCGCCCGCCCGCTGCACCGCCATGCGCAGGGCGGTATCCCCGGTCCACAGGTCGCGGGCGCCGCGCGGGGCGGGCTGATTGGACACCTCATGCGTGCCCAGGTCGGCGCGGGGTGGCGTGATGGTCATGGCGCTGGTCCTCCCGATTTCTGTGCCGGCAGTCTGCGGGCGCGGCCGGCCGGTTTCAATCGAAACGCCGGGTCAGAATAATCCATCACTGACAAGTGTTTGTTGCAATTAGGGGATTCACACCGCGAATCACCTGTGGCATAGTGCGAACAGACGCCCGCAAAGGGCGCGTTTGAGGCAGAAAGCAGTATTCGTCGTGACCCGGTCCACCCGTCCCAGTTTTGGCGCATTGATCTATTTCGCCGCCGCCTTCGCGGTGGGGTCATATTTCACCTTTGCCGCTGTGCAGGGGGATTACGGGCTGTTCCGCCGGGTCGAGATCGCCGCCGAGGCCGACGCGCTGCGCGCCGATCTGGACAAGCTGAACGCCGAGATCGCGCGGATGGAAAACCTCACCCACCGGCTGTCGGACGATTACCTCGACCTCGACCTGCTGGACCAGCAGGCGCGCTCGGTGCTGGGGCTGCTGCGCGCCGACGAAATCGTCATCCGCTAGACCCTTCTTCCACTGCAGGACGGCGTTCCGCAGAAACCCCCTCGTCACGGCGACAGAAATCCTGTAAGAGATAGTTTAACGCTAAACTATCCTTTTCTGGAGGGAGGGAAGCCGCCATGGCGACGCGAAAAAGCTCCCGGAAACCAAACGTTTCCGCCGAAGAACTTACCACCTACTACCGCGAGATGCTGCTGATCCGCCGATTCGAGGAAAAGGCTGGCCAGCTTTATGGCATGGGTCTGATCGGCGGCTTCTGCCACCTCTATATCGGGCAGGAGGCGGTCGTCGTCGGGCTCGAGGCCGCCGCCGAGGAAGGCGACAAGCGGATCACCTCCTACCGCGATCACGGCCATATGCTGGCCTGCGGCATGGACCCAAAGGGCGTGATGGCCGAGCTCACGGGGCGCGAGGGCGGCTATTCCAAGGGCAAGGGCGGCTCGATGCACATGTTCTCGAAAGAGAAGCATTTCTACGGCGGTCACGGCATCGTCGGCGCCCAGGTGCCGATCGGCGCCGGCCTCGCCTTTGCCGACAAGTACAAGGACAACGGCCGCGTCACCTTCACCTATTTCGGTGATGGTGCCGCCAACCAGGGCCAGGTCTATGAGGCGTTCAACATGGCCGCGCTCTGGAGCCTGCCGGTGATCTTCGTGATCGAGAACAACCAATACGCCATGGGCACCGCGCAGGCGCGCTCGACCTCGACCAAGGACATCTATCACCGCGGCGAGGCCTTCGGCATCCCCGGCGAAATCGTTGACGGCATGAACGTGCTGTCGGTCAAGGAGGCGGGCGAAAAGGCGGTGGCGCACTGCCGCTCGGGCAAGGGCCCCTATATCCTTGAGATCAAGACCTATCGCTATCGCGGCCACTCGATGTCGGACCCGGCGAAATACCGGACCCGCGAAGAGGTGCAGAAGATGCGCGAGGAACGCGACCCGATCGAACAGGTCCGCGCCATGCTGCTCGAGGGCAAGCATGCCAGCGAAGACGACCTCAAGGCAATCGACAAGGACATCAAGGACATCGTGAACCAGGCCGCCGATTTCTCGCGCGAGAGCCCGGAGCCCCCGGTCGAGGAGCTGTGGACCGATGTCTATGCCACGGAAATCCCGCAGGAGGTGAACTGAGATGGCGACCGAAATTCTCATGCCCGCCCTGTCGCCGACCATGGAGGAAGGCACCTTCGCCAAATGGCTGGTGAAAGAGGGCGATAGCG
>NPIG01000625.1_pt2 | contig 21176 bp, 20 predicted proteins | sample 8637441 | NCBI WGS metagenome assembly NPIG01 (sample SAMN07420675, study PRJNA396082) | bioreactor metagenome | isolation source: sample BR6 brine-fed electro-methanogenic bioreactor BR | place: Japan: Kochi | collected 2016-06-14 | reverse complement strand
GCCGGCCGGCGCCTGGTCGTTTCTTTCGACGGGGGCGCCTCACCCGAGTTGACCTTCACACCTCCGCAAGGACACTGGCAGTGGGGAGGCTGCGAAGGACTCTCGTTTGCGCTGGAGAATCCCAACCCCGAGCCGGTCACCTTGTCCATTCTTATCGACAGCCGCGACGAAACCGGCCGCAGGCAGCACACGCGGCGCATACTCACGTTCGACCCCGATGAAAAGCGGCGCCTGCCGTTCTTCTTCTTCAACGGAAACGCCGGGCCCTACTGNNNNTGGGGCATGCGGGGCATCCCCGTGTATGGGCCCATGACCAAGACCGGCTTCAGCCACCTTGCCGGCCGCGTATTCGAACAGCACGTGACCGAGGTGTCCTTGCGATTCGACACGCCGCCCGAAGGGGGGCGCTTCTTCGTCGAAAGTCTTACGCTCTTCACACCGGACGACCCGCTGGCCCGGTTGGTGCCGCACCCATTTATCGACCGATTCGGCCAGTACATCCACGCCGAATGGCCGGAAAAGGCGCACAGCGAGGCGGAATTGCAGGAAACGGCAGAACGAGAGGCCGGTACACTGGCCGCCGCCGGGCCGCCGCCCGGCCAAGACACGCTCGGCGGCTGGAAGGACGGGCCGCAACTCGAGGCGACCGGATGGTTCCGCACGGAGAAAGTCGACGGCTCCTGGTGGCTTGTCACCCCGGAAGGCCGCCTCTTTCTGTCCTTGGGCGTGAATTGCATCAATACCGGTGAAAACACCTACATCGAGGGCCGCGACACCTGGTTCGAGTGGCTGCCCGCACAGGACGGCCCCTTTGCACAGTTCACCGGCTCCCGCTCCGGCTCGCACAGCATGGCCGAAACCATCGGCGGCGGCGGCCGCACCTTCGATTTCCATCGCGCGAACCTGCTGCGCAAATACGGGGACGACTGGCCGACTCGATTCCGGGAGGCGGCCTACGCACGTCTGCGGCACTGGGGCTTCAACACCCTCGGCAACTGGACCGATGGCGAAGTCCTCAGCAAGAGCCCCATACCCTTCACGGTGACCGGTCATTCCGGCGGCGCGCGGGCTGTTGAGGCCAGTTCCGGATACTGGCGAAAAATGAAAGACGTCTTTGACCCCGAGTTCGCGCGCAACACCGAAGAACAAATGGGCAGGCTCGCGCGACAATATGCCGGCAATCCCCTCGTTATCGGCTATTTTGTGGACAACGAAGAATCGTGGTCGCATCTGCCTGAAGCGGCACTGGAAAGCCCCCCCGAACAACCCGCGCGCCAGGAGTTCATCGGACTCCTCAAAGAGAAACACGGCGCCCTCGAAACGCTCAACGCCGCATGGGGCACCGACGCCGAAGACTGGGACCACGTGCGCCTGCCAATGCGGCCCACGGACGCCTCCAAACAGGACGCCTTCGACTTCGAATACCACTTCGCCAGGCACTACTTCACCACTGTGCGCGATGCCATCCGCAGGCATGACCCCAATCACCTCTACCTAGGCTGTAGATTCACGCCCATCTACAGCCCGCCCGGCGCCCTCAAGGCCTGCGCCGAGGTCTGCGACGCCATCAGTATCAATTTCTACGGGAAAACAATCGACCCGGACATGCTCGTCGAATACGACAAGCCGGTCCTTATCGGCGAATACCACTTCGGCACCCTCGACCGCGGCATGTTCCACCCGGGGCTCCAGGGCGCCGAAACCGAAGCCGAACGCACACAGCTGTTCGTCGACTTCCTCGAAAGCCTGCTCCGCAACCCCGTACTCGTGGGCTGCCACTGGTTCCAGTACACCGACCAGCCCACCACCGGCCGCTCCCTGGACGGTGAAAACTACGCCGTGGGCCTGGTCAGTATCGTGGACGCGCCCCACACATCGCTCGTCGAAGCCGCCCGTGAACTCCACGGCCGCGCATACGCAACCCGCGCAGGGACGCCTTTCTAACCCGTCACTCTCCGAAAGCGCCGGGCCGGGTCTTGTCCGTAGAACTCGGCGAGCAGTTCGTAGAGTTCCGCGTGTTTGCGCTGCATCAGGCGCGGCTGCTCAAAGAAGACCTCGGTGATGGCGGCGAAGAACTCGGCGGGGTTCTCGGCGGCGTGGTCGGGCAGCAGCGAGTAGCCGCCGTAGTCCACCACGCGGCCCAACCTCGTGAACTCGCGGTTCATCACCTCGCGCCAAGCTTCATTGAGGTTCGGGTCGAGCGCGTCGGGCCAGCCGTCCGCTTCACCGTCGGCCTGGTCCAGTTGGTGCGCGAACTCGTGGAGAACCACGTTGCGCCCGTTGAAAGCGCGCATGTCGCGCTGTACATCGCTCCAGGACAGCGTCACCACGCCCCGGTCCCACGATTCGCCAAGCCGCGCCTCTTCCCCCTCGTGCACCACCCCCGCTTCGTCGTGCTCGGTGACTTCGGCCAGGAAGGTGCCCGGATAGACCAGTATCGTTTTCAGCGCCGGGTAGTAGCCCATGTCCCTGTTCAGGATGAGCAGTCCCGCGTGCACGCCAATGACCACACGGTGCTCTTCACTTACTGAAAATCCCCCACAGCCCTCAAAGCGCTTCTCGTCGAGCAGCACCCGCACCCGCTGCCAGAGCCGGGCGCGTTCGCCGTCGTCGAGCAGGCTGTAGCAGGGCGCACCGCGCTCGGCCAGGGCGCGCCAGGTATCGGGCACGGGTCGCCCCAGAAGGCGCTTGCGCCGGCGGTCTCGCAGAAAGCCAAACACCGCGGCCACCTAATACGCGCCGAACTCATCGACCGCCTCGAAGAGCGCGACGATGTTCGCGGGGGCCACCTCGGCCTGTATATTGTGCACTGTGGCGAACACGTAGCCGCCGCCCGGCGCCAGTATGTCGAGATTGCGGCGCACATCTTCGCGCACCTGCGCAGGCGTGCCATGAGGCAGCACATCCTGCGTGTCCACGCCTCCGCCCCAGAAGGTCAGCGCGTCGCAAAAGTCCCGTTTCAGTTCCGCGGGGTCCATGTCTTTCGCACGCGTGTGCACGGGGTTCAGAATGTCCACGCCCGCCTCGATCCAGCCGGGCAGGAACGGCCGCACATTGCCGCAGGAATGGAAGAACAGCTTCGCCTGCGGCGCGGCCCGCTTAACCGCGGCGAAGACCCGCATCAGGTGCGGATGGATTGTGCCCCGGTATTGCTCATACGAGATAATCTGCGACAACTGCGCGCCGTAGTCGTCGTTTTCAACCACGATATCCACCGCGTCCCCCAACTCCGCCAGCGCCATCTCCCAGAAGGCAATCTTGAGGTCGGCGAGCGTTCCGTAGAGCCGGTCGGCCATCTCGGGGTAGATGAGCGGGTCGGTAAGCGCGTTCTCCATGCCGCGCAGGCGCTGCGCCATCTCGAAGATGCCCGCGCACAACCCTTTCACCAGGACGCACTTACCCGCCGCGCGAAAGGCCTCCGCCTGCGCGCGCAGCCCGGCCACCCGCGCGGGGTCCGCCGCCGCCGGCCATTTGTGCGCATCGATGGATTCCGGCGTGGGCGCGGCATCTTGGAGCGGCTGCCCCACCACGGAGAACCAGTGCCCGCCCTTCGGGAAATGCTGCGTCATCCCCCACTCGTCGTCATAGCGCCAGTGGTCCCCCACGTCCACCAATTGCTCGTGCACATCCCAGTTGTGGCTGGTCAGCGGAAACACGCCGCGCGTGTCGATGCCGAAGCGCTCGAGAATGTCGTCGTGCGGCGTCACCACCTGCTGCACCACGTCCAGCCATTGGGGCGGTTGCGGTTCGAGGCCCAGATGCGCCCGCAGGTTGTCGCAGGCCACGCGAGCGATGGTGGAAACATGCGTGCCGCCGAGGTCGCGGGGCGCGCGGTCGGGTTCCCGGTGGGCGAGGGCGGTCAGAATGCGTTCTCGGGATTGCATGTCGCTTCCGGGGTCTCCCTGGTCCACCAACCCGCTACCGGCGCTTGACCTGCTTGAGATACTGGTAGGCCTCGTTCAGCGCGCGCATGGCGTCTTCGTCACCACCGTGGTCGGGATGATGGACCTTCGCCTTTTTCCGGTAGGCCCGCTCGATCTCGTCCCAGCTCGCCGAGGGGCTGATGCCGAGGAGCCGGTAGTACACGTCATTGCTGCCGCCGCCGCCGCGCCGCGACGGCTCTTCCGGCGGCACGTAGTCCCCGCGCAACTCGCGCAGGCCGCGGATGACCATCGGCCACAGGCCGGTGATGCTGAGAAAGATAATGATCCCCATGATCATCAGCAGTTCTTGCAGTCCGAAGGTCATCTTTGCATCACTCCAGCGACGGCGCGCTTACCGGCGGTCCCGGTCGTCATGGTCCTCAAACCTGAAGATATTATCCACCATCTTGCCCACTTCATCATAGTCCGGGTCCCCTTTGCGGCCGCGGTCGCCCCCCGTGCGACGGTCACGCGCCTGCCGGCGCCGCTCCCGCTGCCAGCCCAGGAAAGTGGGCAGCAGTTTCATGTACGCGTAGCCGCAGGCCATCCCGCCGAAGTGCGTCGCCACGGACACGCTGCTCTCGCCGAGCGCGCTGATGATGTTCATCACCACCACGATCAGCACCAGCGCGCGCGCGTTGATCGGCACGGGCAGCGGAAACAGGAAGAACTGGCGGTCGGGCTCGATCATGGCAAAGGCCACCATCACCCCCATCACCGCGCCGCTCGCGCCGCTCACCGACGGCGCGTCGCCGCGCAGCGCGAAGGGAAGCATGGTCGCCATCACGCCCAGCGCCCCGCAGAAAATGTAGAAGCGGAAAAACTGGCGCGTGCCCAGGCTGCGCTCGACGTCCGGACCGAAGAAGAAAAGCCAGAGCATGTTGAGGAACAAATGCAGCAACCCGGCGTGCAGAAACTGATAGGTGAACGGCTTCCACAGATGCCCGCTGAGAAACAGGTCGGGCTGGAACCCCAGCGATGTGGTCAGCAGGCCCCCGGGCGGATATCCGGTCCAGTACTGGGGCAGCAGAAACGCCTGGATGGGGTCGGCCAGCAGTTGCACTGCGAAAACAACCGCATTGGCGACGATAAGCCGCTGCACCGCCCAGGTAATGCGGGGCGCCGCGAAGCGCATGGCCGGTCTGTACGACTGATATTGATTCATTCTATTGCGTCGAGCGCGGCCACTAGCCGCGCCGGTTCATTCTGTTTCCGTCACGCGCCCGTTCACGGGCGCTTCACACGGTATGGTAGCGGATTCGCGGCGCGCGAACCAATAGGCCCTCATTCCCCGGACACATTGGTGAGCGGGTACGAAGGCAATGCGCCCAGGCGGGCGTACGGGTAATAAACGTAGCGCACCCGCCCCACTACATCGCTCAGGGGACGCGTGCCCAGGTCGAGGCTGCTGTCGGCGCTGATGTTCCGGTTGTCGCCCAGCACGTAGATTTCCCCCTCCGGAACCGTCACGGCCGGCACAACGTTGTACTCCATCGGTTCCGCGATATACGGCTCGGACGCATACTCACCGTTCAGGAACAGCGCCCCCTCGTGAATGCTCAGCGTGTCTCCGGGCAGCCCGACGATGCGTTTGACGATGTAGCCCTCCTCGCCGGGCACCAGGACCACCACAATGTCGCCGCGCCGATAGTGCTCCTCATTCAGCGTGAGAATCTGGTCGCCGCTGCGCAGAGTAGGCGCCATCGAAGACGACGGCACCATGAAAAAGCGCATCTCGCGGAAACCGAAGAGATAGATCAACCACACGGCCGCCACCAGAATGAACACGTAGGCGGCCTGCGTGCTGCCCAGGAGCTTGCGGATGCGCTCCATCATCGGCCTACGGCGCCAAGTCGCCGCGCTCGAGACCCTCGAGCAGGCGACGCGCCACATCGCTCTGCGGGCGCAGCTTCACGGCCTCCGTCAGACAACGTCGCGCCTCGTCCGCGTCTCCTTTCCGTATCCACACCCGGCCTTCGTTGAGCCAGGTGAAAAAACGCTGCGTATCGTTGCGGGCGTGTTCGCGCGCGGTCTCCCATGCGTCCGCCGCGCGTTTCCACTTCGCTTCTATCCCGAAATTCTCCGCCGCGAAGAAATTCACGGCGTAGTCCTGAAGCACGTCGAAATCCTGCGGCGCGAGTTCGGCCGCCTTCTTCGAAAGCTTCATCGCCTCGTTGTAGACCCGCTTCTCGCTCCAGTCGTAGTGCGCGCGCACTTGCGGACCATGAATCAGGTAGACCTGCGCCAGATTAAACAGAATGTCCGGATTCTTGTCGTCCAGTTCCAGGGCCCGGTCCATGTGCCGCAGCCCCTCGCCGTACCTGCCTGCGTGCAGCATGTACATCCCGAGGTTGTTGTGCGCCGCCGCAAGGTCGTCGTCCAGCATCAGGGCAGTGTTCCATTCCTTCGCGGCACCCGCGGCATCCTTGAAGAAATCGAGCAGAAGCTCGCCGTAGAAGTTGTGCAGCCGCGCGTTGTTGGGATACTGCCGGAGCGCGAACTCGTAGGCCTGCCGCACCAGCGCGATGTGCGCGTTCGCCGAATCATAGCGCTCCTTCGCCGCTGCGTCCTCGCCGGACTCTTTCAGTTGGGCGCCCATCTGCGCATCGGCCTCGGCGAGCAGCACGCGCGTCCGGTCGAACGCGCGCACCGCGTCCACAAACGCCTGCTCGTCGCCCAGTTTCTCCTGAAGCGGGGCGAAGGCCTCCGGAAGCGGCTCCTGGCCCGCGGCCGTCGCGGCGCCCAGTGCAAGCAACAGTGCGGCCAACCGGATATGCATGATGCTCCTTCCGCTCAGAATTGGTCACTCCGCTCGACCACGACGATCCCCGACGGCGTGACGCGAAAACGCTTCCCGTCTTCCTCGAGGTCATAGCCGATAGTGGTGTGATCGGGCAGCACGACGCCCTTCTCGATGATCGCCCGCCGGATGCGCGAATGCCGCCCCACGCTGGCCCGGTCCATCATGATGGACTCCTCGACATAGGCGTAACTGTTGATGCGCACGTCAAAGGAGAGCACGGAGCGCCGCGCCATGCCGCCGCTGATGATGCACCCCGGACTGACGATGGAGTCGGTGGCGACCCCGAAGCGCTTGCCGATGTCCGCGAACACGAATTTCGCCGGCGGTGACATGGGCAGATTGGTGCGCAGCGGCCACTCCCGGTCGTACAGGTTGAACATGGGCTCGACTTCCACCAGATCCATGTTCGCTTCCCAGTAGCTGTCAATGGTGCCCACGTCGCGCCAGTAGGTCTTTTCCTTCTTGTTCTCGTCCTCGAAACGGTAGGCGTAGACCGGTTCGTCATCGATCAGCCGCGGCAGGATGTCCTTGCCAAAATCGTGGCTAGACGTGCGGCTTTCCGCGTCCTCCACCACCGCGCGCCGGAGCACATCGACGTTGAAAACGTAGATACCCATGGAGGCAAAGGCCTGGTCGGGCCTGTCCGGCAGCGCCACCGGCGTCGGCGACTTCTCGTGGAAGCCGACCACCCGGTTGGTGGTGTCCACTTCGAGAACACCGAAGCGGCGCGCCTCCTCGAGCGGCACGTCCACCGCCGCGATGGTCACGGCGGCCTCGCGCTCACGGTGAAACCGCACCATCTTCTCGTAGTTCATCTTGTAGATGTGGTCGCCCGACAGGATCAAGACCTCGCTGGGCAGTTCCTGGTCGATGGAATACAGGTTCTGGTAGATGGCGTCGGCCGTGCCAAGATACCAGTTGTCGTTCACCCGCATCTGCGGCGGTATGATGTCGATGAACTCGCCCATCTCGCGGTGCATGATGTTCCAGGCCAGCCGGATGTGGCGCGCCAGCGAATTCGACTTGTACTGCACGAGCACCTGGATGCGCCGGCATCCCGAATTCACGCAATTGGACAGCGTGAAATCGATAATGCGGTACATGCCGCCAAAGGGCACGGCGGGCTTGGCGCGATTGCGTGTCAGTGGGTGCAACCGCTCGCCCGCACCCCCCGCAAGCAACACTGTCAAGACCTTGTTCATGCTCGTTTCCATTCCATCTCCCTGGTGCATCGCCCCGTGTCTGCCGGCGTGGCAATCACAAAAAGGCGGTCACCCCAGGCTACTCCTGGGCGAGGTTCTGCAGTCCAATGGGGTTGACCACAGTCAGCCGCCGGTTCGCAATCTTGATTACACCGTGTTCGCGCAGTTCATGCAACACCGCCGTGGTCGTCTCCCGGGTCGAACCCACCAGATTGGCGAGTTCCTGGTGCGTCACACGAAGTATCGCCTCTTCCCCGCCCGCGTCCCGGTGATAGAGGCGCAGAATGCCGGCGGCAACCCGGCTCCGCACCGACTGGAACGCCATCTCGCACAACAGTTGTTCCATTTGGGCCAGGCGCCGCCCCGTGCTCCGCGCGATGCTCCTGGCAAACTCCGCCTCCTCACCGGCAATACGCCGGAAATCATCGGACCGCATCAGGAACAATGTGGTCGCGTCCATCGCCTCGGCGTAGTTGTTGCGCCGGGCCACGTCTCCCAGGCACTCCTCGCCAAAGACATCCCCGCTCACCAGGTGGCAGAAGGTCAACTCGCGATTCTCCCGGGAGACCCGGGTAATCCGCACCCGGCCTTCGCGCACCCAGTACGCATAGTCACAGGGGTCATCCGGAAAGTAGATGATCTGGCGCGGTTCATAGTCGCGGGAGTACACGTAGGGCTCGATGCGGGCGAGTACCGCCTCGTTCGTATCCCGGAAGAAAGGTTCCTCCCGAAGACTCAGCGTCGGGCTGATTCGTTTCCTCATCACAACCTTCCAGCCTCGTTCCACCGGACAGCATGAAACGGTACTTCAGCCGGTTGAGCAAGGTTCAGCCGCGGCCGGCATTTCTATCCCGGGGCTATGCTTCACCATCAGCGGCGGCGCCGCCTGGGGCCGCCCGCGGACGACGCATGACTTTCCGTCCCGTACCGTGAAAGGCTCACTATAGCACATGTATCAACAAATACAAATCTGCCCCGAAACCGGCGCAGAAACGGCGGGTGCTCATCCCGGATATTTCACAAACCCGCAAGGGTAACGTACCGAAAGCGAGTCGGCGCATACAGTTGAAGCACCCTTGCGGCGTTGCCGCTGCTGAGAAATGCGGGTCAGCGGAGAGATTCAAGAAAGCCGCGGACCGCCGCGCCCTTGTCCGCGTAAAAAAGGAAGGCGTGCCGCAAAAAATAGGCCGCGCCCAGGCCGAATATCCACAACGCCGCAACCACGAGCCCCGCGCGCCGCAGCCCCATCGATGCCCCCCCTCTTTCCGGCGCTTCACTCGGCATCGTTACCCCGCTCCAGTTCCTCCAGCCGCTGTGACAGAAGCGCCACTTCCTGGGCCAGTTCCCGGCTCCGCTCCGAAAGCCGGGACAGCACCACGCTGAACACGAGCACCAACAGCATCAGAAAGATGAACGCGAACATGCTGACCACTGTGAGATACTGGAACTCCAGCAGCAGCGAAAGCCGCGCGATGATGTTGGGAAACACGCCCACCACCGCACCGCAGGCCGCCACGCCAAGCCATAGCAGGGCGTACCGCTCCTTCAGATAGCCGCGGCGCACCAGTTCGAGCACCAGCGCCAGCATGCCCGCGCTCAGCGCGAACAGCCCAACGCGGTGTATGGCGTAGAAGCCTTCCTGGCCAATGGCATTGGGGTCCACCAGGTGAATTCCTTTCCTCAGCGCTCGTAGCGGCGAAACAGGTCGATAAAGGTGGCCAGTCCGACCTTGACCATATAGTAGACCGCGCCTGCGGGGCGGATCGAGGTGGCGCCTCCCTGCCGCGGACGCATCTGCACCGGCACTTCCGCCACCTTCAGCCCGTGCTGGTGCAGCACCACCAGCACCTCCGGCTCGGGATAGTCCTCCGGGTAGCTGCGCGACACCACGGCCAGGGCCGCGCGGTTCATCGCGCGGAAGCCGCTCGTGGTGTCGGTGATGCCGCCACCCACCAGATAGTCCACCCACCGCGAAAGCAACGATTTGCCCACGCGCCGCGTGAACGAGGGTCGGTAGTCCGTGTCCGCCACGTAGCGCGAGCCGATAACCACGTCGCCCGCGCCTTCCGCCAGCCGCTGCACAAGATAGGGAATCGACTCGGCCGGGTGTTGGCCCTCGGCATCGCACTGCACCGCCACGTCGTAGCCCTGCCGGTAGGCGTACTTGTAGCCGGTCTGCATGGCGCCGCCGATACCGAGATTGAACGGGAGGTTCAGCAGCCTGCACCCATCTACCGCCAGCACCGCCTCGGCCGTGCCGTCCGTCGAACCGTCGTTCACCACGGCCACGTCGTAATCCGGGGCTCCCGAGCGTATCTGCCGCAGCACCTCGCCGATCGTCTCGGCCTCGTTGTAGGCCGGCACGATAACCAGCACGCGCAACGCCACCGCGGCCGCTCTCTTGTCCGATGTGCTCATGAAACGCCTTTCCCGCGAATAGCGAAGCGCCAGATCCCCGCCGCCAGCCCGAGGCCGCGTGCCGGGTCGCGCAACGCCGTCAACGGCGCCAGCAACAGCAACTCCACCCGCCGCCGCCCCCAGGCCAGCCTGCCCGCACGCCACAGGTGCATGCCTAGATAGAAGCCCACGAACACCCCGTAGGCCGGGAGCGGAATCAGGTACTCCGGGCCTGCCGCCGCCACTATCGCCACCCAGGGTGCTAGAAACAACAAGCCCAGGGCAAACGGCGGCCCCAGCAGTTCGACCCGCCCCGCGTAGCGGTCGCCGGAACGGGCGCGACGCGGATGCTTGCGGTACAGCAACGCCCGCCAGTAACCATGCCGGGCCTGTGTGCGCAGGTAAGGCCAGAGCCGCTCGGGATGATAATGGTCCACCACCGCCTCCCGCGCGAAGCGAAGCCGCCCACCGGCGTCGTGCAGCCGGTAGGCCAGGTCGTTGTCTTCCGCGCTTGCCGCCGTGAACGCCTCGTCGAACCCATCCGCCTCCAGGAACGCCGCGCGCGAATAGGCCACGTTGAACGAACCCAGGAAATCCACCACCTCGCCGAACCGCGTGTGCCGCGCCTGGATTTCCGTGTGCACCAGCCGTGCGAGCAGGCTGCCTTCATTCGCGATGCCGTAGGTGCCGCCCACGCCGACCACGCCGTCACTGAACCCCGCTGTGAGCTTCTCGAGCCAGTCCCCGGCGGGGACGCAGTCGGCGTCGGTAAAGGCGACGACCTCGCCCTTCGCCTCGCGCGCGCCGTGATTGCGCGCCGCGGCGGGGCCGCGGTTCTCCTGGCGGAGATACCGCACGCCCTGCCGCGCCTGCACGATGTCCCCGCCGCCGTCCGTCGAACCGTCGTCCACTACGAGTATCTCGAGCGGCGCCGGACGCTGACACTGGCAGGCGTCGAGACACGCGCCAATCGTTTCGGCGGCGTTGTACATGGGAATGACTATCGAGACCCGCATCAACGCGCTTTCTCCACGGCAACCCGCTCCACCATCGATCGCACCGCCGCGACGAGCGGCTCCCGGGCGGGCCGGTAATGCGCCGGCACCGCCGGCGGGTCCGCCACGGCGCCGGGCAACTCCGCCATGTCCAGCAGCATGCGCCCCCAGCCGCGCCGCGCCACCGCCTGCGCAATGTCCACCTGGTGGTCGTTCATGTGTTCACCATACTGTTTCCGGCGCGGTGCGACAATCAACGGGCGCCGCGCGCGCAATGCGTCCAACGTGGCGCCGATGCCGCCGTGCGCCACGATGACCCGGGCATGCCGCTGCCATTCGAGCAGTTCCCCGGCGGGCTTGAAGCGGAACCACGCGCAATGCGCGGGGATGGTCTTCGACATGCCCAACTGCACCACCACCTGCTCCCCCGTCTCCGCCGCGACGGCGTCCACGGCATGCACCAGCCGCGAAAAATCGAGAAACATGGTGCCCAGCGTCACGTAGATCATGCCTGCCGCGCCTCATCGACCAGGCTGCCCACGAACCGCGCGCGGCAGCCGTACGCCGCGAGCAGTTCCGGCCACTGCACGTAGAACTCGTCCGCCAGCCAGTACATCACGCGTCCGGTCACCGACGGGTGCACCACCTGCGCGCCGCACTCGATGTAGAGCACGCGTGCCCCGAAAAGCTTGCCCACAAGCACCACGGGAATGGCGATTTCCGCGCCCGTGGATACAATCAGATCCGGGCGTTCCCGCCGGAATATCCGCCAGACCCGCCCCAGGTTCCTCAGAAACTCCACGGGATTGCGCGCCATGTTCGGCACCAGATACGCATTTTCCAGCCGCCGCGTGGTGGGCGCGTCATAGCAGAAAAAGAAGTACTCGTGTCCCTCAAAGGCCTCCAGCAATTGCAGCATCTCGTTGAGGTGCCCGCCATGCGAACATGTCAGACAGATGCGAATATCCTGCAGCACGCCTTCGGCCATACGCCCTCCCGCATTCTTCTCTGCTTCGACGGAAGCAAGGCCATTCACGGAATACCCCGCAGGCACGAAGAACAGACCACGCGGTGCCCGCTCGAAAATCACCCGCAAGAGCAGGCCGGGGAATGCTCCGGCCGGGCCTTCCATCTTCCGTCTTTGTAGTCCGGCGCGCCAAGATTGTATGCTCATGGCCGCTCCCATGGCAAAGCTAGGCATGAACAACCCGGACCCGGCGCAACGTTCCCAACCGGCATGGTGGGAATGGCTGCTGGTCTTTGCGGCCGCCGCCCTGGCGCTGGGACTCGGTCTTGCCAGCCTCGACCAGCCCAGCCTCTGGCACGACGAACTGGTGCATGTCTCGGTGGCACGGAACATCGCGCACACCGGCACGCCCGCCCTGCCCTCGGGCATCTTCTATCCCAGTTCGCTCGCCTACAACTACCTCCTGGGCGCCGTTGTCGCCGTGTTTGGCGACGGCGCCACGGCGGTGCGCGCGCCGTCCGTCGTGCTCGGCGCCGCGGCGGTGCTGCTGCTCTACCTCTTCACGCGCGGGCTGCTCGGCCGCGGCCCGGCACTGGTCGCGGCATTCGCGCTCGCCTTGTCCCCCTGGCACGTGTCGTGGACGCGCCAGGCCCGCTTCTACGAGTTGCAGGCGCTGGCCTATCTGCTCTTTCTATGGTGCTCGTGGCATGCGCTCGAAGCCGCAAACCGCCGCGGCGCCGCGGGCTGGGGCGCGGGCGCCCTCGCCGCCTACCTGCTTGGGCTGCTGTGCTCCTTTCACGCCATCCTCGCCGTCGGCGTGACCGGCGCCTATGCGGGGCTGATGTGGCTCGCCGGCCCGCCGCCGCGCAGGCGCTGGGCCTGGGCGTTCGCCCTCTCGGCCGCAGCCGGAGTCCTTACGCTCGCCGCGTTGCGCCTCAACCCGAACCCCACCGACCAGGCAGCCATGTTTTCCACCGGCATCGGCGGGGTGATGCCCGACCCGCAGCGGCTCATCCGCTTCTATTACTTCCACTGGCTCGGCTGGAACCTCAGCCTGGGATACCTCGTCCTGGCATTCGCGGGCACGTTCCTGCTGCCCTGGCTGGAGCGGCGCCGCGGCCTGTTCCTCGCGCTGGCCTTCTGGACGCCCCTGCTCGTGCTCACTTTCCTGGTCGGCTACCGCCGCCCCCGGTTCATGTACTTCGCCTTCCCCCTCTACACCGTGCTTTTCTCCTACTCGCTCGTGCGGCTCGCCGCGTGGCTGCCACGGTTCCGCCGCTCGCCCGCGCATGCGGCCGTTGCCCTGCTGCTGGCGCTGTTTCTCGCGCGGCTCGCCGTCTCGAGCGTCACGCTGGCGGGCGATTCCCTCGAAATCGCCGCCGGCGCGGACCTCACCCTCGCCCGGCGCCACCCGCAATGGAAAAAGCCCTGTGAATGGCTCAAGCGCCACGCAGGAGACAGCACCATCCTGGCGACAACCTACCTGCCCGTGCGCTACTATGCCGGACGCGTGGACAACTGGTTTCCGAACCGGTACCAGCGCTGGGAAAAGCAGGAGTCCGGCATGGAAGGACTGAACAATCTCGAGGAATTGCGCGATTTCCTGCAGAAACACCGCGAAGGCTACTTCATCGCGGAGCAGGCGCGCTTCGAGTATTGGCAGTATCACGGGGACCTCGCGCCCACGCTCGGGCGCGAAGTGGCCTGGGTGACCGGGCACATGACCCGCGTCGAAGAAGCCTCCAGCGAAGACGTTACCGTGTACCGATGGGACTTCTCGGGCCGCGCGGTGCCGGAGGCGCCGCCACCGGAGGAGACCGCGCACGATGCCGAATGACGCGCCCAAAGACCTGCCCGCACCGCCGCGCCGTCCATGGTCACACTATCTCTTCCTCGTCGGACTCGGTTTCTTCTCGTTTCTCGTGTGGCATTTCGGCTGGCGCGACCTGCTCGACACGCTCATGGACGCGCGCGTCAAGCCGCTCGTCTGGATGACCGTGCTGATCTTCGCGGGCTTCTGGATACGCGCCTGGAAATGGCGCTACGCGCTGGGACCGCGCAAGAACGCCGTCGGCCTGTTCTTCCTCGCGAAGATGGGCGGCAACTGGACGCCCGGCCGCATCGGCGAACTCGCGCCGCTGTTGATGCGCCGGCATCGCAATGTCCGCGTCACCGCGTGGATACTGGCCGACCGCGTCATCGAAGTCGCGTTGACGCTGCTACTCGGGTTGCTGGGCGTGGCCGCCCTCCGGCTGCTGCCCTGGCCCGCGGTGGCGGCCCTCACCCTGCTGGGCGCGCTGGGCGCGGCCGCCTTCGCCGGTGTGCTGTGGTATGCGGGCCGCCTGAGCGGGCGCCGCCTTGCGCAACTGCACGACACCTGGCGCGGACGCCTGCTCACCCTGTTCCTGCGGCTGCGCGAGGAACTGTGGCTGCTCGGCGCGAAAACCCCCGTGGTCGTGCTGGTCACGCTGGCGGCCAAGGCCACCGACCTCTACGCCGTCGTGCTCCTGTGCGCAGCCTTCGGCTTCGACGTCTCGTTCCTGCTGACCTGCGCCGCCCGGTGCGCCCACGCCATCATCGCCGCCGCGCCCGTCACCCCCGACGCCACCGGCGTCCCCTTCGTCGCCGCCGCCTACGTCTTTCACGAATACGCCGCCATGCCCTACGCAACGCTGACCGCCGCCTTCGCGCTCGAAGTCGCTGTCATCAACCTCGCCCTCTGCATCTCCTTCATCGCCGCCACACCGGACTTGCGCCACAGACACGGGTAGCCAACGCCCTAAGTGCCCGGGCTGAAAGGATGGTTCAGCGCGATTCCTCGCCTTTCGATGGAATCAAATTGGCCTTTGCACGCCGCTCGCACCACTCCGCCAGGGCCGCTGCAAAGGGCAGTTGCGCTGCGGAAGCCCTGTAGTGCTCCGCCGCGCCCGCGAATTCCATTCGCGTCTCCATCTGGGCGCCCCGCTCGAGGTGATACTCCGCCGCCTCCGCCAGATTCTCCCACGGGGGACACCACTGCGCGAACGCTTCGGTCACGCCAATGTCATCGAGCACGTCCAGAGGCATGCCGGACTGTTCCAGCAGCGCCCAGCAATCGCGGAGCCCCCCGCAATCCCGCCCGTCCGCCGCGGTGATCAGGGGACGCAGAAGCGTCTCAAATGGCGGGCGCAGTTCGGGCAACGTCTCAGCAATGGCCCGCGCTTCGTCGTGGCGGCCCATGCCGTACAGGATGCCCATGCGAAACAGTTCGGCCTCCGGCGGAAGCGGGCCGTACCCGGCCGCGCCGGCGAACAGGCGCAGGGCGAGTTCCGGCTCGCCAGCGGCGGCCAGGCGCAGCGCAAGCAGCGGGACACCCTCTGGACCCATGGAGCCGAGCACCGGCCCCGACACTTCACGCAATACCCGGGCCTCCTCGCCTCCGAAGCTGAGTCCTGGAATATGCCTGGCAATCACGTCGAAGGCGTTGTGGGTCTGGGGCGCGCCGGCAAGCGCGCTGCACAGGCGGCGGTCTTCCCGATGGATGTGCCCTTCCCCGGCCCGGGCCTGGATGCGGTACACCAGCAGGCCGCCCAACCCCTCGAACATCCACTTCCGGTGTTCGAGCCCGGCCTCTTCGAGCGCCTCCTCGAAGGGTTTCCGGTCTTCCCGCGCGTAGTCGATATCATAGACCAGCCATACCGCGCGCCCCGGAAAGGCCGCATCCCCCACAAACCCTCGCCCCAGCAGCGCGCGCGCCTTCGTGCACGCGGCGTAGTCGTTGTACACCCGCACTATGGGAAGGTCCCGGCGTGGCATCTGCCACCGGAGAATGCTCGCCGGGGTGGGACTCGGCCCCAGCAAGACCACATCGGTTTCTTCGGCTTCCACGGCGATATGCGCCCCCACTACCTTCCAGGGGGTGCGTGTCTGGGCGGGCAGCATCAGGCACAGGTGATATGCGCTGAGTGACAGAAGCAAAGCAGCGCACGCGAAGGACACCGCGCGCGGCCGAAGGCGAACCACAGCACAGGCCAGCAACACATGCACGCAAACCGCGCTGTAGAGCGTGAACCGGGGCGCAAGGCAGGGACGCCACAACAGTGTGAGGGCCGCCAGGGCCAGCGGCGGCAGCAACGCAGCGCAAGCGAGCAGGACTGTGGGGAACCGGGCCGGCGCGCACTCCCCCTTCTCATCGTCCCCGCGTGACAGAAACAGCCTGACAAGCAGGTACGCCAGAAGCGCCATGGAAAGAACCAGCAGAACCCAGGCGGCTTCTTCAGACGCGTTGCGGAAAGCCTCTGCCCACGCCACCGGCAGAAACCCGTGCACGGGCGGGGAAGGCGACAACTGGGGCGACATGAACACGGCGTCATCGGCGAACAGGTCGAAGAAGAACTCGACCGGCGAAGGTTGGTAGAACCACGAATAGGTCTTGGCCGCGCCGCCGCGCAGTTTGCCCAGAACCCACAAGACCCAGGGCAATCCGATGGACGCCTGCAGCGCGGTCCACACCAGAACGCGGCGGGTGCGGCGCCGCAGGGAACCGGCCATGGCCAGGGCTTCGGCCAGGATGAGAAACACACTGAGAAAATGCGTGAGCAGCAGCAGCAGGCTCGCCGCCGCGTGAGCCGCCCACCACGGCCACGGCGCCCCGTCTTCCAGGCGCATGAGGCTGTAAATTGACACGACAGCCAGGAGCAACAGCAGCGCATAGACATGCAGGGACTGGGCGTAAAAGACCTGAAACGGCGACAGGGCGACGAACGCCGCGGCAAGATACCCCGCCTTGCGGTTAAGGGCGCGCGCGCCCATGCCGTAGACAAAGGGAATCGCGGCCGTGCCCAGCGCCACCGGCAGGAGGCGCAGCGTCCACCCGAAACCGCCCGCGCACTGGCCCCAGAAGTACTGCAGCGTGAAATAGGCCGGGGGCGCGTCCTGGCTGATGAAGTCCAGCATGCGAATGTAGCTGCCGAAATCGGGCAGACCGATGTAGAAGGTGGTGAGAAAATCATCGGCCCAGAAAGATTGCTCGCCCAGCCGGTACAGACGGAACGCGGCGCCCGCCGCGGCGATGGCGGCTACTGCCAGCCCCGGCGAAAACCGGAAACCCCGGTTCCCCTCGGTCCGTTCTCCTGGGCCGTCTCCGCTTCCCACCTCAATGACTCTCTCACGGCGGCGGCATTGCCGCGCTGATTACGGTTTCGGCCACCGTTTCCGAAGCCGCAGCGGCGCGCCCTCGACGGTGAACTCGCGGCAGTACAGGCACAGATTGGGCACCTCGCCCCGCAGAAAATTTTCCAGCAGCCGCTTGTACCGCTCCCCGTGGACGATCTCGTCGAGCGGTTGTTCCGCCACATTGCCGATGCTCAGTTCAGTGAACCAGTCGCAACAACAGGGAGACACTTCCCCGTTGGTGTAGAAGTTGAGGTTGCCGCGCCACGGCTCCATGCAGGACACGCGCCGGGCATCTTCGCGCAGCCCGAACTGCGGACTGATCTTGACGGCGTCGACCAGGCCGCCCCATTCATCGTATACGCCGCCGAGTTTTTCGAGGTTGCCGGGATGGGCGACCATCGAGAGCTTCACGTCGGTCATCGGCTGCTTGCGCGCCCGGAACGCGGCGATATTCTCTTTGAGTTGCGCGAGGTCTACGCCCCGGAATTCTCGGCAGGTCTCCGCGTCGGGCTCGACCGACAGATTGAGCACGGAAAGCGGGGTTTCGGCCAGACGCTCCATGCGTTCGCCGGAGAGCAGCGTGCCGTTGGTGTACATGATGGCGCGCATGCCGCGCTTCGCCACGTATTCGACCATATCGCCGAGCCGCGGATGCAGCAGGGGCTCGCCCTGGCCGCCGATGGTGATGGATTCCACGCCCTTTGGCGCCTGGTCGACAATCTTCTGGAACAGTTCCCAGTCCATCTGTTTCGGCCGCGCGTCCTTGAGGCGCTCTTCCAACTCGCCCCAGCAATAGACGCAGCGCAGGTTGCACGCGCTCACCGGCTCCAGCACGACACTGACGAATCCGTAGACCTTCGGCCTGCGGGCCAGGTAGTACAGCACGTTCATGCCAAGCACAAAGACATTGCCCGGCCTGTGCACTTTCTCATAGATCCAGTCGGCCTGGTCCGCGTTTCGGTAGAAGATTCTTGCCGCGGACCTGAACCCCGTTCTCAAAATCCATTCACTCGGTCGCATGGGTACTCCGGGAAGGCGCCTTGCCTCCTTCTTTCATCATCAACCCAAGCCAGTAGAAAAACCCGGCGCACTGGTGTTTCAGCATGCGCGGATTGCCTGCGGCCCGGCGTAGCGCGCGCGCGATATAGCGCGGACGCAGATAATAGCGCCGGTACGCGGCGATTACCATTTCGCTGAGCTGATCTTCGCTGTCGTAGGCCTCCGGCAGATAGCCGGGCGACATGGCGTCACCCTGGTAGCCAAGCACGGTGCCGTTCTCGCGCGCCACCGCTTCCAGCCGGGTGCCGGGCGCCACGCCGTAGGGGAAGAACATCACGTAATCCACATTGAGTTCGCAGGCGAATTGTATGGTCTTCTTCGACATCTCGGGCGTTTCCGTGGGGAAGCCGAGAATGAAGGTGCCGACAGTGGAGAGGCCGGCCTCTTTTGCCCAGCGGACGGCGTCTCGCGCCTGGTCCAGCGTTGTCCCCTTGTCCACCAGGTCCAGCAGTTCCTGGTTGCCGGATTCGAAGCCGAACTGGATGGACCAGCACCCGCTTTTGGCCATGCGTTTGAGCAGGTCAGGCTTGATACTGCTCACCCGGGAGAGCACCGACCAGCTCAGGTCCAGGCCGGACGCGTCCAGGGCGTCACAGAACCGGTCCACCCATTTGGGCATCAGGCAGAAGTCATCGTCCCAGAACACAATGCCGCGTATGCCATAGTCCCGCTGCAGCGCGGCCAGTTCCTCGATGACGTTCTCGGGCGAACGGCGCCGATAGCGTATGGCGTGGGCGCCGCCCTGGTAACAGAATCTGCAGCGCGCCCAGGGGCATCCCCGGGCGGTGATGACGGTGGTGGCCGGGCTGCGATTGATGACGCTGGGCAGCGGCTCGTACAGTTCATGCTTATAGAGATGGCGCGCAGGTTGCGGGCAGGTGTCGAGGTCTTTGTTCGGGGTCGCGGGCGGTGTGGCAACCGGCTCTCCAGCGGGTCCCCGGTAGATAATGCCCTCGACGTCCTCGTGGGAAGCGCCCGCGGCGATGCGGTCCGCCAGCGCCGCCATGACGAACTCACCGTCTCCGGGCACGGCAATGTCGACCGCCGGACAGTCCTGCAGAACCGTCTCTGCAAAAGAAGTCACGTGTGGGCCGCCCATGACGATAGGCGTATCAGGCAAGAGGTCGCGGACGGCCTGCGCGAAGGCGTACGTGATTTCCGCGCTGAGGGTGGTGAGCGCCGAAACGCCGACCAGTTCGGGGTCATGTCCGGCGACCGCCTGGGCGGCGCCCGCCACGTCAAGGTACTCGGCCATGGCGTCCACGAGAATGACTTCGTGCCCGGCTTGCTCCAGGCAGGCGCCGACATAGCCGACGCCCAGGGGCGGGAGCACGCCCTTTCGACTGCCTTTCTGGATGTTCCGCACCGACTTCGAGAAGTCGAAGGGCGGAACCGCTAACACAACACGCATGGGCTTATCCTCTGGGGGTCCTTTCTTCGGCGCGCTCCCCTCAGCGCAGCCCCATGGTCTCCAAGGCCATCATGAATTTCTGCATGTAGTCGACAAAGGCCCGCGGCTTGCGCGCGCGCCACAGGCTGCGCGCGATGTAGGACGGCCGCAGATAATATCTGCGATAGGCCGACTTCACCTGGGCGGCCAACTGCTCCGGACTGTCGTAGTCTCTGGGAACGTATGAGGGCAGTTGGGCGCTGACATTATCATGCTCCACGAAACTGCCCGCTTCCTTGGCAAAGCATTCGAGGGGCGTCCCGGGCAGACAGTGGTAGGGCTGGAAGAGCATATAGGCCGTGTTCAGTTCACAGGCGAACCGGATGGTCTTTTCGCCCATTTCAGGTGATTCGCCCGGCAATCCAAGCATAATCGAGCCGCGTATCTCGATGCCCGCCTCATGGGTCCAGCGCACCGCCTGCCGGATCTGGTCGAGCTTGACGCCCTTGTTGATGAGGTCCAGCGTATCCTGGTTGCCGCTCTCGAAGCCATAGAACAGGTTGATACACCCGGATTTGCCCATACGCGCGAGCATGGTGGGCGTCACGCTGTCCACCCGCGCGAACGCGCTCCACGTGAGTCCCCATCCCGCCGCGTCGAGCCCCTCGCAGAACTCGGCTATCCAAGGTTCGTTGAAACAGAAGTTGTCGTCCTGGAAATTGATATAGCGGGCGCCGCGTTCTTCGACCAGCGGCCTGAGTTCATCGAGCACATTGCCGGGGGAACGCCGCCGATAGGGGGCGGCGTATTTGCTGCCCTCGTAGCAGAATGCGCAGCGCGCCCACGGGCACCCGCGGGAGGTGATCATGGTTTCCGCGGGCATCTGGGGACACGAAACCATGACGGGCAAGGGGTTGTACTCGCCGTCATCGTAGATGTGCCGGACCGGGTGGCGAAACACGTCCAGGTCCTTTTCTACACGGGGCGGGGCGGCCATATCAACACTCCCGGCGCTGTCACGGCAGAGGAGTCCGGGTATGGTGCGGGCCTCTCTGCCCGCCGCCAGCGTGTCCGCCAATTCGGCCAACCCAAACTCCGCCTCCCCTATGAACGCGTAGTCGACCGCGCCGCATTCCTCGAAAAGCTGCGCGCCATAACAGGTTGCGTGGAGTCCGCCCATGACAACAGGGACTTCGGGAAGCAATTGCTTGAGGCGGGCAGCCAGTTCGAAGGCCATGAACCGGCCGAAACTGTAGCAGGATATGCCGATAAGCCCGGGCTGGTCC
>NPIG01000506.1_pt2 | contig 21186 bp, 19 predicted proteins | sample 8637441 | NCBI WGS metagenome assembly NPIG01 (sample SAMN07420675, study PRJNA396082) | bioreactor metagenome | isolation source: sample BR6 brine-fed electro-methanogenic bioreactor BR | place: Japan: Kochi | collected 2016-06-14 | reverse complement strand
ATCGGCCGCCCTCGGCGTTGACCTGCGCGTGTTCGACAGCCGCCAGGACGCCGCGCTGCAGGCCGACATGGTCGATCAGGCCATCGCGCTGGGCGTCGACGGCATCATCATCCAGCACGGCCTGACCGAGTCGATGCAGGCCGCCGCCCAGCGGGCGGTCGAGGCCGGCATCAAGGTCGTGGCCTTCGACGTGAACGTCGAAAACGCCGCCATCCCGCAGATCGAGCAGTCGGACCGCGACCTGGCCCGCCTCGCGCTGGAACAGGCGGTGGAGGACAACGGCACCGCATTCACCGCCGGTTACGTCTATGTGCCCGGCATTGCGCCGCTGGACCGCCGCGACGAAACCTGGGTCAAGGTCAAGGCCGCCAACCCCGGCATCAAGCAGGTCGCCGAGTTCGGCACGCTGGACAACCCGATTGCCAACTCGGTCGCCAACCAGGCCCGTTCTGTGCTCTCGGCCAACCCCAGCATCACCGTGATGTTCGCCCCCTATGACGAGTTTGCCAAGGGCGTGAAGATCGCCGTGGACGAGGCCGGCATGACCAGCCAGGTGTCGATCTACTCGGCCGACGTCTCGACCGCCGACATCGCCGCCATGCGCGAGGCCGGCTCGGCCTGGAAGGCCACCGCCGCCACCAACCCCGCCGTGGTCGGCGAGGTCTCGGTCCGGGCGCTGGCGATGATGCTGGCCGGCGAGGATCCGGGCCACAACGTGATCGTTCCGCCGACCCTGATCACCCAGGCGATGCTGAACGATCTGGACATCAAGAACATGGAAGAACTGGGCGCCAAGGTGCCGGCCTTTGCCCATGCCGATGTCGCCGTGCCGGACTGGATGCCCCTGCCCGCGCGCTGACGGACCAGCCATTCACTCACGGACAGTGGCGGGGCCGGGGCATATGCCCCGGCCCCGTTTCCATGTCCCGCTTCACGCAAGGAGACCACCAGATGCTCAAGGGAATTGACCCGCGCATGCCCGCCGACCTGCTCGATACGCTGATGCGGATGGGCCATGGCGACGAACTGGCCATCGTCGACTGCAATTTTCCGGCCCATAGCACCGCCGCCCGCACCGCCAGCGGCCGGATGATCGAGCTTCCGGGGTTTTCCGCGCCGCAGGCGATCGCGCTGGTGACCGCGCTGATGCCGCTGGATACCTTTGCGCCCGAGGGCGCGCTCTGGATGGAGGTCGACGGACAGGGCCCGGTGCCCGAGGCGGTGCACCGCGAGGCCATCGCGGCGCTGCAGGCCGCTCAATCCGACAGCTGCGCAATCGGCAGCATTCCCCGCAGCGCCTTCTATCCGCGCGCGGCACAGGCCTATGCGGTGCTGCGCTGCACCGAGACCCGCGCCTTTGGCTGCTTCATCCTGCGCAAAGGGGTGATCCTGTAACAAAAAGGACCGACCCGAAACGGGCCGGTCCAGTCGACCGAAAGATGGCCGATCTCAGGCGTCTGCGGCCCGAGCGGCATCCAGCGCCGCGCGCATCGCGGCAATGCCCTCGCCGATCCTGTCGCCATAACGCAGCAGGCTGCCTCCCAGCAGATAGACCACGTCGTCGCCGTACATGCCCGCCATGTCGGCGGCCCGCTCCACGCTCATGCCGCCGCCCGGGCTGGGCAGCATCGCCCGCCCCGGCCCGGCCGCGTCGCGGCAGGCGGCGGCGATCTGCAGGCACTCCGCCCGGCTGAACCCGAACCGCCCGCCGACATTGGGAAAGACCGAGATATCGGCCCCCGCCAACCGCTGCAACGTGCCGAACATGACCCCGTGATCGAAACCGGCCTCGGGCGACAGGACATAGGGGCCCAGAAAACTGGGATGCGTCATGATCGGCAGGTTCAGCGCCGCATCCTGCGACAGCCGCGCCACCACGCCGAATCCCAACAGCCCGGGCATGATCAGCAACCCGTCGGCGCCCGCCTCCTTGGCAAAGCGGATATTGTCCTCCAGCAGGTCGGTCCGCCCGGTCAGCGTCGGAAAATACAGCGCCCTGCCGCCGGTCTCGGTATTGGCCCGGGCCACGGCGGCGGCGGTTTTCTCGACCCGTTCGCGGAACGGCGCCATCGGCTGGTTCATCAGCCCGTGGTCCTCTTTGACGATATCGGCGCCGCCGCGCGCGCAAAGATAGCCGATCTGCGCCAGATCGTCGGAGGACAAGCCCTGGGGTTTCAGCACCGGCGCGATCATGCCGCCGGTCTCGCGCCCGCAGAGCGCACGGATGCCTTCGATCCCGAACCGGGGCCCGGGATGACGGCGCAGCATCTCGTCGCCGGGATCGATGCCGATCACCCGCAGCCCCCGCTGGATCGAGGAATTGCCGAAGATCACGTTCAGGAACTGGGCGATCTCCGGCCCGGCGCTGGCCGGGCTATAGCTGATCGTGGCGCGGAACCGCCCCTCGCCCTCGGTCCCGATCTCTTCGATCCGGCCCAGGATTTCGTCCTCGACAAAACCCGCCGGCACCACGTCGCGCGGGATTTCGACGGTCTGTTCCAGTGCGATCGCCTCGGCGCGCGCCTTCGCCTCGGCCAGGTCCGAGGCGAAGATGCGATAGGTGACGGAAAAGCGCATCACAGTGCCTCGGCCTTCGCTGCCGAATGCACCGCGTCCACCCGCACCGCCTCAAGCGCCGCTTCGTCGATGCCGGTCTTCTGGCCGGTCAGCTCCTCGATCGCATGGATCAACGCCATCGCGTCCAACCCGTAGTATTTCATCAGGTAGGGGCGCGAGCCGCCATGGGCATAGGTGTCCTGCAGCCCCAGCCGGATCAACCTCTTGCCAAGGCCTGCCTCGGCCAACGCCTCGGCGGTCATGCTGCCGATACCGCCTGCGACAAGGTGGTTTTCCAGCGTGACGATCCCGTGTTTCACGCTGGCCGCATGGGCCAGGATCGCCTCGGCGTCGAAGGGTTTGAGCGTGTTCAGGTGCAGATGCCGCACCGAAACGCCCGCCTTGTCCAGCGCGCCGCGGGCGCGGATCGCCTCTTCGGTGGTGATGCCGGCGGTGATGACCAGAACATCCGTGCCCTCCGACAATACCCGCATCTCGCCCACCTTCAGCGGGCTGTCGAACAGCCGGGGGACCGATCCGCGCAGGACGCGGCAATAGACCGGGCCGTCGATGCTGTCGGCGGCCTCAACGATGCCCTCGACCTCGGTCGCGTCGCCGGTTTCCAACACGGTCATGTTGGGGATCGTGCGCATGATCGAGATATCCTCGATCGCCTGGTGGGTCATGCCGCCGGGCGTGGTCACCCCGGGCAGGAACCCCATCAGCCGCACCTTGCGCCGCGGATAGGCGATGGAGGCCATCAGCTGGTCATAAGGGCGGCGATAAAGGAACACGCCGAAGGTGTGGATGAAGGGACGGAAGCCCGCCAGGCCCAGTCCACCGGCGAAGGACAGCATGTTCTGCTCGGCCATGCCCATCGACAGGAACTGCTCCGGGTGGCGGTCGCGGAAACCGTCGATCTCACAGCTCGAGGTGAGATCGGCGGACAGGCACAGCACCTCGGGGTGCTGCACCGCGTAGGATTCGAATGCCGCCGCATAGGGGCGATTGACCATTTCCATCTCAGTGCCCTCCCAGATCGATCGGGTCGACGCCCAGCTCGGCCGCGATGGCCACATTCATCTCGTCGCGTTCCTCGGCGCTTTTGAAGCGGACATAGTGCAGGCGCGGGAACCGCTTCATCAGGAACTCCATGCCCTGGGTCGGGCTGGAATGCGCCAGGATGATCAGCGGCTGCCCCTCATGGGGGGTGTCCCTGGCCTGTCGCAGCGCGGTCACGTCATGCGCGTCCACCTCGGCCACCACGGCGCCGAAGTTGCGCAGCTTGGTGGCGATGTCGCCCACCTCCATCACGCTATCCATCGCGCCGTCGCATTGCTGGCGGTTGACGTCCATGATGGCCCACAGGTTGTCGATGCCATGATAGGCGGCGGCCTGCACCGCCTCCCAGGTCTGGCCCTCCTGCACCTCGCCGTCGGACATGAACACGCAGACCTTGCCGCCATCGCCGTTGCGCTTGCGGCCCCAGGCCAGCCCGGCGCCGGTCGAGAACCCGATCCCCAGCGTGCCGTTATGCACCTCCATGCCGGGGCTGTGCTCGGCCCCGATCATCTCGACCGAAGAACCGTCCTGGTTGAACATCTCCAGCCCCTCGGGCGCCATCCGGCCGACCTCGATCAGGGTGGCATAGGCGACCAGCGCGTAATGCGCGGGCGCGATGAACAGCCGGTCGAAATGCGGCTCGAACGGGCCGTTATAGCCGGCGCCGGTCACGTAATCGGGATTGTCCCCGGACGGCACGCCCCCGAACGGGCGCGGGATCATCGGCAGGGTCGGCTGGCCGAGGTTCAGCGCCTCGTTGTAAAGAAAGGCCAGCTGCTCGGCGGCGGAACAGGCCTGGCTCAGATACCCGCCGTTGTTGCGCATCGAATGTTCGAACACGCGGCGTCGGATTCCCAAAGCAATCTCTTCGGTCGTTTTCACGTTCTGCAAGACGCGCCTCCGTTTTGGCAAAGCACTTGCCGCATTTATGGAAACGAAAATTACATACGTCAATGATAATTGACATATGACAACCTCATCATTTGCACGAAGGTCCCCGGGCAGGTTTCCCATGCCGCACCGCCCCGCCAAAGGCCCATGCCTGGCGGGGGTTTCCTATTGCCTCGGGCAAAAATGAGAGCCGGACCGCGACCCGCCAGCGCTATCCCAGAACCGCCGGCAGGCTGGCATAGCCCCGGAACCGGATCCGCCCGCCCGGCACCCGGCCTTCGGTGATCCGATAGGCGGGGAAGCGTTCCAGCAACCGGCCGATGGCGATCCGCCCCTCCAGCCGCGCCAGGGTCAACCCGACACAAACATGCGGACCGCCGGCAAAGGCCAGATGCTTGTTCGGTTTGCGGGTGATGTCGAACCGCTGCGGGTTGTCGAACACCTCCGGATCACGGTTCGCGGCGCCGATGCACAGGTGCAGGTTGGTGCCCCTGGCGATGCGCAGCCCGCCGATCTCGACCTCCTCGGTGGTCTCGCGGTTGCCCAGCTGGTTGGGCGAGCGGAACCGCAGCATCTCCTCGACCGCCGGCTGGATCAGCGCCGGATCCTCCAGCAGCCGCGCCCGCTGGTCCGGGTGATCGTTGAGCAGCGCCAGACCATTGCCGATCAGGTTGGTCGTGGTCTCGTGGCCTGCGTTGAGGATGAAGATGCAGTTCTGGATCAGCTCGATTTCCGAGAGCGTCCCATCGGCGCCCTCGCCGTGGATCAGCCGGGTCAGAACATCGGTCTCCACATCGCCCGGATTGGCCCGGCGGCGGGCGATCAGGTCCTCGAGATAGACCTTGAACTCCTCCACCGCGCGGTTGCCGCGATCCAGCTCCTCCTGGCTCAGCGACGGCTCCAGCGCCCCGAGGATCGCCAGCGACCAGTCGCGCAGCGGCCCGCGTTCGTCCATCGGCACGTCCAGCAGGTTGCCGATGATCTGGATCGGGATCGACGAGGCGAAATCCTCGATCAGGTCGACCTGGTCCTTCTCCGCCATCGCGTCCAGCAGGTGATCGACGGTGTCCACCAGCCCCGGCTCCATCCGCGCGATCGCGCGCGGCGTCAGCGCCGATGTCATGATCTTGCGCACCCTCGTGTGCAGCGGCGGATCGCTGAACACCAGCGAAGTGGTGTGATGTTCGTAAAGCGGCGCATCGGCGCCGAACTTGGGCTTGAACGCCTCGGTCTTGTTCGAGGAATAGGTTTTCGTATCGCGATAGATCCGGTCGAGATCGGTGTAGCGCCACAGAAGGACCGAACCGTCGGGTTGCCGCAAAACCGGCGCATGGGCCAGCAGCGCGTCGTAGACCGGGAACGGATCCTCGACGAACCCCTCCGGCGGGCTGGCCAGGTCGAAATTCAGCGCGATCTCGCGCAACATGTCCGTGGTCTTGTCCATCGCTCTGCTCCCCCCGTTTGCGCCTGTTTACCCGGCCGCGCCGAACCCGATCAGCCCGCGCGCGCTATCCTCGTTGGCCCGTTTCTCGCGCCGGGGCGAGGGCTTGATCCCCTCGCGCATCTGCTGGTCCGAGGTCAGGGCCGGCCGCTCCAGCGGCGCACGCGACAGCAGGATCGCTCGCGCCCCCGTCGAGCCGTCAAAGCGGTACATGTGCAGGCTGTCCCAGGCCAGGTGCCCGCCTTCGTGCAACGCCTTCAGGTCGGCCACGAAGTTGTGGCAATGGGGGTTTTCCACCAGAAGGACGTATTTCTCGGCCATCCGCACCATGTTCGACAGCGCCACGAAATGGCTGACCGCGGTGTGGATATGCATCACCACCGCCTGGCTATAGACCAGATCGGCGCGCGGCCAGCGGTCGGAAAAGGGCATGGTGATATCCTGCAGCCCCAGCCGCCCTTGCAGCCCCGCGTGGCGCTGCAGCGCCAGCTCCAGCTGACTGGCCCCACGGTCGCCGCCGCTCACCTCGACCCCGGGATAAAGCGTGGCGACATTGGCGATGTGATCGCCGCCGCCGCAGCCCACCTCGTGCACGGTCCGGGGGCCAAGCTGCCCGACCGCTTCGAGGATCAGCTGCTGGTTCGGCTGGATCGGCTGCCCCTTGGAAATGACCCGTCCGGTCGCGGCGTAGAATTCCAGCTCTCCTGGGGCGGAAATCGCCCGATACTTGGCCTCGACATCGCCTTTCAGGCGCCGCAGGTAACTGTCGCGGGTGTAATTCTCCCAATCGAAGTCGTCGTCATAGAACTTGCGGCTCTTGTAAAACAGCTGCCGGAACATCCTGGCCTCCCCCTCCTTGCCCGCAATCGGCCTACCCGGTTTCGCCCCGCCAAACAATATGCCTGCGCGGCGCACCCCCGATTGGCAAACCCCGGGCAGCGGCCTAGGATCGCGCCATGTCCGAACCTGTCTCCGCGATCCGCAATCTTGGCCCCGCCTCCGAGGAAACCTATGCCCGCGCCGGCATCCACTCGGCCGAGGACCTGCGCGCGCTGGGGCCGGACCGGGCCTATGCGCGCCTGCTGGCCTCGGGCAGCCGGCCGCATTTCATCGCCTATTATGCCATGGTCATGGGTTTGCAGGGGCGCCCGTGGAACGATTGCCAGGGCAAGGAGAAGGCGGCGCTGCGCGACCGATTCGACGCGCTCTGCGCCGCGGCCCGGGGCGCGGGCGACCCCGCCCGCTCGGCGCTGGAAGCCGCGCTCGACGAAATCGGCGTGGTGGACCGGCGCCGCTAGGTCCTCAACCGGTCCGAAACAGACAAACGAAAAGGCGCCCCTTGGGGCGCCTGACCGGCCGATGCCGGAGCGACAAGGGGCCGCAGGCCCCCTGCCCGTTCACTTTGGCCTTTTAGCCAACCAGCTCGATGCCCGAGAAGAAATAGGCGATCTCGACGGCGGCGGTTTCCGGCGCGTCCGAGCCGTGGACCGAGTTCTCGCCAACCGATTCCGCGAACTCGGCGCGGATGGTGCCGGGTGCGGCATCGGCGGGGTTGGTGGCGCCCATCACTTCGCGGTTCTTGGAAATGGCGTTCTCGCCTTCCAGAACCTGCACCACGACCGGGCCGGAGGACATGAATTCGCACAGCTCGTCGTAGAACGGGCGTTCCTTGTGCACGCCGTAGAACTCACCGGCCTGCGCCTTGGTCATCAGGATCCGCTTCTGCGCGACGATGCGCAGGCCGGCGTCCTCGAATTTGGCGTTGATCTTGCCGGTCAGGTTGCGGCGGGTTGCGTCGGGTTTGATGATCGAGAACGTGCGTTCCAGTGCCATTGCGAATGCTCCAATTGACTACCCGTCCCAGCGGGGCTGCGGGACGGCGCTGACATTGCGCGCCGCCTAGCACGCGCAAACGGGTTTGAAAAGCCTGCAGCGCCCCCGCCGTCACCCCAGGTCGGGCAGCGGGTCGCGCAGATCCACCCAGCGTACATAGAGCGCCGCCGCCAGCCCCAGAACCCCGGTGCCCAGCATCATCCCCAGCACCGCAAAGGGCGCGTTCGGCGGGCTGACCAGGGCGCCCGTGGCGCTGGTCAGAACCGCGCCCAGCGCCACCGTCATCGCCCCCGAAAGTCCCGAGGCGCTACCCGCCAGCTGCGGGCGCACCGACATCACACCGGCATTGGCATTGGCCAGCGTCAGCCCGTTGCCGAACCCCACGAAGATCGCCGCGCCGAAGAACGCCCAGAGGGTGCCCTGCCCGGCCATAAACAGAACCAGCCCCAAAAGCGGCCCGAGGCTCGCCGAGACCCGCCCGGCGATCACCATGGTGACAAGCTGTGTATGCAGCGCGATCTTGCCGGTGACGAAATTGCCCACCATGAAACCGCCGGTGATGATGCCGATGCCCAGCCCCAGCATCGCCGGGCTCAGGTCGAACCAGGCCGCCGCCACCAGCGGCGCCCCGGTGATGAAGGAGAAGAAGCCGCCCACCGAAAACGCCGCGCACAGGCTGTAGCCCCAGAACCGGCGCGAGCGGAACAGATGCGGATAATCCCGCATCTGCTGCCCGAAATTGGCCGATTTTCTGCGGTTGGTCTCTCCCAGGTCGACCCAGAGCAGCGCGAACATCACCGCCCCCAGCACCACGTAGAGCACGAAGCCCGAGCGCCAGCCGAACGCCATGTCCAGCGCCCCGCCCAGCATCGGCCCCAGCATCGGCGCCAAGGCCATCGCCATCGAGACATACCCCAGCTTGCTCGCCGCCTCGTTCGGCGGGTGCAGGTCGCGGATCACCGCCCGCGACAGCACTTGCCCCGCGACCACCGCCCCCTGCAGCATGCGAAAGCCCAAAAACACCCAGATATCCTGGGCCAGCGCGCAGCCGACCGAGGCCAGCGCGAAAACCGCCATGCTGATCAACAGGACCGGCCGCCGCCCGTAACGGTCCGACAGCGGCCCCATGATGAGCTGCAGCACAGCCGAGACCGCCAGGTAGCCCGCGATTGACAGGTTCACCACCCCGTAATCGGCATGCAAATCCTCGGCGATCCGGGCCAGCGACGGCAGAAACATGTTCAGCGACAGCACCGAAAGCCCGGTGGCCAGGATCAGGGTCAGCAGGTGCGGCGGGGTCTGGGCGGGGCGCATGGCGCGGGAATCGTCCGGCAAAAACTTAACAGGTTCAGCTCGTAACATAGCGCGGTTGCGATGACCATCCACCGGCGCTGGCAGCGGCCTCAACGCTCTGCTATGTGCGCCCCATGTTGAGGATCGAGAACATATCTTATGCGGTCGCCGGCCGGCCGCTCTTCGAAGGCGCCAGCGCCACCATTCCCGATGGCCACAAGGTGGGCCTGGTCGGGCGCAACGGCGCCGGCAAGACCACGCTGTTCCGTCTGCTGCGCGGCGAACTGGCGCTGGAATCGGGCTCCATCTCCCTGCCCGCCCGCGCCCGCATCGGCGGCGTCTCGCAGGAGGTGCCGTCGTCCGATGTCTCGCTGATCGACACCGTGCTGGCCGCCGACACCGAGCGCGCCGCGCTGATGGCAGAGGCCGAAACCGCCACCGACGCCCACCGCATCGCCGAGGTCCAGACCCGGCTGGCCGATATCGACGCCTGGTCCGCCGAGAGCCGCGCCGCCGCGATCCTCAAGGGCCTCGGCTTCGATCACGAAGATCAGCAGCGCCCCTGCTCGGATTTCTCCGGCGGCTGGCGCATGCGGGTGGCGCTCGCCGGTGTGCTCTTCGCCCAGCCCGACCTGCTGCTCCTCGACGAGCCGACCAACTATCTCGATCTCGAAGGCGCGCTCTGGCTGGAAAACTACCTGGCGAAATACCCCCATACGGTGATCATCATCAGCCACGACCGGGGCCTGCTGAACCGGGCGGTGGGCGCGATCCTGCATCTGGAGGGCAAGAAGCTCACTCTTTACAGCGGCCCCTACGACCAGTTCGCCCGCCAACGCGCCGAACAGCGCGCCCTGCAAACCGCGGCGGCCAAGAAACAGGACGCCCGCCGCGCCCACCTGCAAAGCTTCGTCGACCGTTTCAAGGCCAAGGCGAGCAAGGCCAAACAGGCCCAGTCGCGGATCAAGATGCTGGAGAAGATGGAGAAGATCACCGCGCCCGAGGATGCGGCGCGCACCGTCTTCACCTTCCCCGAGCCGGAAGAGCTGTCGCCGCCGATCATCTCGCTCGAAGGCGCCTCCACCGGCTATGGCGACACCGTGATCCTGCGCGGCATGACGCTCAGGATCGACCAGGACGACCGCATCGCGCTCCTGGGCCGCAACGGCGAGGGCAAATCGACCCTGTCGAAGATGCTGTCGGGCCGACTGCCGCTGATCGACGGCAAGATGACCAGCTCTTCCAAGCTGCGCATCGGCTTCTTCGCCCAGCATCAGGTCGACGAACTCTATGTCGACGAAACCCCGCTGCAGCACCTGCTGCGCGCCCGCCCCGGCGAACAACAGTCGAAACTGCGCGCCCGGCTGGCCGGCTTCGGCCTTGGCGCCGACCAGGCCGAGACCGCGGTGGGCCAGCTTTCGGGCGGACAAAAGGCGCGGCTCTCTCTGCTCTTGGCGACGCTCGATGCCCCGCACCTGCTGATCCTCGACGAACCCACCAACCACCTCGACATCGAGAGCCGCGAGGCACTGGTCGAGGCGCTGACCGCCTATTCCGGCGCGGTGATCCTGGTCAGCCACGACATGCACCTGCTGTCGCTGGTCGCCGACCGGCTCTGGCTGGTCTCCGACGGCGCCGTCAAACCCTTCGAGGGCGATCTCGAGGCCTACCGCGCCTTCCTGCTCTCCGCCGATCAGCCGGCACGGAAATCCGAGGCGCCGAAGGAGACCGCCAAGCCCAAGCGCGCGCCGCGCGAAACCCTGCTGGCGCTGCGCGCCGAGCTGCGCAAATGCGAGGACCGGGTGGAAAAGCTGAGCGAGATGCAGGACAAGCTTGCCGCCAAGCTGGCCGACCCGGCGCTCTACGAGGAAGACCGCATTGGCGATCTGGGGGTCTGGAACCGCAAATACGCCGAGGTGAACGCGGCGATGGACAAGGCCGAGGCGCTCTGGCTCGCCGCCCAGGAAAAGCTTGACGCCGCCCAGGGCTAACCGCCCTTCGGCCTTCCTCTCACGTAAAATATCCCCGCCGGCGGCACGCCCCGCAGGGGCGTTCCTGCAACGCCTTGGCGATCCCATGCCCCACGGGGGGTTTCCTTTCCCGGCGCGCCGCTCCACCCTGCGCGCGACCGCAATCCAAGGGATGCCATGGACACCGCCTTTCTGATCACCGCCTTCGTCACCCTGTTCGTGATCGTCGACCCGATCGGGCTGACCCCGATGTTCGTGGCGCTGACCCAGGGCATGACCCAGACCAGGCGCCGCGCCCTTGCCCTGCGCGCCTGTATCACCGCGGCCATCCTGCTCAGCCTCTTCGCCGGTTTCGGCGAGGCGGTGCTGGGGTTCGTCGGCATCTCGATGCCGGCCTTCCGGGTCGCGGGCGGGATCCTTTTGTTCCTGACCGCGCTCGACATGCTGTTCGAACGCCGCACCAAGCGGCGCGAAGGCCAGGCCGAAGAGGCCGAGGAAGAGGACGACGGCCACGACCCGTCGGTCTTTCCGTTGGCCATCCCGCTGATCGCCGGGCCCGGGGCGATCGCCACCATGATCCTGCTGGCGGGGCAAAAGCCGGGGCTGGCGGGACTGGCCATGGTGGTGGGCGTGATGCTGGCAGTGCTGGCGCTGCTGTTCGTGATGTTCCTCTCCGCCGGGCTGTTCGAACGTGCCGTGGGCAAGACCGGGATCAACGTGATCACCCGGCTTCTGGGCATGCTGCTGGCGGCGCTGTCGGTGCAATTCGTGCTCGACGGGCTGCGCACCTTCGGGCTGGCCAACTGGTAACGCCGCGCGCAGTGCCTACATCTGTGCCATGAGGTTTCGGAGATCCCCCGCATGAGCTCTTGGGATATGGGCAGCCTGATCTACCTGGTGCTGCTGGGCGCGGTCCTGGTGTTCTGGCTGATCGTGCATCACCGGCAGTCGCTGGGCCGCACCCTGCAACAGGCCGCCGGATGGGTGCTGATCTTTCTTGCGGTGATCGCCGTCGTCGGGCTGTGGGAGGATATCCGCCGCACCGCCCTGCCCGGGCGTGCCGCGGTGGCGACCGAGGGCCGGATCGAGGTGCCCCGTGCCCCCGACGGGCATTTCTATCTCACGCTGCTGGTCAATGACGCTCCGGTCGAATTCATGATCGACACCGGCGCCAGCGCGGTGGTGCTGCGCGCCGAGGATGCCCGCCGCGCCGGCATCGATACTGCCGACCTCGCCTATACCGGCCGGGCCAACACCGCCAACGGCACCGTGCGCACCGCGCCGGTGCGGCTCGACCGGATCGCGCTCGGCCCGGTCAGCGACCGCAACCTGCGCGCCTGGGTCAACCAGGGCGAGATGGACCAGTCGCTTCTGGGCATGTCCTATCTGGAACGCTGGGGCCGGATCGAGATTTCCGGGCGCAACCTGGTGCTGGAACGATAGCTGCGCCCGATCCCGGACCTTGAGCAGGATCAAGGCCCGCCGGTCACGGATCGTCTGAACTGGGGACCGGGCGCAATGCCGCGCACTGAGGGGGCCGTGCCTTGGACGAGCCGAACCATCCCGATGCCACCGACCCGCCGGCGATCCGCCGACTGGTCCGCACGATCTGGATCGGCGGGCTGATCCTGACCCCGCTGGTCGGCCTGGCCGCGCGCCAGACACTGGCGGCGCGGGGCGTTCCGGTGGTGGATCTGTCGCGCGGCGCCGCGCTGATCCTGCCCCTGGCCCTGTTTTTCGAGGTGCCCTTCGTCATCCTGGCCATGATCGTTCGTCGCCTGCTGCGGAAAATCGCACGGACCGGGCCCGGGGCGCTGACCAAATGGCTCTACATGTCCGGCGGCTCCTTCGCCGGGATGCTGGCGGTGATCGCCTACAGCCAGTTCGACATGTTCCTCTATTCCGGTCCCGGCGGCTTTGGCGAGGTGGTGGGCATGATGCTGGCGCTGTGGATGCTGACGCTGCCGTCCGTCCTCGCCATCGGCGCGGTCGGCGCCGCCGTGGGGGCGGTTCTGGGGCAGTTGGCCTGGCGCATCCGGACCTCCCGAAACCGCTGAGCCACTACCGCTCGGCCTTCTTCTCCCAGCGCCCGGATTCCTCCGACCAGTACTGCGCCGAACAGCCCGCATCGGTCAGCGCCTTCCACTGGCTGCGGGCGCGGGTCAGCGCCTCGGCGTCGTGGCCGTCGAACAGCACGCAGACCCGCTCCAGCGCCGCGACCTCCTGCGCGCTCACCTCGGCCCCATCCACCGCCATCAGGCAGGCCGGGTCGTTCGCCGCCGACATCTCCGTCGTCAGCAGGATCGGCTGATCCGCATCATGCGGCCCACCGGCCAGCCCGTGCGGCAGAAACGCCTCGTCGCCCCCCAGCCAGAGCTTTTCGTCCAGCCACTCCATCCGGCCCGCATCCGTCCCGCGCACAGCAATGCGCCACCCAGCCTCACGCGCCTTGCCCAACAGCACCGGCAGGGTCTGTTCCAGCGGACGCCGCGTCAGGTGATAGAAATAGGCCGCGCCCATGGCTTCACTCGGCTTCGAACCGGTCCCGCACCAGGCGATCCAGCGCCCGCACACCCCATCCGGTCGCCCCCTTCGGCGCCAGGTCGGTCCCCTCCTTGACCGAGGCCACCCCGGCGATATCCAGATGGATCCAGGGCGTCCCCTCGCGCACGAACCGTTTCAGAAACTGCGCCGCGGTGATCGAACCGCCGGTCCGCCCGCCCACGTTCTTCATGTCCGCGATGCGCGATTTCAGCAGCTTGTCATAGGCTTCGCCAAGCGGCATCCGCCAGGCGCCCTCGCCCTCCGCTGCGGCCGCCGCAAGGAAGTCTCCGCACAGCGCATCGTCGTTGGAGAACACGCCGGCATTCTCGTGCCCAAGCCCGACGATGATCGCCCCGGTCAGCGTCGCCAGGTCGATCATGCCCACGGGCTTGAACCGCTCCTGCGCGTACCACATCACATCGCAGAGCACCAAACGCCCTTCGGCGTCGGTGTTGATCACCTCGATGGTGTCGCCCTTCATCGACTTGATCACATCGCCGGGCCGGATCGCAGTGCCCGAGGGCATGTTCTCGACCAGCCCGACCAGGCCCACGACGTTGGCCTTGGCCTTGCGCAGGGCCAGCGCCCGCATGGTACCCGCCACCACGCCGGCGCCGCCCATGTCCATGGTCATGTCCTCCATCCCGGCGGCAGGCTTCAGGCTGATACCGCCGGTGTCGAACACCACCCCCTTGCCGACCAGCGCCAGCGGCGCGGCATCGGGCGCGCCGCCCTTCCACTGCATCACCACCACCTTGGACGGGCTGGCGGACCCCTGCCCGACGCTCAGCAGCGTCCGCATGCCCAGCGCCTCCAGGTCATCCTCCTCCAGCGTTTCGACCTCAAGGCCAAGGTCGCGCATCTCCTCCAGCCGGTCGGCGAATTCGCTGGTGGTCAGAATGTTCGAAGGCTCGTTGACCAGATCGCGCGTCATGAACACGCCCTCGGCCACCGCCAGCAGCGGCGCCGCCTGCGCCTCCAGCTCTTCCGGCTTGGGATGCATCACGGTGATCCCGGGGGCGGCCTTCTCGCCTTCCTCGCCGGTCTTGTGCCGGTCGAAGCTGTAGCAGCGCAGCGCCATCCCCTGCACCAGGGCCGCCGCCTGCCGATGATTGCCCAGGGCCAGATGCACCGGCTTGTCCCCGGCCTGCTGAGCCAGCGCCGCACCGGCCTTGCGCGCGGCGGCGGCGTCGTCCTTTTTCCCCAGCACCAGCACATCCAGCGCCTCGGCTGCCATTCCGGCGGGCCAGGCCAGGCTGATCACCTCGCCGCTTTTTGCCTTTTCGAACCGCTTGCTGTCCACCAGCCGCTTGATCGCCCCCTTGGTCAACCGGTTGGCCCGCCGTGCTGCCGTGTCCAGCGTACCCTCTGGCGGCACCGTCACGGCAACGCGGCCCTCGGCCCCGGAAATCCCATCGAGATCAAGGGCGGCAAAGCGGATCGGTGTCAGTCGGGTCATGCGGAACTCCTGTGTCTCTGGCCTCGCCTCATGGGTAACGCGGCCCCCTCCGATTGACCAGATAGCAGTTTTCCCCGACAGGCAATTGCATTAAGGTCCGGCGCAAAACCAAGGCCGGCTCCGGGGGGATTGCAGTGCCAGTACGCGACATCGGCATTACTCCGCCGGTTCTGCCGCCTGTTTTTCCGGGCGCCGCGGGGGTGCACGGATGATTCTCGACAGGTATTTCGCGCGGCGGTTCCTCCAGGCTTTCGCAGCCATCGCCGGCATCTTCCTGGCGCTGATCCTCCTGATCGACGTGATCGAGCAGCTGCGCCGCTTCGAGGGGCTGGATGTGGGGCTGGGCCAGCTGATCCGGCTGACCCTGCTCAGCGCCCCCGGCGCCATGAGCCAGATCCTGCCGCTGTTGATGATCCTGTCCACCATCGTACTCTTCGTCGGCCTCGCCCGCAGCAGCGAGCTGGTCGTTACCCGCGCCGCCGGGCGTTCGGGCCTGCGCGCGCTGGCGGCCCCCATGGTGGTGGCGCTGGTGATCGGCGGGCTGGCGGTGACCACGTTGAACCCGATCGTCGCGGCCACCTCGAACCGCTACGCGCAACTGGCCGAGACCTTTCGCGGCAGCGGTCTGTCGGTTCTCTCGCTCAGCGGCGAAGGGCTGTGGCTGCGCCAGGGCAGCCCGCGCGGACAATCCGTGATCCACGCCACCGGCCACGGCGGCGACGCGGTCACGCTGTTCGACGTGACCATCCTGTCCTATGCGCCCGAGGGCGGCCCGGTGCGCCGCATCACCGCCGAAAGCGCGCGGCTCCAGGACGAGGCATGGGTTCTGACCAACGCCAAGGTCTGGCCGCTGACCCCCGACCGCAATCCCGAGGCCGCGTCCGAGCGGTTTGAGACCATGCGCATCCCCACCACGCTGACCCGCGACCGGATCCGCGACAGCCTGGGGCGCCCCACCGGCGTGTCGATCTACGATCTGCCGGACACCATCCGGCAACTGGCCCAGGCCGGCTTTTCCACCCGGCGCCATGAGGTCTGGTACCAGGTCGAGCTGGCCCGGCCCCTGTTTTTGGTGGCGATGGTTCTGGTCGGCGCCGCTTTCACCATGCGCCACACCCGGCTTGGCGGCACCAGCCTGTCCGTGGTCGCCGCGGTGCTGCTGGGGTTCGCGCTGTATTTCATCCGCAACTTCGCCCAGATCCTGGGCGAGAACGGCCAGATCCCGATCGCGCTGGCCGCCTGGGCGCCGCCGCTGGCCGCCCTGTTTTTGTCGCTCGGCCTTCTGCTGCACGCGGAGGACGGATGACCCATCGCCTCGTCATAGCGGCCCTGACCTGGCTGGCCGGCGCCCTGCTGGCGTCCGGCCTGCAGGCCCAGCTGCTGCCCTCCGGCGACGCCACCACCGAGCCGCCGGCGATGCTGGTGGCCGACCGGGTCTTCATCACCCCGGACCGCAAGCTGATCGCCGAGGGTCAGGTCGAGGCGTTTCAGGGCGACACCCGCCTGCGCGCCGAGCGCATCACCTTTGACCGCAGCTCCGGCACGCTGGCGATCGAGGGGCCGATCCGCATCGACCAGGGCAGCCGCCTCACCATCCTGGCCACTGCCGCCGAGATGGATCGCGGGCTGCGCAACGGGCTTTTGCGCGGCGCCCGCATGGTGTTCGACCAGCAGGTCCAGCTGGCCGCGCTGCAGATGGTTCGGGTCGGCGGGCGCTATACCCAGCTGTACAAGACCTCCGTGACCTCCTGCCATGTCTGCGGCGACGGCCGTCCGCCGCTGTGGCAGATCCGCGCCCGCAGCGTGACCCACGACCAGCAGGAACGGCAGCTCTATTTCAAGGGCGCGCAACTACGCGTGCTCGACGTCCCGGTGTTCTACTTTCCCGCCCTGCGCCTGCCCGATCCCACATTGGAACGCGCCACCGGCTTCCTGATCCCGACGATCCGCACCACCTCGCAGCTCAGCACCGGCATTCGGGTGCCCTATTTCTTCCGCATCGGCGATCACAAGGACCTGACCGTCACCCCCTATCTGTCGCCGCGCACCAAGACACTGGGGCTGCGCTACCGACAGGCCTTCCGCCGCGGGCGGATCGAACTCGAAGGGGCGCTCACCCGCGACGACCTGATCCCCGGCGACAATCGCGGCTACTTCTTCGGCACCGGCGGCTTCGACCTCGGCAACCGGTACAAGCTGGCTTTCGACATCAAGACCGCCTCGGATAACGCCTATCTGGTCGACTACGGGCTGCACGACTATGACCGCCTGCGCAGCGAGCTGAGCCTGACCCGCACCACCCGTGACACCGCCTTCCGCGGCGCGGTGATCCACTACGACTCGCTGCGTGACGGCGAGAATGAATCGCAGCTGCCCACGCTGATCTCCGATTTCGGGCTCGAACAGCGCCTGCACCCGCGCGCCATCGGCGGCGAGCTGCGCCTGGGACTGAACCTCAACGCCTATCGCCGGTCCTCGGCCGTGAACGTGGTCGGCCGCGACGTGGCCCGCCTGACCGGCGATGTCGAGTGGCGGCGCAACTGGATCTTCGGACCCGGGATTCGCGCCGATTGGCGTATCGGCCTCGCCGCCGACCGGTTTGACATCAACGACGACACCACCTTCCCGCCCACCATCGCCCGCACCACCCCGCGCGCGGCCCTGTCCCTGCGCTATCCGATGACCCGCACCGCCGGCACCGGCGCGACGCAGGTCCTGGAACCGTTGGTGCAGCTGGGCTGGACTGATGTTCAGGGGCCCGCCGCGCCGATCGACGAAAGCCGCTTTGTCGAGTTTGACCAGGGCAATCTGCTGTCGCTGTCGCGGTTCCCGTCGACCGATGCGCGCGAAGACGGCACCACCCTGGCGGTCGGGGTGAACTGGGCCCGCTATGCCGCCACCGGGTGGCAAGCCCATGCCGCCGTCGGCCAGGTTTTCCGCGGCCTCGCCGATCCGAATTTCACCACCACGTCGGGCCTGTCCGGAGAGTCCTCGGACATTCTGCTGGCAGGCCAGGTGCTGATGGATCAGGGCCTGACCCTGACCGGGCGCGGCTTGCTGGACGACTCGCTGAGCCTGTCCAAGGTCGAGCTGCGCGGCGACTGGTCCAGCCCGCGCACCCGGATCAGCGGATCCTACCTCTGGCTCGGCGTCGACCCGGCCGAGGGCCGCACCGCCGAAGTGTCCGAATTCTGGTTCGACGGCAGCTACCGGGTCAATCCGAAATGGACCGCCAGCGCCAACCTGCGCTACGACATCGCCGATGACAGCGCCTCGCGCGCGGGCGTCGGCCTTGTCTACCAGAATGAATGCGTGACGGTCGATCTTTCGGTCAACCGGCGCTATACCTCGTCGACAAGTGTTGAGCCATCGACCGATTTCGGCTTTACCATCGCCCTCAGCGGCTTCACCGTTGAGAGCGGAACAGAGAAATACAGGCGATCATGCGGAAAATCCTGACCCCCCTGCAGTCTATCCTGAAACCGCGCGCCGCCTCCGGCCTGCTCTTGGCCGTGCTGGCCCTGGCGCTGACCGCCACCGGGCCCGCGCCGGCGCCGGCGCAGGGCCTGTTCTCGCCGGTGATCACCGTCAATGGCGACGCCATCACCCGCTATGAGCTGGAACAGCGGGCCCAGCTGTTGCGGCTTCTGAACGCCCCCGGCGATCATATCGAGCTGGCACGCGACGCGCTGATCGCGGACCGGCCGAAGCAGCAGGCCGCGGCCGCGCTCGACATGTCGGTCGCCCCCGAGGACGTGAAAACCGGCATCGACGAATTCGCCGCCCGCACCAACCTGAGCACCGAGGAGTTCCTCAAGGCGCTGGCCGAGGGCGGCGTCGACCAGCAGACCGTGCGCGACTTCGTCAAGATCAACCTGCTGTGGCGCGATTTCGTCGCCGCCCGTTTCGGCCCCCGCGCCCGGCCCAGCAATACCGAGATCGAACGCGCCATGGCCGGCGGCGCCAGCAGCGGCCTTCAGGTCCTCTTGTCCGAGGTCATCATCCCGGTGACGCCGCAAACCGCGGCCCAGGTCGAAGGGCTGGCCGAGCAGATCGCCAACCTCAAGGGCTATGACGCCTTCTCCGCCGCCGCGACGCAATATTCCGCCGCCAACAGCCGGACGCAGGGCGGGCGGCTGGACTGGATGCCGCTGTCGCGCCTGCCCGCGCCGCTGCAACCGGTGATCCTGAACTTGAAAAAGGGCGAGGTGACGGCGCCCCTGGCGCTGCCCAATGCGGTCGCGCTGTTCCAGATGCGCGGCGTGCGGGAATCCGGCGTCACCGAACCGCGCTACGCCAAGATTGATTACGCCAGTTACCTGATCCCCGGCGGCCGCTCGCCCGAGGCGCTGGCCACCGCGCAGCGCGTCGCCGAGCGGGCCGACACCTGCGACGACCTCTATGGCATTGCCAAGGACCAGCCCCCCGAGGTTCTGGAGCGCGCCAGCCAGGCCCCGCGGGAGATCCCGCGCGACGTGGCCCTGGAATTGGCCAAGCTCGACGCCGGCGAGGTGTCCACCGCGCTCACCCGCTCCAACGGCCAAACCCTTGTCCTGCTGATGCTGTGCGGGCGCACCGCCGATATCGCCGCCGAGGCCAGCCGCGAGCAGATCGCAAACGTCCTGATCGAACAGCGCCTGCAAAGCTTCTCGGAAAGCTACCTGGAACAGCTCCGGGCCGACGCTCTGATCACCGGGCAATGACCGCTCCGATCGCGCTCAGCTGCGGCGAACCGGCGGGGATCGGGCCGGAACTCGCCGTGCGCGCCTGGGACCAGTTGCGCGGCGAATGCCCCTTCGTCTGGATCGGCGATCCGCGCCACCTGCCCGAAGGCACGCCCATCGCCGAACTCGACGACCCTGCCGAGGCCGCTGCCGCCTGCGCCGGAGCGCTGCCGGTCTTGCCGCATCCCTTCGCCGCCCCGACCACACCCGGCCGGCCCGACCCGGCCAATGCCCGCGGCGTGATCACCGCCATCGAACGCGCCGTGGCCCTGACCCAATCGGGCCAAACCGCCGCCGTCTGCACCGCGCCGATCCACAAGAAGGCGCTGATCGACGGCGCCCATTTCGCCTATCCCGGCCATACCGAGTTTCTCGCCGCCCTCGCCGGTGTCGAACGGGTGGTGATGATGCTGGCCAGCGAGACCCTCCGCGTGGTGCCCACCACCATTCATATCGCACTCTCCGAGGTGCCGCATCGGCTCACCCCCGATCTGCTGCGCGAAACCATCGAGATCACCGCGCGCGGGCTGCGCGACCAATTCGGCATCGCCCGGCCCCGACTGGCAATCGCCGGGCTCAACCCGCACGCGGGCGAAGGCGGCGCCATGGGCCGGGAAGAGATCGACTGGATCGCGCCCCTGCTGGCGCAGATCCCGCAGGAGGGGTTCACCCTCACCGGCCCGCACCCGGCCGACACCATGTTCCACGCCGCCGCCCGTGCCCGCTATGACGCGGCTATTGCGATGTACCACGACCAGGCGCTGATCCCGATCAAGACGCTGGATTTCGACCGCGGCGTCAACGTCACCCTGGGCCTGCCCTTCATCCGCACCTCGCCCGACCACGGCACCGCCTTCGACATCGCGGGCAAAGGCCTCGCCAACCCCGCCAGCCTGATCGAGGCGCTGAAACTGGCGCAAAAAATGGCCGCGTCGAAATGAGCGCCATCGACACCCTGCCCCCGCTGCGCCAGGTGATCGCCGATCACGGCCTTTCCGCGCGCAAATCGCTGGGGCAGAATTTCCTGCTCGACCTCAACCTCACCGCCAAGATCGCGCGGCAGGCGGGCGATCTTTCCCAATGTGACGTGCTGGAGATCGGCCCCGGCCCAGGCGGGCTCACCCGCGGGCTGCTGGCCGAAGGGGCGCGGCGCGTGCTGGCGATCGAAAAGGACAGCCGCTGCATCCCGGCGCTGGAAGAGGTCGCCGCCGCCTATCCGGGCCGGCTGCAGATCATCAACGGCGACGCGCTGGAGGTCGACCCGCTCCAGCATCTCACCCCGCCCATTCGCGTGGCCGCCAACCTGCCCTATAACATCGGCACCGAGCTGCTGGTGCGCTGGCTGACGCCCAAGGACTGGCCGCCGTTCTGGCAGAGCCTGACCCTGATGTTCCAGAAGGAGGTCGCCGACCG
>NPIG01000649.1_pt1 | contig 21196 bp, 17 predicted proteins | sample 8637441 | NCBI WGS metagenome assembly NPIG01 (sample SAMN07420675, study PRJNA396082) | bioreactor metagenome | isolation source: sample BR6 brine-fed electro-methanogenic bioreactor BR | place: Japan: Kochi | collected 2016-06-14 | reverse complement strand
ATGGGCGCGTGATATGCGGTTCCAACTGGCCCACGGCGTGGGCGAGCCCAAGCCGTTCGGCCTGTTCGACGTAGCGGATGCGCACGCCGAACTGGCCGCCGTCGCCGAGCACCTGGGTAATGCGGTGGCCCAGGTGGCCGATGACCACGATGACATCGCGAATGCCCAGGCGGACCATGTGCTCCAGTTGATATGCGAGCAGCGGCTTGTTGCAGACCGGCGCGATGGGCTTGGGCAGTTGCGCGCCGAAGGGGCCCATGCGCGAGCCGTGGCCGGCGGCGAGAATGACGCCCTGGTAAGCCGATTCGGGCATGATGGCCCCTCCCGTGTTCAATGCCTGCCTTCTGTGATAGAATCCCGGGCGCTATTCTGGCGAAGCGCGCCGGGGTATTCAAGCGTATGGCATGCCCCAAAACGGGCTGATTGCCTCATTTGGGGCCGCGGCAGCGCGCGCGCAGCGGGCTGTCTTCTTGTCCAAGCAATTGGAAGGCATGGACTTGCGCAAGGGGCGCCGCGGCCGCCGGATGCTGGCACAGTTGTTGCAAATTCTACGCATATTCTGTCTGGAGGGATTCGCTGTTTTTCGCGGCGCACAGCGGGCGCGGCACACGGCGGAATGGAGGATTCGTATGATCAAAGCCAATGGTTTGACGATGCATTACGGGCCTGTGGTCGCCCTCGACGATGTGTCGTTCGAAGTGCGCAAAGGCGAGATTGTGGGGCTGCTCGGCCCCAACGGCGCCGGCAAGTCGACCACGATGAAGATTCTGACCACCTATCTCTACCCGACGCGCGGCACCGCGACGGTGGGCAACCATGATGTGCTCGAGGACCCGCTGAAGGTGCGGCGCATCATCGGCTATCTGCCCGAGGTGCTGCCGCTGTACATGGACATGGAGGTGCGCACCTACCTCGATTTCGTGGGCAAGGCGCGCGGCCTGCACGGCGCGCAGTTGCGCAACCGGGTCAACACCGTGCTCGACGTGTGCGGCCTGCGGCCCATGTACCGGCGCATCATCCGCGAGCTGTCCAAGGGGTACAAGCAGCGCACGGCCCTCGCGCAGGCGCTGATTCACGACCCCGAGGTCATTATTCTCGACGAACCGACGTCGGGCCTCGACCCGCACCAGATCCTCGAGATTCGCGACCTCGTCCATGAACTGGCCAAGGACAAGACGGTGATCCTGTCGACGCACATCCTGCAGGAGGTGCAGGCCACGGCCGACCGCATCGTGATCATCAATCGCGGCCGTATCGTGGGCGACGGCACCCTTGAGGAATTGCGGACGCGCGCCAAGGACAGCGAGCGCTTCGCGGTGGCGGTGCAGGGCGAACGCGAACAGACCGAGCGGCTGCTGTCGGGCGTGGACGGCGTCAAGCATGTGCAGTACAACGGTGAGCTGGACGGCTGCCAGTCGTTCCTGCTGTTCACCCCGCCGGGCCGCAGCCCGTGGCAGGAGGTGAACCAGCTCGCCCAGCAGCAGCACTGGACGCTGCGCGAACTGGGCGAGCGCCCGCTGAGCCTGGAGGAAACCTTCCTCACCCTCACCGAAAAAGTAGCCGAAGAAGCGCGTCAATAGGGAGTGTTGAAAATGAAGAATATAATGGCTATTCTGCGCCGCGAGTTGCTGGCCTACTTCACCTCCCCCATCGGATACATCTTCATGATGGTCTTTGTCACCATCAGCGTGGGCCTCTACATTACCTCGTTCTTTGCGTTTCCCATGGCGGACATGCGGCCCTATTTCGAGAACCTGCCGCTGCTGCTGTGCGTGTTTATCCCCGCGGTGACCATGCGCATCTGGGCGGAGGAGCGCAAGGAGAACACCTGGGAAATGCTGCTCACCTTTCCGATGAAAGCGAGCGAGCTGGTGCTCGGCAAATTCTTTGCCGCGCTCATCTTCTTCGCGCTGACCCTGTGCGCCACCGCCACCGTGCCGATGATGCTCGCCAACCTGGGCGACCCGGACGGCGGCACCATCTTCGGCGGCTACCTGGGCACCCTGCTGCTCGGCGCGTTCTTTCTCGCGCTGGGCATCTTCTTCTCCGGATTCTTCAAGGACCAGATTGTGGCGTTCGTCGTCACGCTGCTCACCTGCTTCCTGTTCTTCCTGCTGGGCACCACGTTCATCGCCAGCTATATCGACGACAAGGTCGCGGGCCTCGGCACGCTGCTCTCGCACGTGCTCGGCATCTTCAGCCACTACAGCGCGTTCACGCGCGGGGTGGTCGACCTGGCCGACGTCGTGTTCTTCCTGGCCTGGACCGTCGTTTTCCTGGTGCTCAACGTGATGTACATCGACGGGCGCAGCCGGCCGGGCGCGCGCAGCATCTTCGCGGGCGCCGTCGCCATCTGCGTGGCCATCGGCCTCGTCTTCAACTGGATTATCGACGACATCAGCTTCGGCCGATTCGACCTCACCGAGAACAAGATCTACACCGTGTCGCAGGCGTCGAAGAACATTCTTCGCGAACTCGACGCGCCCGCGCAGGTGAAGCTGTACATCACGCCGCGCGAGGAGATGCCCACCGAGATGAAGGACCTCGAGCAGGACATCAAAGACAAGCTCGAGGAATTGAGCGTGGCCTCGGGCGGCCAGCTCAAGTACGACACCGTCTACCTCAACGTCGAGAATCTCGTCGCCGCGGAACAGGACATCCAGATGGCCGACGAGGAAGAAGAGGAGAAGACCGAGGAGGAGATCGTCGAAAAGCGCATGCTCGACAAGGGCGTCGAGCCGTTCAACGTGCGCGCCATGCGCCAGGACGAGGTGACCAGCAAGCTGGTGTACGCCAGTCTCGGCGTGGGCTACAAGGACAAGCCGGAAGAGATTATTCCGCGCGTGATGCCGCAGATCGTGCCTGAACTCGAATACCGGCTGGTGAGCACGGTGTACAAGCTGACCCGCGAGGAACCGCCGGTGGTCGCGCTTATCGCCCCCAAGGAAGCCATCAATATCGACCCGCAGATGCGGCAGATGCTGATGCAGATGGGCCAGGAAATCCCGCAGAGCGACGATCCCTATATCTACCTCGAACAGATTCTGCGCGAGCAGAAATACGAGGTGCGGCGCGTCGAGCTGACCAAGGAAAGCCCCCTGCCCGAAGACTACGACACCCTGGTGGTCGTGAACCCGCGCGGCTTCAATGAGCGCCAGCGCTGGGAAATCGCGCGCGCCATTCACAGCGGCAAGCCCACGTTGCTGGCCGTGCAGCAGTACGAGTGGGACTACCGCGCCACACCGCGCGGCAACACGGTGTCGCGCCGCGAGGAAAGCCCCGAAATTAACCCGCTCCTCGAGGACTACGGCTTGGGCGTGAGCAAAGATATCCTCATGGACGACGCAAACTCGGTGCCGTTGACGGTGCAGACGGGCGGTCTCGACGCGCTGCTCGGCGGCGGACAGCCCTTTGACCTGCCCATGCACCTGCTGGTCACCAGCAGCAGCATGGACCAGGACATGTCGATCACCAATCGTCTCGCCCAGGTCTTCTACCTCTGGGGCACGCCCCTGGAAATCGACGAGGAGAAACTCGGCGAACTGGGCCTTGAATACAACGTGCTGATGCGGTCGAGCGACCAGTCCTGGACGGTGGGTGCCGATGCGAAGCTGACGGGCGACACCTTCAAGGGCCCCGGTACCGACGACGAGCAGGGCCCCTTCCCGCTGATGGCGATGGTCGAGGGCCAGTTCCCGAATCCCTTTGAAGGCGAGGAGCGCCCGGCCTGGCCGAAGCCGCAGCCGCGCCCCGGCCAGCCCCCGCTGCCGGACGACGATGAGGAAGAGCCGCCCGCCGAATCGGTGGAGGCGGCGCCGTCGAAGCTGATCCTGGTCGGCTGCTCGGAGATGTTCCGCAAGAACTTCATCCAGGCGGGCAACCTCGACCTCTTCCTCAACAGTGTGGACGCCCTGTCGCTGAGCGAGAACCTCGTGCACGTGCGCGGCCGCAAACCGGTGAACCGGGTGATCGAAAAGCCGAGCGAAGGCGAGAAGGCCGTGTGGCGGCTGGCGAACTACGGTCTCGCCAACCTCATCATCGCGGCTATCGGCATCGGTGTGTTTGTGATGCGGAAGCGCTCACGCAATGCCTACAGTGCGATGCAGGCGCGCCGCGAGGCCGCACAGGGCGGGAACCAGTCGTAACGAACCACAGGGCATGGCGGCGCGGCTTGGCCGTGCGCACAATCCTGGAGAGAACTGATGAAAGCTAAGAACCTGCTTCCTTTTCTCATTGTGTTGATTGCGTTGGCGGGGGTGGCGTATGTGCTGAAGGGCCGGGAAGAGCGGCCCTCCATCACGGAGCAACTGGAGGTCCTCGTACCCGAAGGTCTGGACGAAGGGGATATCGAACGGCTGGAGTTGTACGCCGGCCCGAAGCCCGAGGAGAAGGTCGTCCTTGCTCGGGCCGACGAGCAGTGGAAGGTGGCTAGCCACTTCGACGCCCCCGTGAACGCCGACGCCATCGACAAGTTCCTCGACAAGCTGGTGGATGTGCGCGGCGAATTTCGCGACACGGCTTCCAGCGACGAGAAGCTTGAGGACTACGAGCTGGCCGAGGGCACGGCCTTCCACGTCGAGGCCTATACCGGCAGCGGCGACGAGCCGGCCCTGCACCTGCTCTTCGGCAAGGCGCCCGACCACCGCACCGTCTTCCTGCGCAAAGCCGGCGGCGACCGCGTGTATGTCGAGGCGGCAAACCTGCGCCAGGAAGCGGGGGTCTACGGCGACGAGTTCGACAAGGCGCCCGAGCACACCAAGTGGATTGACAAAAAGGTCGCCGAAATCGACAAGGACAAGGTCACCCGCATCGCGCTGAACATGCCGGACAAGGAACTGGCCTTTGAAAAGCGCGAAGTGAAGCAGGAAGAACCTGAAGAAGCGGCGGAAGAAAGCGCGGAGGAGGAGGAGACGCCCGCGGCGCCGGAACCCCCTGAGTATGAGTGGGTCGCGCTGGCGGGAGACAGCGCGGGAGAGTTCAAGGAGAGCGGCATCACCAGCCTCCTTTCCCGGCTGGGCAACCTCAACGCCACGGACATCGTGGACCCCGGCAAGAAGGCGGAATACGGCCTTGAAGAACCCGCTTTCAAGGCGGTCTTCACGCTCGACGGCGGGGAAGAGGTGACGCTCGAGGGCGGACACCCGGACATGAGCGGCAACGCCTATGTGCGTGTGGCGGGGGCGGAGCAGGACCTGGTCTATGAGGTCAGCAAGTACACGTTTGAAGGCGTGTTCCCGAAGGGCAGCGACCTGTTCACCCTGCCCGAACCGGCCGTGGCCAAGGACAAGATGCAGCGGGTCGAAATCAGCCAGCCCGGCACCCCCACGGTGGTGCTGGCCAAGTCCGAGGAGACGTGGAACGTTGAGCAGCCGGCGGTGGACCTCGACTCGCAACAGACCGCCATCGACGGCCTGGTCAATGCCCTGTCGAGCTGGAAGCCGGCGGACTTCGCGGCTCCCGGCGCGGAAGTCGGCGCATTCGACACGACGGTCACCGTGACGACGGATGATGGCGTGAAGAAACTGGCCATTGGCCAGGACGCCAAGAGCACCGACGGCGTGTACGTGCGCGTGGACGACTCGGAGACGGTGCTGGTAATGCGGCGCTCCGACGCGACGAAGGTCGACCTCTCGCCGAAGGACCTGTTCGCCATGAAAGTGCTCGATGTCACGGCCGAGGACGTGGCGGGGTTCACGGTGACACGCGGTGACGCGGCGTTCACCCTGGCCCGGGAGGAGGACGCCTGGAAACTGCAGAAGAACGGCGAGACACTGGATGCCAGAGGTGACGAGGCGGTCCGGTTCATCGACGCGCTGGGACGTCTGCAGGCCGATGGGTTCATGACCGCGGAACAGGCGGGCGAATGGACGCCGGCCACGCGCGTGGAAATGAATCTGAAGGAAGGCCCCGCGCAGAGCGTCTTGTTCAGTGAACTGAAGGACGCGGCGTACTGGATGCAGGTGGAAGGCAAGTCGACCGTGTTTACCGTGGACCAGACAGCCGCGGAGCATGTGCTCGGCATGCTGGACGCCCTGAGTGAACCCGCGCCCGAACCTGAACCGGAACCCGTGGAAGAAGCCCCGGCGGAAGCCCCGGCGGAAGCAGCGCCGGCTGTGGAAGACATCCCGGCCGAAGTGATTGTGGCGCCGGAAGGCTGACGCGGCAGACTGTGAGCAAACGAGACAAGCGAATTCGGGCGGCCGGGAAGCTTCCACGGCCGCCCGCCGCTTTTCCGGCAACACAAGGACAGGAGGAAGTCGCGATGCAAAGCAGCTATTTCGCACTGGGTTGGATTTCGGCGCTCCTGCTGGCGCTTCCGTTCCACGCCGCCGTTGCGGACGAAGTCAGCCAGTCCAGACGCAACGCCATCGTGACCGCCATCGAGCGGGCCGCCCCCGCCGTGGTCACTATCAATGTGGTGGAAATCGTGGCCGAGCAGATGGCGGACCCCTTCTTCCAGGATTTCTACGACCTGTTCAGCCTGCGTTCCCCCCGTCCGCGCATGCGCGGGCGCGCCGTGCACGGCATCGGCACCGGCTTCATCATCGACACGCAGGGGCATATCGTGACCAACTACCACGTTCTGCAGGACGCAGACGCGATCTCTTCGGTCACGCTGCCTGACGGCCGCAATCTCGACGTGACACTGGTGGGCGTTGACCCGCGCGCGGATGTGGCGGTGCTCAAGGCGTCGGGCGAGGGATTGCCCTCGGTGGCACTGGGCGATTCGGACGGGCTGATGATCGGGGAGTGGGTCATCGCCATCGGGAACCCCTTCGGCACGATGATGCGTGACGCCCAACCGAGCGTCAGCGTCGGGGTGATCTCGGCGGTGCGGCGGCGGGTCAGCCCCGAAGTGGTCGGGGGCGACCGGCTCTACCAGGACATGATCCAGACCGATGCCGCCATCAATCCGGGCAACAGCGGGGGCCCGCTGGTCGATGCGGAAGGCCGGGTGGTCGGCATGAACACGATGCTTTTCAGCAAGACAGGCGGCCACCAGGGCCTGGGCTTCGCGATCCCGATTGCGCGCGTGCGCCGTATCGCGGAGGAGATAGTCGAATACGGGCGGCGCCGGGACCCGTGGTTCGGTTTCCACGGCGAGGCTGTGGCCCCGCTGAGCCGCTACACCCGCGAGCAGTTCGCCATCAGCGCGGACACGGGCGTACTGGTGACCGAGATCATGACCACCTGCCCGGCCTACGAGGCGGGCCTGCGCCTCGGCGACGTCATTACCGAGGTCAATGGCGAAACCGTGACCGCGCCGATGGAGGTGGACTTCATCGCCTGGGACCTGTTCGTGGGCGACCGGGTTCAACTGCGAGTCGACCGGCAGGGAAAACAGGTCGACGTGCGCTTCCGGGTGCAGGAACTGAACGCCCGCCAGGCAGGCGCCCGCTGAAGCCCGCCATGGAAGTCCCGGGCAATGGACTGGAACACCGGGATGAATTGTCGTAGAATGGGGGCGCGCGGGTGGCAGAACGGGTGTTTGAGGAGCAGGGCTTAATGGCAAGACGAGAGGTGCAGGGTGTTCACGTGAGTGAGTCTTTGCCATGGAGTGAATGGACCAATGGCAGAAAAAGCGAAGACATCTGCAAAGAAGGTGAAAGGTAGCGCCGACCCCCACATCGGGGAAACCAACCCGACGGACAGCGTGAAGATGACGGTTACGCTGCCACGCCAGGTGGCGGCGTTTCTGCGCTGGAAAGCCGAGGTGGAAGGCATCCGCCGCGACGAACTGCTTCGCAGGATCATCACCTACTACGCCAAGAGACTGCGCGAACGGGAAATGGACACCCCGCCCATCGAGTAGGCGCTGCCGGCAAGGCTACTGACTGCGCTTGTGGCGCTGCCGCAGGCACTCCGCGAGGGCAATGCCCACGGAGACCGAGGCATTGAGACTGCTTACGGGCCCCTGAAGCGGTATGCGCAGGCAGAAGTCGCACTTCTCCCGAATCAACCGGCGTATTCCGCGTCCCTCGTTCCCGACAACCAGGCCGATGCGGCCGCGCAAGTCGCCTTCCCAAAGCAATTGCGGCGCATCCGCATCGAGTGCGGCCACCCAGAAGCCGGACTTGCGGAGCGTGTCAATGGCCCGGGCGAGGTTGGTCACCCGGACGAGATGAATATGCTCCGCCGCGCCCGCGGCGGCCTTGAGCGAGGCCGGCGAAAGGGGCGCGGCCCGGTCTTTTCCGAAGAGCACGGCGCTGGCGCGGCACGCCGCCGCCGAACGGATGATGGCGCCGAAATTGTGCGGGTCTTCAATGCCGTCGAGAATGACCACCACGGCGTCGGCCGGCGCGGTTGCGAGCCAGTGTTCGATAGGGGTCAGCGGGAGAGGCGCGGCGCGCAGCACAACCCCCTGATGCGTGGCGCCCCGGGCAAGCCGGTCAAGTTCGGCCCGGGACAGGTGCTCCACGGGAATGGCCGCGGCCGCGGCCAGGATATCGCCGATGTCTTTCGCGTCCTGCAAGACGTAAAGCTTGCGCGCGGGCCGCTTGCCCGCGCGCAACACTTCCAGAACGGGAATTCTTCCTATGACCGTCTCGTCCGCACCACTCACTGCAGTTCGTGCACCTCTTTCAGTTTTGCGGAGCGCAGGCTCAGGTTGTCGTTTTCCGGGACGCGGTCATCATACTGGCTGGCCGTGTTCTGAATCAGATACTGCAGAATGTCATAACTGTTCTGGTACTTGCCCATGCGCTCGGTGCATTTCGCGAGCCGGTACATGTTGTACCAGTAGTTGGCCCCGCTTTCGCCATAGCGGTCAACGGCCGTCTGCATGACGTCTGGGGCCTTCTCATAGCGCCACAGGTAGAGCAGGTACCCGCCGACCCGGGTCAACCCGGCTTCGTCAATCTTGTCCCGTTCGGCATCCTGGCCGGGGGTGGCCTTGGTAAAGCTGTTAATCATGTAGTTGACGCCCCCGCTCGACATCAGCCAACCGATGCCCAGGATCACAACGATAATAATTGGCCACTTCAATCCACTCAGGTCCATAGCTGCCTCCTAACCCGTATAGTTCACCCGCGGCACATTTCAAAGTGAACGATACGGACTAAAAACCAATGATACCTCTGACTTGCCGCACCAACCCGGACAACACCGGTACCTCAAAGATGGTCGCCGCAACTGCGACAGCCACCAATACCACAGCGACGAGTAAGATGAACCCGCCGACCTTGCGAAACCGCGCCCCGAAACTCGAACGCGCTTTGCCTTCCAGTTGCTGGGAACGCGCCATGAACGCCTGATGCTTCTCCTTGCAGGCCGCCGAACAGAACCGGCCCGTCGGCCCCTGCACCACACAGGTGTCGCACACCGGCGTGCCGCACTGCTTGCAGCGCACGGTCGCCTCGACACCCGGGTGATTGATGCATCCCGCTTTGCTTCCCTCAATCACCGCTACATCCTCCCTCCGTTTTGTGCCCCGCATGCCTGTACCTGATATCCGTCACTTTAGCAGATTCCAGCCGATTCTGCACCAACAAAAGCCGCTGCCGCCGATTCACACTGCCTTGCCGCTGCGCACAGAAAGGGCCGGCGCCCGCCTGTGACGGGCCACCGGCCCTCATCGCCTGGATTCTTCGGACCGCAGCTATTCCAGCGGCCACTGGAAATCATTGTCTCCAAACAGGATGCTTACCCAACCGGACACGAGGTCCAGAATGTACACTTGCAGAAAAGCGAGCACGGCCACCCAGATGTCATTGAGAATATCCATCATTTGCCTCCGGTTGTTGTTCATGACGGCGCACAGCCGTTTCCACACACACAAGAGCGCCTTCTTGCCCTTCCATCTTATCACGCATCCGGCGCCCCGCCGCAAACGGGTCGCCGGACAAGCTCTGCCGCAGGTCTGCGCCAGCTTGTGAAATGCGCCGATTGCGCGTAGAATGCGCGCATATCCGGCTGGTTCTGCCCGGAAGAATCCTTTCTTTGGACAAACAGATAGAGGCTTTATCATGAAACACGTCAAGATGAATCGGCCCTTGAGCCGGCGGGCGTTCTTGCGGCAATCGGCGGGCGCCGCGGGTTTGGCCGCGCTGCCGCTTATCGTGCCTTCCAGCGCCCTCGGTGCGCAAGAAGTGACGGCGGCCAATTCACGCATCAATCTGGGCGTTATCGGCTGCGGCGGCCGGGGCCAGCACGTTATGCGCGCGTTCATGGCGCAGCCGGACGTGCGCGTGGTCGCGGTGTGTGACGTTATTCGCGAGCGCCGCGATGCGGCCCGGGGCTATGTGAACCAGGCCTACGGCAACGAGGACTGCGCGGCGTATATCGACATGCTCGAACTCCTGGACCGTGGCGATGTCGACGCGGTGCTCATCGCCACGGGCGACAACTGGCATTCGGGGGTGTCGATCCTTGCGGCGCGCGCGGGAAAAGACATCTATTGCGAAAAACCGATGAGCGTGGCCATTTCGGAATCGCGCGCGGTGGCGGACACCATGCAGCGGCTCGGCCGCATCTTCCAGTGCGGCACGCAACGCCGCAGTATCGGCAATTTCCGGTTCGCCGTGAACCTCGCGCGCAGCGGCAAGCTGGGCAGACTCACCGAATTGCACGCGGAACAGGCGCCGGGCTTCAAGACCCTCTACTCCACCACTCTGCCGGCCGAAGAAGAGCCCGCCCGCGAGGACTTCGACTGGAACCGCTGGCTCGGCCCGGCCCCATGGCGCCCGTACAACGCGAAGTATCCGACCCGCGGGTTCTGGAGCGCGCACACTGATTTCAGCGGCGGCGCCATTACCGAATGGGGCAGCCACACGGTGGACCTGTGCCAATGGGCGAAGGACGCCGACAACACGGGACCGGTCGAGTACTGGCAGGAAGGCGAACGGTTTCTGGCCCGGTACGAGGACGGCGTCAAGCTGGTCATCCGAAACGGACTGCGTTTCGGCAGTTGCCCCGTGCGCTTTGAAGGCGAGGAAGGCTGGGTGGAGACGGGCGACTCGGGCGAGATCGACGCGGAACCGAAATCGTTGCTCGGCAACCGCCTTTTCGAAGGCGGCTACCCGCCGGACAACCATGTGCGGGCCTTCCTCGACTGCATGCTTACCCGCGAGCAGCCGATCTCCCACGCTGAAACCGCGCACCGCGGCATCTCCGCATGCCACGTGGCGAACATCTGCAAGCAGCTTGGGCGGCCCGTCAAATGGGACCCCGGCAAGGAGGTTTGCATAGGCGACGAGGAGGCGAACCGGCTGTGTTCGCGCGCCTACCGTGAACCCTGGTATCTGTAGCCCCTGGATTTCACCCGCGGCAATATGACACCGGCGTTCGAAATGGCGAAAGCGCCCGGCTCGAAAAGGGAATTCACCTGAAATGACGTTCTTCTTGAAGAAAGGCAGTGCAATGCAGGCCAATATGCGGCAGTGGGTATGTGTGGTTCTTGGACTGGCCGTCGTCCTTGCGGGCGCCTGGTGCGGCGCCGCGGAACAGGCGGCCACGGAAGACGAGCTTATCGCGGTGTTGCGCAGCGACGCGGGCTGGCCGGAGAAGCAGGAGGCCTGCCGCATGCTGCGGCGCATCGGCACGGCGGCGTCTGTACCCGCGCTCGCGGAATTGCTTGGCGATGAGCGCCTGTCGCACATGGCGCGTTTCGCGCTCGAACCGATGGCCTGCCCTGAAGCGGGCGCGGCCTTGCGCGACGCCCTCGCCACCGCCCCCGACGGTCCCAGAACCGGCATCATCATCTCCCTGGGCGCGCGCCGTGACGCGGAGGCCGTGCCGCTGCTGGCGCCGCTGCTGAAGGCGGAGAACCCGGAGGTCGCCGGGGCGGCAATGGGCGCGTTGGGCCGCATCGCCACGGCTGAGGCGGCACAGGCGCTGCGCGAGGCTGTGCCCCAGAGCCCGGAATCGCTGCAGAACGCTTTGGGCGAGGCGTTGCTCGCCACGGGACAGTACCTGGCGGCGGCGGACGAACGCGGGCTGGCTTCGGCAATCTTCACCGACTTGCAGACGCCCGAGTGGCCAAAGCATGTGCGCATGGGCGCGTTCTATGAATCGACGCTCGCCGAGCCGCGCAAGTCCCCGGCACGACTCCTCGCCGCGCTGGGCGGTGACGAACCCGCCCTGCGGGACATGGCCGCGCAAATCATTTCGGAAACGGACGGAAAGAAGACCACGCGCCGGTATGCGCGCGCGCTGCCGAAGCTGCCCGAGGGCGGGCAGGTGGCGCTGCTGCGCGGGCTCGCCGGGCGCGGCGACGACGCTGCGAGAGATGCGGTGCTGAACGCGGTGGACAGTGAGTCCGAGGCCGTCTCGCTCGCCGCGCTCGAAGCGCTGGGCGCCGTGGGCCACCCGGAAGACGTGCCGCTGCTCGTGGGACTGCTGCGTGCGGACGAACCCGTGGCCGCGGCGGCCAGCGACAGTCTGCTGCGGTTGCCGGACGCCGAAGCGGCCATGGCCCGGGCGCTTCCGGAGGCGGCGCCCAAGGCCCGCGCGGCGCTGCTGATGCTCCTGGCGGAGCGAGGCGCGCCCCAGGCGGTGCCCCTCTCGGTGGAACGCACCGGCGACCCGGAACCGGAAGTGCAGATTGCCGCGTTGCGCGTGCTGGAACGTCTCGGTGAACAGGACGAACTCGCCACCGTGCTGGGCGTGGTCAAGTCGGGCGGAAACGAAGACGTGCGCGCGGGCGCCGCGAAAGCGCTCAACGCGCTTTGCGGCCGGCTCGGCGGCGATGCCCTCTCCCCCGTGCTCGCGGCGATGCCTGACGCGGACACAGCCGCGCAAATCGCGATGCTGCGCGCACTGGGGCGCATCGGCACGCCCAAGGCCCTGGAAGCGGCTGTGGGGGCCATTGGCTATCCCGATGCGGAAATCAGCGACGAGGCCATCCAGGTGCTGGCCGCCTGGCCTTCGCAGGACGCGGCACCCCATCTGCTCGTGCTGGCGCGGGACGACACGCCACGCAAGCACGACGCCGGCCTGCGCGGGTATGTGCGGCTGGCGCGCGGCCAGGCGGAGCCCGCACGCAAAGCCGAGATGCTGAGCGAGGCGATGGAGCTTGCGCGCGCGAAAGAGGAGAAGTGGCTGGTGCTGGCGGCCTGGGGCACGCTGCACACGCGTGCGGCCCTCGATGCGGTGGTCCCCTCGCTCGACGACCCGGAAGTGCGCAACGAGGCGGCGTCGGCGCTGATCACCATCGCGCAGGAATTCGGGAAGCAGAGCCCGGATGCAAAGACGCTGTCTGCCGAAGCGTTGCGGCTCGTGCTGGAGAAATGCGAGGACGCGGGCATCCGTCAGCGCGCCGAAGAAGCACTGAAGCCGTTGCAGTAACCGGAACAGGCCGCGGGCGCGCTCAATCGAAGTGGAAGACCTCTTCCATGTCCGCCCACCATGCGTCTTCCCCGCGGTCCGGCAGGGGAATCTGCATTGGCTTGCAGACGGCCCACCACTCCTGGGTTGTGGGGTCCGCGGCCATCCTGGCCGCGTCCGCCGCGAAATCCTCGCCGACGTACTCGAAATAGCTGAAGAGATAGAGGTTGCCGTCCGGCAGACGCCGCAGGTAGATCGAGTAGTTGCGGATGTTGCAGTCGTGAATGCGCTCAAGCACGTCCGGCCACGCGTCGGCATGCAGCTTCTTGTATTCCTCGGCCTTCTCCGGCCGCAGCCCGATTACCGAACCATAGCGTTGCATCGTAGAAGCCTCCTTCACAGCGCCTCGTCAAATTCCCCGAGTTCGAGCGGGTATTGTCCGTGCTCGCGCACGAGTTGCACAATGTAGTCGTAGGTCCTGCCCGGCACCCCGCTGCTGACAGAGTGGTCAGACTGGAAAATGTAGCCGCCGCCCTTGGCCGCGTTCAGCTTGCGCAAGACCTCGGCGCGCACGGCGTCGGGGTTGCCGGCCTCCCACGTGCGCATGTCGCCATTCCCGCAGAAGGCGAGCCGGTGGCCGTATTGGCGCCGCAAGTCCACCACATCGAGCCCGGCCTTGGCTTCGAGCGGGTTGTAGGCATCGAGGCCCATCTCGATGAAATCGGGCAGGATGGCGGCGACATTGCCGCAGCCGTGGTAGATCACGGGCAGGCCGGCGTCGTGGCACATGTGAATCATCCGCTCGACGCAGGGCTTGAAATAGGCGCGCCAGTAGTCGGGGGAGAAGAACATGTTGCCGCGGAACGCGACGTCACCCCAGATCACCATGCCGTCGAGCAGTCCGGCCCCGGCACGGAGTTCGGCCTCACAGCAGGCGACATAGAACTCGCCGATGCGGCGTATCTGCGCGCCAAACCGCTCGGGATGCTCCCCGATCCACATGAGCGTGTTGAACTGGCCGATGAGCCGGGTCAGGCATTCGGACACTTCGATCATGCTCCCGTAGACGGCGTAGTCGCGGCGCAGCGTGTTGACGGTGTCGAGCCAGGGCGGGCTGTTGCGCGCGAACCCGTCGCCCACGCCGGCAATCTGGTTGTCACCGCCTTCGAAGAAGCGGCGGCTGTCGTCCGGCGCATCGAATTCGAAGGCCTCGAGCGCTTCGATGCTGTGCGTTTCCCAGCCGATGGGTTCGGGCATGGGCAGGTCGAAGCGTTTGCGCAGGGTGGTCTCGAAGCCCGTGGTGACCACGACCTCCTCGTCGGTCTCGCGCACGGTCTCGAAGGCGCGGATGTGCGGGTCCATGTTCGGAACGGTGACGATCCAGTCGAGGTCGTAGTACTGGTAGGGGTCGGTGTCGGCAGGCAGGCTGAGTTCCTCGCGCCATCGCGCGAGAAAACTGCCCCAGAAGAACTCGCCCATGGGCACGCGGTCAGGCTCTTCATGGCGCAGCGCCGCGTTCATCCGTTTGACCTTTGCCCGGGCCGCCTCGGTTCGGTGACCGTTCTTGTCAGGCATGGCATGCTCCTTCCGCGTGGTTTACTGAACGACGACCAGCCGCAGTCCCTCCGGGGTGAACGGTTCGATGGCCAGGGTGTTTTCACCGGCGCGCGCCGCATCGCTGATTTCGAGGTGCAGCGGCTTGCTGATGAACCCGCCGGCGTATCGGCCGTTCAGGGTGACGCGCGCGGCGGCCTCCGGTCCGATACTGTCCGCCACGAGGTACAACCGGGCGCCCTCGGCGAAACCGCCATCCTCCAGGTTGAAGGTCGCCACATATGGATTGGACAGGGCGATCGGGCTTGTGGTGAGCCGGGCCTGGGGCACGCGGCCCCATGGCTGGCCGGGGAACTTCACTACCGCCCTGGCGGTGGTCCAGGACGCGGCGTCGTAACCCGGCGCGGTCCAGTCGCCTTGCGGCTCGACAGCGGTCTTCCACATTTCGTCGATGGCGTGCTCAACAGTCGCGCCGTTTGCGAGTTCAATGCGCAGCACGCCGATAACGCCGGCGGGATTATTCGTGTCGCCGCCGTTGTAGGCGCTGACGGCGAGTTGGTTGGCGCCGCCGCGCAGATGGTCCTTCACATCGACACGATAGCATTCCTGCCAGTTGTGCCCGTCGACGACGCGGGCGCCGTTCACGTAGAGCGTGAACTGGTTATCGCCGGTGATGTTGAACACGGCGCGCTCCACCTCCGCACTGCCGGGCAGGTTGAGTTGGCTGCGGAAACCGCAGGTGCCGGGCGGCGCCTCGACCCCGGCCACCGTGTGCTCGGGATTCCACACCCAGGAAAAGCCTTCAAAGGGGCTGGCCTCGGCACCCTCTACCCGGGGGGCGCCGGCCACGACCATTTCCTCGGTGACGGGCTGCGCGGCGAGCGGGATTTCCCTGCCGGCCGCCAGCATGGCTTCGTCCACGCGCGCGGGCAAGTCACGGCCGGTTTCGCTGAACACGATGAGCTGGGCCTCATTGCTCTCCAATGTGATGTCGAAAATGGCCCATTCCCCGTCGCGCCGTGCCGGGAGCGCGGTGATTTCCGCGCGCATGGCGTCCCACAGTTCGGGTTGGCCCTTGGCGCGCGCGCGCATTTTGAACCCGCGCGCCTTCCCGTCGTCGTTCTGATTGCACACGAAGAAGATGTCGCGGCCGTCCTTGACGCGGTGCAGCACGTGCACCCAGCCGTCGGTTTCGCCTTCGAGCACTTCGAGGGTGGGCCGAATGCCCGCGTCTTCGGCGAGCACGCGCCCGAGCTGACGCCAGTCGGGCGCTTCTTCCAGCAGATAGGCCCTGCCGCCGTTGGCATTGGTGTTGCAGGCGTCCCAGCCGATGCCGGGCGCGGCGCCCCACACGGCCTCGACCACCCCCGCCATGTCCGCGCGCGACTTGTCGAGTTCGGTGGGCGTGGTGGGCAGCATGCCGTGTGCGACCACGGTTCCGCCCGCATCGTAGAAGGCTTTCACCTTTTCCATGGTTGCGAGGGGCACGACGCGCGCGGGCGGCGCAATGAGGATGCGGTAGCGTTCGTCGCGCAGTTTCAGTTCCGCCCCGGCCGCTTCCATGTCCTGCTCGAAGACGTCGTAGGGAATCCAGTCGCAGTCGTAGAGCGCGTCCTGCAGGGCGGCGCTCATGTGCTCGGGGGTGACGTGCTCGCCCACGTGGGCGCTGTTGCCGAGGAAGAGCAGCGCCGCCGGGCACACGTGCCGCCCGCCGCTGAGCATGTGGCTGAGACGCACCGAGTAGTCTGCGAAGACGCGGTACAGCGGCCAGCGCGGTTCGTAGCCGTTGTTGTGGAAGTACGGCGGGCAGTCGGTGTCGTATGGCGCGCGCGGATTGAAGGAATGGGGAATAATGAAGTTGACGCCGCTCACCTGCATGTGGTCGAGCCACCATTTCATTTCGGGATAGGTGAGGTCCTGGCCGCGGGCGCCGTAGATCTCGACCATGGTGAGGTCGTCCGGCTTGCCGTAGGCGTGGGTGATGCTGCTGCCGAGTTTCGGCGTCTGCCAGGTGGGGGCGTCGCGCNNTACGCGCTGCCCCATGATGAACTGGTCGAAGACCGCGTCAATACCGCCCCAGTCGGTGTATTTCTGAAGCTGGAACATGTTGCCGGCGCAGAGGCGCGGGTGCAGATATTCCATGCGGTGCTCGAGAAAGTGGCCGATCGAGCGCACCTCATGCGCGTGACACCATTCGGTGATGCCGCCGAAGAGGGTGCGGCCCCACGCCTCCGCGAAGGCATCCTGGTATTGGTATTTCGCGGCGGCCTGTTGCGCGGAGTCGGCCAGTTCGAGCTTCCAGGCGACCAGCGCCTTCTTCCAGTCCACACCGCGCGCCTTGAGGAGCGGGATGACTTCCGTGCCCCAATCGCCGAGCGTTTCGGGTTCGTCGTAGAAGAAGCCTTTGATGGTCTTGCCGAAATCTTCGGCATAGCGGTCGTAGTGCGGCTGGTAGACGGTGTCGACATACCAGTCGGCGGCGGCCTGGCTGGCGCCGTCGACCAGGTAGCCGCGGCCGCCGCGGTCGTCGGCATAGTCCCACGTGAAGACCATGACCTTCCACGCGCCCTGCGGCGCTTCCCAGCGCAGCACGCCGTCTCTCGCGCTGCCCGCGAGGTCCACCAGGGTGTTGCCGTCGACCTTGCCGCCCGCGCGCGGCCCGGCCAACGCGGCGATGAACCGGTCCTGAGGGTACTCGGTCTCGAAAGTCACGGGGCCGGCCACCTCGGACACGGCGACCTGCATGTACTTGCTGGCAAACTCACGCGGCACTTTGCCGCCCACTTCGCCGCTCGGCCACCACTTCTCATCGAAAATCCACATCTCGAGACTGTTGTTCTTCGCCGCCTCCAGACAGATGGACAGGTCGCGCCACCAGCCGTCGCCCAGCCAGTCGACGTGCGGGCGCGACTCGGCGGTGAAACAGCCGTTGCCGCCTTCGGCCACGATGCCCACGTAGCGTTCGAGCAGTTCCGGCGATTCGTCGCCGTGCAGCCAGAACAACGGCCCGAGCAGGGCGCGCTCTTCCGCGGTGGGGTTCAGGAAACGGTCTTCCATCTCCCCGGCGAACGCTTGCGATGCCGCCAGGACGGCGATACCCAGAAATGCGGCGAAAGGCTTCTTCATGATTGCGGCTCCTCAGACTTCCTTTGCGCAACAGCGCATCTGTTTAGATGTCCGGGTATCATAGACCATCCGGGGCCGCGCGCAAAACGGCTGGTTTTCGCGCGGCGCGCGTGCCACAATGTGGCAGTGCGTGTGGAGAGAAACCTGTACGGGAGGATACCTGCGATGAAGCGGTTGCACTGGTGCTGTATTGCGTTGACCCTGGTGCTGGCGGGCGGGGCGTTTGCCGCGGAGGCGGACACGATCAAGCTGTTCGATGGGAAGACGCTCGAAGGCTGGAACGGTGACAAGGACCTGTGGCGCGTGGAAGACGGCGCGATTGTCGGCGGGTCCCTCGACAAACCCGTCAAGCACAACGATTTCCTTTGCACCGAAGCACCGTTCGAGAACTTCGAGCTGCGGTACAAGATCAAGCTGGTTGGGAAGGACCCGAACGCGGGCGTGCAGATTCGCAGCAAGCGCGTGCCGGACAGCCACGAGGTCAGCGGCTACCAGGCCGACGCCGGGCAGCAATACTGGGGCTGCCTCTACGACGAGGCGCGGCGCAACAAGCTGCTGGCCTGCCCGGAGAAGGACGTGCAGAAGAAGGCCGTGGACCGCGAGGACTGGAACGATTACCGGGTGCGCTGCGAAGGCCCGCGCATCCAGCTCTGGATCAACGGCCAGCAGACCGTGGACTACACCGAAGAGGAGGCGGACATCCCGCGCAAGGGCATCATCGGCCTGCAGGTCCACGCGGGCGCGCCCAGCGAGGCGTGGTACAAGGACATCGTGCTGCAGAAGCTGCCGGACGGGGAGTAGCGAATGACACTGCCGGGGCGCGCGGCGTTGCCTCCAGGCCCTGTCACAGACCGGGCGTTCCCGGCTTCTGGTACGGCTTCAGGGCTTCGAAGCGGTACTCGACCTCGGCGATTTCCTCCTCGCTCAGCTTGAGTTCGGAATAGATGGGCGACGCGGGGATGGAACTCCCGGGCCCGTAGTGCCTCGAAACCAGATTCCGGAACACGCCGCGCTTCTTCCACAAGTACAACTGGATGCCGCGTAGCGAGCCGCCCGGATGGGTCACACTGAGGTTCGTCATCAGTAGGAACCTGCCATACGCGTCCCGCACGGCGGCGGGGTCCGTGCCGGCCTGATGCAGTTCCCAGATGCGGGTGAGCACATCCGCATAGACGGCGCGCTCGGTGATCAGGCCTTCCGCCCCCAGGTGCAATTCGTAAAGCCAGCCGAGCCCGCCACGGGCGCCGAACACACGGCGTATCGGAGGCCGCGCCGCGAGCAAGGCGCGCATTCGCGAGATGACAGCGCCCGCTTCTTCCTTGACGTAGCCGAAGTTTGAAAAGTCTTGCGCCAGTTCCGTCAACAGCGCCACGGACGGCGAGGGTCCCTTGTAGGCGACACCACCGGTGGTCTGGAGTATCACGGGCCGCCTGGTGACGGAGGCGAGCGCGCGCCAGTACTGCCGCAGGTCATCCTCGGTCGTGCCGGAATCCGGCGGACGCGAGATGAACGCCGCCGGCGCCAGCTTCTCGGCATGCTCCGCAAAGACGAGCATCTCGGCCGTGTCCTTGCCTTGCACGCCGAGGCACAGCGCCGAGCGGAATCTGCCCGCCTCTTGGGCCAATACTTCCATGCCGCGCAGCTTTTCCTCTGTAGTCAGCAGGTCGACGCTGTCCCCCGACTGCGGCCAGATCATGCCCGGACAGCCGCACCAGTTGACAAAACGCGCTTCCCGGGCAAGCGCATCGAAATCCACCTCGCCCGATGCGGTGAACGGCGTCGACAGAATCAGAAACGGCCCCTGAACCCTCGGGTCCGCGCTGTTTCCGGCGGCGGGCGCGCCCGTGACATCTTCGGGTTCCTGTCCTCCCGCTCCGAGCACCACCCCCGACGCCCCGGCCATCGCCAGCCCGATCATCCGTCTCCGTGTCATTCCCGCGTCTCTTGGCATGTTCCGTCTCCATTGCCGGTAATCGGTCCGCATATCTCACGCCACGGCGTTGCTGCTGCTGAGTCATGCCTGGCCGCACCCGACCGTGTTTGTGCGCAAGTCACCCTTGCTCTCCGTGCAGGCCTGGCTGTGTGCCGTCCGGTTCAGGCCTCCTCACTTCGGTTTGTTTATCTCGCCGGGGCCCCACATGGAGGTGGGGCCTTCGTTCTTCTGCGGCGGGCCGGGGGTGCTGCGTCCGCTGGCCACGTACTGTTCGAGCAGCGCTTTCATGCGCTCGACGACCTCGGGGTGGTCCGCCTGCACGTTCCGCTGTTCGGCGATGTCTTGGGTGAGGTCGTAGAGTTGCACGGGCGGCAGGTCCATCTTGGCGGCCTCCTTGGGCCGGGGCGCGCTCCAACCGCCGGAACCGGGGCAGAGTTCGAGCTTCCACTTGCCCTGGCGAATCGCGAAGGACCCGTTGATCGAGTGGTGCACCACCGCCTCGCGGACCGGGCCGTCCGCCGTGCCGGTGAGCGCGGGCAGGAACGAGACGCTGTCCTCGCCGGCATCCGCGGGGAGCAGCGCGCCCACGATGCCGGCCGCGGTGGCGAGCAGGTCGGTCAGGCAGATGGTGGCGGCACACGTGGAACCGGCCTCCACCTTGCCCGGCCAACGCGTGATGAACGGGATGCGGTGCCCGCCCTCGAAGATGTCGGCCTTGTGCCCGCGGAACAGGTAGCTCGGGTCGTGGCCGTGCTCCGCGAGGTCTTTGAAATTGGCCATGGGCGAACAGCCGTTGTCGCTGGTGACGATGATGAGCGTGTTCTCCGCCATGCCGTTGCGTTCGAGCGCCTCCATGACCCGGCCGACGGTGTGGTCAACCTGGCAAACGAAGTCGCCGTAGACGCCGATGCCGCTCTTTCCCTGGAACTCCGGCGTGGGCAGGATGGGTGTGTGCGGCGCCGTGAGCGGGAAGTAGAGGAACAGCGGCGCGTCCGAATGTTCGGCCGCGTGCCGGTCGATACAGCCGGTGGCCTTGTCCGTGATCGTCGGTAATACGCCGGTGTGTTTGAACCCCGGCGCAATCGGACCGCCGCGATAGAAACCCGGACCGTCGCGCCGTTCAATGTTCTCCGTCGCGGGCGCCACCACCCGGTCGTTCTCGACGTAGACATAGGGCGTCATGTCGAGCGACGCGGGGATCCCGAAAAAATAGTCGAAACCGAGCGCCGTGGGCCCGTTCGCGATGGGTTTGTCATAATCCACATTGCCTTCTTTGGCCTCGGCGCCGTCCCTCGTCGCCCAGTCGAGTCCCAGGTGCCA
>NPIG01000578.1_pt1 | contig 21241 bp, 18 predicted proteins | sample 8637441 | NCBI WGS metagenome assembly NPIG01 (sample SAMN07420675, study PRJNA396082) | bioreactor metagenome | isolation source: sample BR6 brine-fed electro-methanogenic bioreactor BR | place: Japan: Kochi | collected 2016-06-14 | reverse complement strand
GCCGTCGGCGTCGGCACCGACGTCATCGACGCGGCCGTCGAGGGAGACGATGCGCTCCAGCAACGCGTCCTTCTGGCTTTCCAGCGAGACGATGCCGTGCTCCGTCTTGAAGTCGCCGAGCGCCTGTTCCCACTTCTCGATTTCCGTCTGCAGTTCCGCCGCCTGCCCTTCGAAGAACTCGGGCGTGGCGTTGGAGGCATGCACTTCGATGTGGCGCTGCTTGTAGAGTTCGAGCAGCAGTTCCAGCGTCTTCTGGGCCAGCTCCGGGTCCGGGGACTCGTAGGCCACGCTCAAGGCCGTGGTGTCCCGCTCGGCTTCAACCGTCAGGTTCTCCATGCCCTTCTTGATGGCCTTCTGACGCGGGGTCAGCGGCTTCTTGAGGTCGAGCGTGAAGAGCACGCGGTCCGCGGCGGCGGACAAGCCGCTCAGCGCGCCGCGCACGACACGCAGGGGGCTCTTCCAACCGGTAAGGTCGCTGCTGCCCGCGCCGGAATACCGCTCAACGCCGATGGTGTCGATCACCTGCTCGAAGAGGTCGCGGTTCTTGAGGATGGCGATTTCCGCCTTGACCTCGGCCTCGCGGCTGCCCAGCAACGGCATGGTCGGCCCGGTAACGGTGGGGTCAACCTGGGCGCTACGGCCCACCTGCACGAGCACCTTCGCCTCCGACTCATACATCTCGGGAATGGCGTAGGTGTATGCCGTGACGGCCACCGCGATGACGAGGGCAACGAAGATTATCTTCCACTTGTGCCGGAAAATCGTGTTGAGAATGTCGCGCATCGAAGTCTCAATGATGCCGTTAGAAATTGCCATGGGTCAGCTCCCCACCTTCGCGTTCCCGATCAGATACCGGGCAGGTTGACGTTGAACGACGATGTATTGGTCTCGACGACGGCGTCGCGTTGGTCCATCCACGTATAGTTGGCGTAGAAGTTACGCGGCACGATGGCGTTGATGTACTGGTCAACCCACTGGCCGACCTTGTCGATATTGGTGCGCGGCACAAAGACCACGTCGAAGGGGGCGAGGAAGAAGGGCTCGCTCGTGGGGTCTTCGACCATGTCGCGCACGTTGATGGACTTGGCGTACTGCCTGCCCTCATGCCTGCGGACCACCACCACTTCGGCGAGCTTCGCGCTCGCCTTGTTGGGCCCGCCGGCCTGCATGATGGCCTCGAGGACGGTGAGGTCGCTGCCGCCCATCAGCACCACGCTCGGATTGAGCACTTCGCCGCCCACGAAGACCCGGCGCGTGCCAAGGGTGCTCGCCACCACATTGATCTCCGGGTCTTTGAGGTGGGGCTTGTACATCTCAATAAGCTTGGCGCGCAATTCGCCGGGCGTCATGCCGACCACGTCCACCTCGCCGACGATTTGCAGCGAGATTTTCCCGTCAACACGCACCTGCTGCTGCGAATCGAACTCAGACCAGTACAGGAACGTGACCTGGAGTTCATCGCCGGCCTGGAGGACCAGCTTGGGCTCGGGCGGCTCGGGCCACTCCGCGGAATCGCGGGGCGGCGTGGTGACACACCCGGCCAACGTGACCGCTGCCGTGCAGCACAGCAACAGTGGCATCCAAACAAGCCTGTTTCCCACACGTGAAGGTACGGCAACGCCGGTCTTGCCCATTGCGTGACTCCTGGCCAGTAAACATTCCCCAGTTGGGCGAGTTGGCCTGTCTCTCTCCGCGTCAGAACGAACAGGCACATTCCTCCCCGCCGTGAATACAAGCGCGCTTTTTGGCGCATTAACTCTTAACAAAATCTTAGCAGATTTACGAGAATTGTGCAAATGTTTTAGTCTTCGCTGTCAAGCGCGGGGAATTACGGGCGCGCTCCGGCCCCGAGAATGTGGCGGTACCATTCTTCGAGCCGCACAATGAGCTTGTCCCAGGCGTATTCGATTTCGGCCGTGCGGCGGGCCTGCGCCCCGAGCCGCGCCGCGCGTTCGGGGTCGCGCAGCAGGTCAAGCAGGGCCTCCGCCATGGCCCCGGCGTGGGGCGGGGCAAGCACGCCGATTTCGTGGCGATTGAACAGGCGCGCCACCTCGCCCACCGGATTGGACACCGTGGGGCGCCCGACACACATGTAATCCCCCACCTTGTTGGGCCAACGGCCCACATTGCTGACCTTGTCGGCGTAGGGCATGAGAAAGAGGTCGGCGGCGGCGAGCCTGCGCGCCAGCTCGTTGTACGGCACAGGGCCGAGGGCCACGACGCCCTCGAGCGCGCCGGGCGAAGAAACCATTCTGGCCGCCTGCTGGCGGGTCGGGCCCACGAGAAGCAGCACGGCTTCGGGCATTTGCGCGCGCACCCGTTCAAAAGCGGCTAGGGCGAGCGGCAAGTCGATAAGCACGTCAAGCCCGGAGAAGCAGACCACCGGCGCTTCGGGCGCGATGCCGCTGAGTTTGCGGCTCTCTTCCCTGGACGGGATGTCCCGGAAGGCGCTGAGGTTGGCGCCGCCGGGAATCTGGATGCAGCGCTCGCGCGGCACGCCCAGGGCCACCGCCCGCTCGATGAGCGCCTGGCTGATGGCGGTGAGCCCGTCGAGCTTGTTGCGGTAGTGCTCCTCGAACCAGGTCTCGACGCCGCCGAAGAGTGCGCGGTACCACAGGGGCCGCCGTTCCCGGATGAGCCCGCCGCGCCCCCACCAGTCGATCCAGTCGCTGACGATAACCGTTTTGCGGGCGCGGGCATAGGCCAGCGCCGGCAGAACCACGGCGAGGCGCGTGTCGAGGCAGTGGATAAGGTCGTAGGGCCTGTTTTCGCGAAAGAGGAAATTGCGCCGGCGCAGCGCGCACACGGGGTCCCAGCCCTGGCGCAAGGCGCCCACCAGCAGGTCAGGGTTTTCAATCACCCGGAACCCGTCCACCCGCTCGATGCGCGTGCGGAAGCGCTCGGTGTCGGCGTGGCACATCACATCCACGTCATGCCCGCGCGCGGCCATTTCGCGGGCCCAGGGGTGGGCCCGGAAATTGATCTTGAACCGGCGGTGATTGCTGATGTAGAGAACCTTGAGCGCGCCGGGCGCGTCGCTTGTGGTCATGAGCGTTTCCTGGTCACTGAAGAATTTAAGATTAGTGCGCCATGTGGTATTATTTCGACGGTGCTCGCTGCCGCCGCTGATTGTAGGCGGCACCGCGCGGGAAGGCAAGCGTTGTGCGCGCCGTCCTCCCGTATGGTGTGGAGTTGGTTAACGAAGCCCTTGCAGGAAATGGAGACCGTCCGGAGGTCAGACCGTGCTTCCGCGCCGGAAAGCGGAGCGGGAAACAAACCCTGAACAGAGGCGCAAGGAGACCGCCGCCGCAGCGGGACCGCGGAGGCCGGTTTCCGGTCGTTCAGGCGACCCGCTGTGCGCGTTTCATCCGGCCGGTGCAGATTGGTAAACGAAAATGTCTTTCTCAAGACGACAATTCACGATGATAGCCCTGTTTCTCTTCTCAATCGACGTGGCGTGTTTCACGTTCGCGGCGGTCATGGCGGGCTTCTTCCATCCCTACGTCGAGGATGTGATGCAGGCCTGGCGCCTCTTCGCCGAGAACATCGTCTATTTCCTCGTCGTGTACGTGATCTGGTTCGTGGTCGGCTGGACCCAGGGCATGTTCGTGTCGCACCGGCGCGACCCCCTGTCGTCCCAACTCTACTACGTGGTCAAGGCGGTGCTGATCACACTGCTGCTGGCCTACTTCCTCATCGATTTCGTGGCCGATGTGCCCGTCGACGGCCAATACGCCCTGAACTTCGGCCTGCTTACGCTCCTCAGCATCGGACTGTGGCGCACGGCGCTGTGTCTGGGCCTGTGGCTGCTGCGCCAGCGCGGCTTCAATGCGCGGCATGTCCTGGTGGTCGGCGCCAATGAGCGCGTGGCGCGCCTGCTCGACATCATCCAGGAACACGCCCAGTACGGTTACAACATCATCGGCGTGGTCGATGACGAGCCGGAGCGCATGGTGCATATGGAGAAGTGCCGGGTGCCCTATCTGGGCAAGCTGGACGATATCGAGCGCATTCTCGCTGACCGGGTGGTGGACGAGGTGCACGTGGGCCTGCCGGTGCGCTCCTGCTACGAGACGATTCAAGGGCTGGCCGACCTCTGTCTCGGCGTCGGGGTGTCCATGCGCATGGTGGCGGACCTGTTCCCGCTGCAACTGGCGACGAGCCGCGTGCACAATTTGGAAGGCGTGCCGATGCTCAGCCTTACCATGGTTTCGGAAAACACCACCCAACTGGCGGTCAAGCGCATGGCGGATTTCTTCGGTGCGCTGCTGTTGCTCATCGCGTTGAGCCCGCTGCTGCTCACGGTGGCGGCCGTGATCAGGGTCACTTCCCCGGGGCCGGTCTTTTTCCGCCAGGAGCGCGTGGGCCGGAACCAGCGCAAGTTCAAGATGATCAAGTTCCGCTCGATGGTCGTGGACGCGGAGGCGCGCAAGGCCGTGCTGAAGAACGAAGCGGACGGGCCCATCTTCAAGATGAAAAACGACCCGCGCGTCACGCCTATCGGCCGGTTCATACGCAAGTACAGTATCGACGAGTTGCCGCAGCTCATCAATGTGTTGAAGGGGGAAATGAGCCTCGTCGGACCGCGGCCCCACCCGACCGCCGAGGTGGAGCGGTACACCTGGCACCACCGGCGCCGGCTGAGCATGAAGCCGGGCATGACCGGCCTGGCCCAGGTGAACGGGCGCAGCGACCTGCGCTGGGACGATTGCGTCGAACTCGACCTGGCCTACATCGATTCGTGGTCGCTGACCACCGACATCTGGATACTGCTGAGAACCTTCCGGGCGGTGGCTACCGCCGAGGGCGCCTCCTGACGGCGCGCCGGAACCGCCCGACACGCAACAGGCGCCCTATGCGCCGGAACCGCGGAACAGGAATGCCATGAGTGCTCCCAAAAACTTTCTGATCGACATGGACGGCGTGCTGGTGCGCGGCCGCGCGGTGATTCCGGAAGCACGCACCTTCATCGGCCGGCTGCGGGAACGGGACGCCAGGTTCCTCGTGCTCACCAACAACCCCATTTTCACGCCGGGCGACCTCGCGCACCGCTTGAAGGTTGCCGGCCTCGACATCGGCGCAGAGCACATCTTCACCTCGGCCATGGCCACGGCGCGGTTTCTGCAGAAGCAGCACCCGGACGGCACCGCCTTCGTCATCGGCGAGAGCGGGCTCACCAGCGCCATGCACCAGGCCGGGTTCATCATCACCGACCACAACCCCGACTACGTCGTGCTCGGGGAAACGACCACCTACAACTTCGGCGCAATCACCCAGGCGATCCGGCTCGTGGCCAGCGGCGCGCGCTTCGTCGCCACCAATCCCGACGCCTCCGGCCCGGGCGAAGGCGGCATCGTGCCCGCCTGCGGCGCCATGGCCGCGCTCATCGAACGCGCCACCGGGCGCGCCCCCTTCTTCATCGGCAAGCCCAACCCTTTCATGATGCGCAGCGCGCTGAACTACCTCGGCGTGCATTCCAACAACACCGTCATGGTGGGCGACAACATGAACACCGACATCATGGCCGGCGTGCAGGCGGGCCTCGAAACCGTCCTCGTGCTCACCGGCATGACCACCGCCGACATGGTGCAGCAGTTTCCGTGGCGTCCCTCGCAGGTGTGCGAGAGCGTGGCCGACATCGAGGTCTGAGCGGCGGGCAGGCGGCCCGAGTTTGCCTTGTCGCGGCCGGTCTCCGGGGGGAGGGAGAACTTCCGTTCTGCGCCGCCAATGCATCTCAGGCCGGCCGGTTTCAAAGGCACAGCCGCCCTTTTCGCCATGCTATACTCGCATCACTTGCTACGGACACCAACGGCATGAAGCAGCAGATACTCGTGGTTGAGGATGAACCGGCCATCGCGGACACGATAGTGTATGCGCTGGAGACGGAAGGGTTCGCGGCGTTGCGCGCAGTGACCGGCGGCGATGCGCTGGCGCTGCTGGCGGAAACGGACATCGCGCTGGCCGTGGTGGATGTCGGTCTGCCGGATATCAACGGCTTCGACCTGGTCCGCGAAATCCGGCGCGATTCACGGTTGCCGGTGATCTTTCTCACAGCGCGAGCGAGCGAAATTGACCGCGTGGTCGGCCTCGAAATCGGCGGGGACGACTACGTGGCGAAACCCTTCAGTCCTCGCGAACTGACCGCGCGCATTCGCGCGGTGCTGCGCCGCGTGCAGGATAACCCCCCGGCGCCGTCCGGCGTCATGAAGCGCGGCCCCTTCGCGGTCGATGACGCGCGGCGGACGATTCACTACCACGGCGAAGCGCTGGACCTCACCCGCTATGAATACGACGTGCTCAGATTGCTGGTGCGGCATCCAGGCCGGGTCTACACGCGCGACCAGTTGATGGAGCGCGTGTGGGCGGCCCCGGAATTCAGCATGGACCGCACCGTGGACACGCACATCAAGACGCTGCGCGCGAAGCTGCGCGCAGTTCGTCCGGATGAAGACGCGATTCGCACGCACCGCGGCGTGGGCTACTCGCTGAGGGACGACCTGTGAAAATCCGCACGCGCCTGATACTCGCATTCCTGGTGCTGGCGGGCGCCGGATTCTACCAGTATGTGAACTGGTTCCTCGACGAACTGCGCCCGCACTATCTCGCGAGCATGGAGGAGAGCATGGTCGACACGGCCACGCTGCTCGCCTCGTATGTGTCACTGCAACTGGAGCAGGCCGGGTCGCCCACGGCAGACCTGCGCGCCGCCTTCGACCGCGCGCGCCAACGGCGTTTCGAGGCGAGAATCTACGAGATGACAAAGCACAGTCTGGGCATGCGGGTCTACATCACGGACCAGAACGGTATCGTGCTGTTTGATTCGAACGACGGGAAAGACGAAGGCAAGGACTACTCTCGCTGGAACGATGTCTGGCTGACCTTGCGCGGCGAGTACGGCGCGCGTGCGACGGCGCTGGTCGAGGGCGACCCGCGCACCGAGGTGCTCTACGTGGCTTCACCCGTTTACCACAACGGCGAGATAGCGGGCGTCCTCACCGTGGGCAAGCCCGCGCGCAGCGTGGCGCTCTTCGTGCAGACGGCCACCTGGCGCATCCTCATGGCGGGCGCGGTGCTGGCCTTGTCGGTGGCGGTCTTCGGCATGGCGATTTCGTTCTGGTTCACGCGGCCCATCAGTGTGCTGATGCACTACGCGCGCGCGGTGCGCGACGGGCGGCGCGTCTCAAAGCCGCGCCTGAGCGGCGAAATCGGTCAGCTGGCCCAGGCCTTCGAGGAGATGCGCACCGCGCTCGAAGGCAAGAAGTACGTCGAGGACTACGTGCAGACATTGACGCACCAGATGAAAAGCCCGCTGTCGGCCATCCGCGGGGCCGCCGAACTGCTCCAGGAAGACATGCCGCGTGAAAGGCAGCGGCAGTTCCTGGAGAACCTGCGCACGGAAACCACGCGCCTGCAGGACCTCATCGACCGCATGCTCCAACTCGCCGCGCTCGAGAACCGCACCGAACCGCGCGACGTGGAAACCATCGACGTGGCCGCCCTCGCCGCCGAGGTGCTGGAAAGCATGCAGCCCGCGCTGGCCGGGCGCCATGTGGAGCCGCCGCAGCCGGCCGGAACGCCGGCGCGCATCCAGGGCGAACCGTTTCTCATCCGCCAGGCGCTGGTTTGTCTCGTGCAGAACGCCGCCGAATTCACCGGTGACGGGGGACACATCGCGGTGGGGGTGGCGAATCGGGACGGCATGGTGCGCATCGTCGTGGAGGACGACGGGCCGGGTGTGCCGGAATATGCCCTTGGCCGCGCGTTCGAGCGGTTCTTCTCGTTGCAGCGGCCCGGGGCCGGGCGGCGCAGCTCCGGGCTCGGCCTGGCGTTCGTGCGCGAGGTGGCGGCGTTGCATCGGGGCGCAGCGCGTCTGGAGAACCGTCCGGAAGGCGGCGCGCGCGCCACACTGCTGTTGCCGGAGAGTTGCACGCCGGCCAGGTAGCGGGAGCGGGGCGCGGGCATCCTGCCCGTAAGGCGGACACCGGCAAGGCTGCCCATGCCACGCACTTCACACCGATTTCACAATCATTTCTCATCTGTTTCACCCGCTGTTCACGGGGGTCTTCTATCCTCTTTTCAGCGCGAACAACGCGCGAAGGAGGATACGAAGATGAACAGAGTCATTACCGTAGTCGCGTTGCTGCTGTGCGGCGTGGGCGCCGCGCAGCAGGTGAACGGCATCCCCTGGGAGGAGTTCAAAGCCTTGTACCGCGAAAGCATCAAACGTGAGATGCGCGAAACCGTGCAGCAGCCGCCCGAGCCGACGCATTGGGCACTCGACTCGACGGCCTGCACGCTGCACCTCACGGGCAACCAGGTCGAAGGCCGGCTCGAGGTGACGGGGCGCTTGCTCAGCGGCGCGCCGGAACCCGTGCCGCTGTTCGGGAACGACCTCGCCTTCACCGGCGTGCCCGAGACCGCGGGCGGCAGCCTGATGTTCCATGGCAAGCAACCGGTCGTCGCCATTCTGCCCGACCCGGAGGCGGAGGGGTTCCACGTCAACGCCGCGTTTCTCGTGTCCTCCGAATTCGAGAACGGCGTGCACCGCCTCTCGATGAGCATTCCTCCGGCCTTGCGGAACAGCCTTGAACTGCACCTGCCTGCCGGGGCGCGGCTGGTAAACGCGCCAGGCGTGCCGGATTCGGAAGGCGTGCGCCATTTCGCGTCGTCAACACGGCTCGCAGTCGCCTGGCGCGACGCAAAGACACCGGAACCGCCGCCGGTCATCGAACTCAACACGCTTACGAGGCTCCGCGTGGTGGACGACACGCTGTCCATCAATACCTTCTTCCACTCCGCCCGTCCGCTGCCCGCCGGCATTCAGGTGCACCTGCCGCCCGGGGCCGCGCCGGTCCCCGGCGGTGTGCTCAGGGCATCGCACCTGCGCGCGCTCGGCGAGGGCCGCTTCGAGATTCGCACGGCGGACATGGGTGGCCAAACCTTTTCGCTGGGCTATTCGGTTGCTCTGCCCGTATCGGGGGAGTCAGTCGAGGTGCGGCTGCCGGTGGTGCTCGAGAACACCGGCTGTGCCGGGCGCTTCGTGGTGGATCAACCGGACGATGGCACGCTCCGCGTGGAAGCGAAGGGGCTGGTGGCGGAGGTGCCCCTGGACCGGCTTGAACCCGCGCTGCGCACGGAGGCGACCGGCAAGAGCGGCTTCAGTAGCGTGCCCCCGGAGACAGCGCTGCGTATACAGGTGCGCCGTTTCCAGGCGGTGCCCGCCCCGGAGACCGTGCTCGACGTGCTGTATTGCGCGGCATCCTTCGAGGAGAACGGCAATGTGCTGACTGTGCTGAGCCTGACGATGCCCGCGGGCGCGGGGCCGCGGCTGCGGCTCGAGGCGGCGCCCGGCGCGGAAATCTGGTCGCTCACCGTCAACGGCGCGGCGCAGCGTGTCTTCTCGGACGAGGCCGCGAACTGGCTGATTCCGCTGGCGAACGGCGGTGAGTCGAAAGTTGTGCTCGCGTTTCACCGCAGTGGTCCGCCGCTGGGCCTGCACGGGCAACTCGAGATGACGGTGCCGGAGACCGGGTTGCCCGCGCGCGAGGTCCGGGTCGCCGTGGGGCTGCCGCCGCGCGTCGAGTTGCTGTCCTTCGAAGGCCCCGTGAGTCCGGCCGCCGGGGAGGGCTGGGAATTGCCGCCCCATTTCTCCGGCACCGCGCACTACTTTTCGCGCCTGTTTTACCGCGGTGAAGGCATGGAACTGGCCGCGGCGTACCGGGAACCCGCCGGCCGTGGCGCCAACCGATAAGGAAGCTCGTCATGACAGCGAAACGGATGACTGTAATCGTATGGATTTACCTGCTGGCCTGCGGCGGCTGGGTGGCGCTCGGCATGACCACCCAATGGCGTTCGGCGGAGACCACGGGACGCCTGGGGAGCGCGGTGAAGGACCTGTGGGGCAGGGCGCTGATACAGGCTGCGCCGTTGATGGAGGTGGACACCCCGGGGAACAGCCGCAAGCGGGTGTTCCTGCCGGCCGCCACCGACGTGACCGTCGAACTCGAAACCGACTACCGGCGCAAGGGGCTCATCTGGTATCCCACCTACCGCTGCTGCTTCGACGGCGCATGGACCCTGCGCAACGACGAAGAGGTGGCGCAGAAGGTGCGGCTGCACTTCGCATTTCCGACCGTGGACGGCACCTACGACCGGCTGGCGATCCTGGTGGACGGGCAACCGGTCACCTCGCCGGTGGACATCCGCGAGGGCGTGCGCGAGATACTGGAACTCGCGCCCGGACAGGAACTGCGCTTCTGCGTCACCTACGCCACGCGCGGCATCGGCGAATGGCGCTACCAGCTCGGCATGGGCTCGCAGCGCGTGCACAATCTCAACCTGGAAATGGCCACCAACTTCACGGATGTGGACTTCCCCGAGGGCTGCCTGTCGCCCATGGCCATGGAGAAGGCAGACGGCGGCATGCTGCTGCGCTGGCAGGCGAACGACCTGATTACCAGCGAGAACATCGGCGTTGTCGTGCCCGAGAAGCTGAACCCCGGCCCGCTGACCTCGCGCATCACCTTTTTCGCGCCGGTGTGCCTGGTCTTCTTCTTCGTGCTGGTGGCCGCGATTCAGATCATCTCAGGGATCAACATCCACCCCATGCACTACCTGTTCGTGGCGGCGGGCTTCTTCGCGTTCCACCTGCTGCTCGACTACATGGCCGGGCTGGTGAACATCCATCTCGCGTTCATCGTGTCCGCCGCGGTCTCGGTGGTCCTGGTGACGAGCTACCTGTCGGCGGCATTACGGGGACAATTCCCCTGGAAGGCGGCCGTGGGCGGCCAGTCCTTCTTCCTCGTGCTGTTCTCCTACAGCTTCTTCCTGAAAGGCGTGACCGGGCTTACCGTCGCCATAGGCTCCGTGGTGACGCTGGCTGTCCTGATGCGGATGACTGCGCACATCGACTGGGACGAGGTCTTCCGGCGGGAGGAGAGGGCGCAGCCGAAGCGCATGATTGAAAAACACCTGCCGCCCGAACCGGAGACAACGCCGGAAGGGTGAGGAGGCACTGAATTATTCTGGGAACAGTCCCCTGCGCGCGTTCTGGCAAGGGGCTGTTCCTCCACTTTCCCGCTCGGCCCGGGCAGGTTCCGCGAAGTTCAGCCTGTCCTCACGCTCCCGAAGCGCCCGGTATTCGTCCGCGGATATGATGACGGCAATACCTTCGCCTGTCGCGGACGTCCGTTTGAAGCTTCCACGCTGCCCGGCATGGGGCATTCTGCCGGGAAAAACGCCTGATGCCGGGCGTTGTACGTGACGTTCTTCAGGAGCGGGCTTCGGCCTTCAGCACGTCCTCGTGCAGCACGCCGCCGTCGACGCCATGGTGCCGCAACGACATGGTGGGCACGCCGTCCTCGCGTTCCACTTCGACTTCGAGGAAGCCGCCGACGAGGTTGAGATAGCGGTGCTCGGGCCGGAAGTCGTCCTGGTCCCAGCCGCCGGCGTGGACGTCGCTCGCGGGGCCGGTGCCCCATTCGCGCAGGCCGGTTTCGTCGTCGACGGAGGCGTACTGCCAGTGCCGGTCGCCGTTGATGACAATCATGTTGTCCTGCGCGGCGATGAAGCGGCGCAGCCGGCTGCCTTCGTATTCGAACCCGGCGTTGGAATGGTTGTCGTTCTTATTCTTGCGGTCGGGGCCGACGAGCGGGTTGGGGCTGATAAGCACGCGGAAGGTGGCGCCGGATTCGGACACGGTGCGCTTGAACCACGCCATCTGTTCCTCGCCCCAGATGGTCTTGTCCGGGCCGTCGGGCATAATGTTCGGGCTGCGGAAGTCGCGGTTTTCGACCATCCAGATTTGGAGGTCTTCGCCCCAGCGCACGGTGCGGTAGGTCTTGTCGCCCATGGGCACCTGCTCGCGGAAGGTGGCGAGGCCCTGTTCCCAAGTGAGTTCGCCGTAGCGCTGGCCGGGCCAGCAGTCGTTCTTGAGCGTGTCGTGGTCGTCTTTGATGAAGTAGCTGGTGACACCGTTGTGGAAGGCGCGCTGGAAGGGCATCGCATACAGGCGGTTCCACTTGAGGCGGGCAAGGGCCTGGCTGGGCGCGTAGGGGCCGCCCTTGTCGTAATACTCGATGTCGCCGGTGTGCACAAAGAAATCCGGGTCGAGCTTGCGCATGGCGACGTATATCTTGTGCCCGTTTTCCGGGTCGTCGCGACGCGGATAGTCCTGGCAGGTCATCACCACAAAACGGACCGGGGCTGGCCTATCCACGGCGGGCGGCGTGCGGAACTGCCCCTCGACGGAACAGCCCGGCGCCTCGGCGCCGGCGGGCCGGCCCTCGACCAGCACCCGGTATTGCGTGCCCGGGCTGAGTGTGTCCAGCCGGAACTGGCGCGTGTAGTCGCGCCACGGCTCGACCGCGCCCCAGGCCGTGGTATGCTTCGCGTCCGGCGCGTCCGCCGGCCACCAGGTGACGCGCACATCGCCCTCCATGCCGGGCACGCTCCCTTCCATTTCGGCGATTGCGTGCCCGCCGCAGATTTCGCGCGTGCTCATCTTCTCCGAGGCCTTCACGCTGTCCACGTGCGGCCAGGGGTAACCGTCCTTGTTGCGCTCGGGCGCGGCGGTGAGCCGGGCCCGCACGATGGCGCTGGTTTGCGTGGCTTCGCCGACCTTGATGCCGTTCGCCATATGGACGGGCGCCGGGCCGGCGGCGGCGAAACCGCCGGCGAGCAAACAGAGTAGCGTCAGGCTGCTGATGCGTTGAGACATGGTCCGGAGGACTCCCTGGTGTTGTCTTTGCTCCTTTTCCCGCATTGTATGGGGTGAGGCGGCCGTTCGCCAAATCGCGTTCGCAAAAAGGGCGCGCGGGCGTCAGGCGCGCACGACTTTGTCGTCGGCGCCGGGCAGGCCGCGGGTGGCGTTGCGCGTGTCGACGATAAGCTGGGCCGTGTCCACGAGCCCGGCGTAGTCGATGCAGTCGTGGTCGGTGACGATGAGCACGGCGTCGTACAGGGCGATGCGCGCGGGGTCCCAGGGCACGCTGGCCTGTCCCTGGAATTCGGGGTACTCGCGCATGTGCGGCACTTCGGGGATGTAGGGGTCGTGGTAGTCGACGGCGGCGCCTTTCTCGGCGAGCAGGCGCATGAGCACGAAGGCCGGGCTCTCGCGCGGGTCGCCCACGTTCTTCTTGTAGGCGAGCCCGATGAGCAGCACGCGCGCGTCTTTCACGCTGCGGCTGCGCAGGTTGAGCGCGTCGGCGAGCCGGCCCACCACGTACTCGGGCATGGCGGTGTTGATTTCGCCGGCCAGTTCGATGAAGCGCGTGGGGCACCCGAATTCCTGCGCCTTCCAGGTCAGGTAGAAGGGGTCGATGGGGATGCAGTGGCCGCCCAGGCCGGGCCCGGGATAGAAGGGCATGAATCCGAAGGGCTTGGTTTTGGCCGCCTCGATGACCTCCCAGATATCGATGCCCATGTGCGCGTAGATGAGTTTCAATTCATTGACGAGGGCGATGTTGACGCTGCGGAAGATGTTCTCGGTGAGTTTCACCGCCTCGGCGGTGCGCGCGTTGCTGACCGGCACCGTGGCGGGCACGATGGCGCTGTAGAGCGCGTCCGCCACGCGCAGCGACGGCTCGTCGAGCGCGCCCACGACTTTGGGAATCCTGGCCGTCGAGAAAGCGGGGTTGCCCGGGTCCTCGCGTTCGGGGGAGTAGGCGAGCAGGAAGTCGGTGCCGGCCCGGAGGCCGCCCGCCTCGAGTTCGCGCCGGAGCACGTCTTCGGTCGTGGTGGGGTAGGTGGTGGATTCGAGCACGACCAGCTGGCCGGGCCGCAGGTGCGGCGCGATGGACCGGGCGGTGTTCACCACGTAGCTGAGGTCGGGCGTGCGGTGCTCGGTCAGCGGCGTCGGCACGCAGATGAGCAGCGCGTCGGCCTCGTCGCAGCGGCGGAAATCGGTGGTGGCCTCGAACAGCCCCGATTCGACCAGGTGCGCGATGCGGTCACTGCCGATGTGGCGGATATAGCTTTCGCCGGCGTTCACTTGCGCGACCTTGCGCTCGTCCACATCGAGACCGAGCACGCGAAAACGGTTCGCCGTGAACGCCATCACCAGCGGCAGGCCCACGTAGCCGAGTCCGACCACCGCGACGCGGCAGTCGCGCGCTTCGATGCGTTGCAGCAGGTCTGTCACATCCAGCATAGGCACTCCCCGGGCCCGAGGCCCCGCCCCCGTGTTGCGCGCTATGATAGTCGCGCCCCCGCGGCGAATCCAATTCAGCGCTTGAACTGCGCCGCCGAAATGCCTACACTCTCGCGGCTATGATATCTCCCGGCATACGCATGTGCATCGTCGGCTTTCTGGCGGACGCCGCCGTGATGGTGGCGATCATCGCGACCCCCTTCTTCATCTACAACCAGTTGGGGGGCGGCGCCGCCATGTCCGGCACCATCGGCGCGGTGCACATGGCCTTCTACGCGACGGCCTGCGTCGTGGCGGCGCGGTTTGTCTCCCGCGCGAAGAACGGCCTCAACTGGGCCTCGAGCGGCATGGTCATCTTCATGACCGCCTACGCGATTGTGCCGTTTCTGCGCAGCCCGGTGGCGCTCGGCCTGGTATCGGGCGTTGCCTTCGGCTCGATGGCCCTGGTCTGGCCCGCGCTGCACTCGTGGGTGGGCGGCGAGGCCGACCCGGCGCGGCGCAAGCGGCTGATGATGTGGTTCAACCTGTCCTGGAGTTCCGGATTCGCGTTCAGCCCCTTCGTCGCCGGGCCGCTCTACGACATCGACTACCGGCTGCCCTTTGTGCTGCTTGCCGGCCTGTGCGCGGCCACGCTGGTCCTGCTGCGCACCCTGCCGCACGAGGCCAGCCATTTCGCGCCGCTGACAGACGAGGCGCGCCAGGCGCGGGCGGGCCACGACCGAGCCAGTGAAGCCTATCTCTACGCCGCCTGGTGCGCGACCTTCGTCATCAACGCGCTCGTGGCCGTGACCCGCCACGTCTATCCAAAGCGCGTGGACGCCCTCGTGGAGGCGAACGAGTTGCGCTGGCTCTTCGAGTCGGCGCCCTCCGACCTGCTCACCGCCGCGGCCGCCACCAAGTACAGCTGGCTCGCCGGGGGCCTGTCCCTGGCCACGGCCGTCTCCTTCCTGGCGCTGGGCTCGGCGCGGCGCTGGCAGAACGGGTTCAAGCTGCTCGTCGTGGCCCAGTTGATGAGCGCCGCGGCCTTCTGGGAACTGGGGCACACCCGAAGCCTGCTGGTAATGATGGTATGCTTTGTCGTGCTCGGCGCGAACACCGGCATCGCCTTCTTCTCCAGCGTCTATCACAGTCTCGCCAACCCCGCGCTTAAGCACCAGCGCGCCACCATCAACGAGGCCGCCGTGGGGCTGGGCGCGTTCACCGGCAGCATCCTGCTCGGCCAGCTTGTGGGCGCCTACGGCATCGCCGGCCCGTTCCATCTCACGCCCGTGTGCATCGGCGCCGCGCTGCTGCTGCAGTTCTGGCTCGCCTACCGCGGCCACACCCGCGCCCGCCAGCCCGCCGTCGGCGAAGCCCGATAGCGCCCGGCGCTGCGGCCCCTCATTTCACGGCAACCCGAAACATGTTCCGGGGCGGGATGGTCAAGTTTGCGCGCCCATAGCGCCAGCAGCGATAATCCCGTGACGATACGGGTTCGCCATCCCACGGGCTTTGTGACGACACATTATCGTCAAAATACACTTGGTGGTGCATTTATTGACTCAGGAGTCGCCATGGAACAGCAAGACATCACCCGGAAACCCGGCACCCTTCGCCGGACCCTCAAATGGACGTTTCGAATCGCGGGCGTGCTGCTCATCATTCTCGCGATTCTCTTTATCGCGGTCTTCCACCGCGCGCTGTACCACCGGTTCGTGCGGTTCCCGCGCGAAACGGCGGCGCTCGAGCGCATCCGCGCGGCCCGCATGGTCCCGGAACTGGACGACGGCTGGAACGAGTACCGGGGCGTTTGCCACAGCCATTCGGAGTTCAGCCACGATTGCGAGGTGCCGTTTGAAGAGATTCTGAAGGTGCTGCAGGCCACCGAGCGCGACTTCATCTGCATGTCGGACCATTGCCACGAGGGCAAAGCGGATTACGGCGTGCAGTGGAAAGGCATGAAAGACGGGGTCTTGTTCGTGCGCGGCTATGAAATGAGCCATGGCTTCATGCCCTGGGGCCTGCCCGACGACGTGGTGCTGAACTGCGGCGAGGAGCCCGATGTGCTGGCGCGGCGTATCGCGGCGCACGGCGGCCTGCTGTTCTTTGCGCACACGGAGGAGCCGCGCGAATGGTACCTGCCCGAGCTGGTGGGCATGGAGATTTACAATATCCACACGGACTTCAAGGACGAGGAAATGAGGGACCTGGCGCCCGACCTGCTGCTCAACATGGGCACGTATCCCGAGCTGACCTTCCGGCTCATCTTCGACCCGCAGACCCCCATCCTGGAGCACTGGGACCAGTTGAACTGGACGCGGGACATCACGGGCATCGCCGCGAACGACTGTCATCAGAACAACGGCATCCGCATGTACTGGACGGACGAGAACAAGCTGTACATCGAAACCACCTCCGGCAAGGAGGGCGACACCCACGAGGTCGGCGCCATGCTCAAGCTGCTGCTGCGCGTGGCCTTCGGCCCGCTCGAGCCCGGGCGCATGCTGTTTCATTTTCAGCCGGACCCCTATTCGATCATGGTCGACTACGTGGCGACCCACGTGCTCGCGCGCGAGCTTTCCGAGCCGGCGCTGCTCGACAGCCTCGAAGAGGGCCGGGTTTTCGTGGCCTTCGATATGCTGGCCGACGCGCGCGGCTTCGTGTTTCTCGCGGAAGACGGCGCAGCGCGGGCCGTCATGGGCGAGGAGATGCCCTTCTCGGACACGGTGCGGCTGCGCGCCGCCTCTCCGAACGTCTGCCGATTCATCGTAAAGCGGGACGGTGACACGGTGCACGAGGCGGAAGGCGCGACGTTAGACTGGCAACCGAAGGAACCGGGCAAGTACCGCGTGGAAGCGGAGCTGCACATCCTCGACGAGTGGGTGCCATGGGTCTACACGAACCCGCTCAAGCTGATTGAACCGGGCGCGCGGGACAACGCTCCGGAGACGGATGCACCCGCAGCGGAAGCGGCCTGAGTCCGCGCGTCAGAGCGCTATCGCCACGACCTCTTCATCCGGAATCGCCTGGGCGCCGTCCACAAACATGAGCGGGGTGAACTCCGGCCGCCGTCCGGACTGCCCGGACTCTCCGAAAATGTGCACGATCTGCGCCATGCGCACGACCATCGGCCCGCGGCGCGTCTGGATGCGCACGGGTTCGCGGTCTTCCGGAGTGCAACCGATTGCGCTGAAGAAGGCGGCCAGGCGCTGGCGCGCTTCGTCGGTCAGTTCATGCAGTTCTGCGGCCCAGCCCTGNNCGGGATAATGGTGCAGCGCTATCCAGCCCTTGTTGTAGAGGGAATCCAGGATGGCCTTTTCTTCGCCGGAAGCCAGCACGCCCTCGTACTGTGCGGGCGCGCGCAACTGCTCGAGGGCGTTGCGGGTCAAGCCAAACTTCTCGCACTGCCCGAGCACATCGTTCATATGGCTGGTTTCAACACGGAACGCCTTGCCCGTGGGGTTAATCCAATATCCGAGCCAACCAGGCGATGAATACACGCTCGCCATGAGATTCCACTCCCTTCACTGCATAAAGACTGGCGCTTGCGCGCCCACACACCCTGTGCGCCGGGTCCCGTCCCTCAGCGCGGCACACACTCATTCGGAGTCTTCTCGACAGCCCACCGTCCGAAATGGAAGACTCCAGCAAGCCCAACCCTGAGTCTGCACCGAGAGAACACGTGTGGAGGCTGGTTTATTCGTTCGCCATACAGCCCCCAGATCACGTTGCGCACCCCGGTCCCAGCAGACCGGAATCCGCCATGCGAACCCGTTCAGCCACACAAACTGAACAGCACATAGCATAACAAACGGCCCGGGATTTTGTCAAATTTAGTAGACACGGGAAGACCGGAAGTGCGTGGAGAAATCTCGCAACACTCAGGGTAAGCCTATGCTGAGCAAGGGATTACAACGAATTATCGCACCATGCCGGGACGCCCGATTCCGGGTGGCAGGTCGCGTGCGGTAGCGTCTTCAGTACATGCTTCTTGTGCTTAACTATTGAAATGCTTCATCATGAAGGGGCTCGAAGACATGCCGGAACGCTTCGAGCCAGCGGTCAAGCGCGCTGCACGCCTGTGTCTGTTCCGTGGCCATCAGTCCTCCAGCGCAAAGCTGCGCTCGGGCTTCCCGCCCTTGAACTGCCAGTCGAGGAAGTCGATGAGGGTGACCCAGGATTCGCGGCCGTGGGGACTGCCGGGGTCGACATGGTCCTCCGGCACGATGTGGATGCCGATGGCATCGGGCGCGCCGAGCCAGGCATAAACGCGGCGCGCGGCGCGATACGCCACGATCTCGCCCTCCGGATTGCCCCACAGGTCTTCCCGGCCCACGTGCACGTACATGGGGCGCGGCGCGATGAGCGCGTGCAGCGAGTGCTGGTCGAAGGGCATGGCGTATTCGCGGTTGATGAAGGTGTACATACGCGGGGTGAGCCAGTAGCGTTCGAGCAGTTGCTCGAGCTGCTGCGCGCCCTTCTGGCGCACGCCATAGGCGGCGGTGCCGGCCATGCCCGACATGTGCGGGACCACCGCCGCGAAACGTTCGTCGAGCGCGCCCGCGAGCGCGATGGACTTGGCGCGCCGCGAATGGCTCCAAAGCGCCACCTGCTTCGCGTCTACGGCGGCCTCCCGCGCAATCCAGTTCATGGTGACGCGGCAGCCCCATGCGGCCACGGCGCACACGCCCCAGTCGTATCCGGGGTAGGCGTCGAGCGCCGCGCGCAGATTCGGGTCCTCATAGCTCGCCAGCGCGTTGTGGTCGAAACCCGCGAACACATAACCGTGTTCGAGCAGCAGCGGCGCGATACGGCTGGTAATGAAGGGCGCCTCCCACCAGACCGGCTCGACGGCGAGTATGGTGGGGTGCGGCCCGTCGAAGCTGTCCGCGGTCCAATAGCCCGCTTTCATCACCAACGCGTCGCCGGGACCAAAGACCAGTTCCGCCGTCACCAGCCGGGCCTTGCCCGGCACCTTGTCGAAGGTGTGTTCCACCGTCTCGACATTGCGCACTTCAGGGACCGGCACCGGCGGCATGTGCCCGTACTCCCAATGCAGCAGCGTCTCCGCCAGGTGCTTGCGCTGTTCCGCCCATTCGGCGGGGTTCTGGACCAGTTCGCCGTCCGGCTTTTCAAGCGGGTCCGGCAGGAGAATTGCCCCCGGGTCCTGCGCGGCGGCGCCCAGGCAGGCCAGCAGCATGGCGGCAACGGTGGTCATGGCGGTCTCCTCCTCTGCTTCGGTTGTGATTGTAGCGGTGTGAGGCGGGGGCTACAAGGGCGGTGCCCGGCTTTCGCCGGAATGACGGCGTATGCAAGAGTCGTTATCCGGTGGGTTCCGCCGGGCTGCACCCACCCCACATGCTGCGTCCGACACTGAACGACCCATACTTCCCATTCATCCTATGCCTCCCATCACACAGCGGGCACATCCCCCGTTTGCTGGCAGGGCGCGGGCTGTTTGATGCGGGCCGGGGCCTTGGGGCAGAATCGGCGCGAGCACACGCACAGGCAACGCGGAAGGAGGGGGCATGGCAACATCGGAAGCACAGGCGGGCGGAAGGCTGGAGTTCCGGGGCGGCGCGGCGATGAGCGCGGCGCCGCTGGCGGCGTTCGTGGGCGTGACGCTGGCCCTGGTGGTCCTCGGCGCGCCGGAGGTCGAGGGCATGATCGTGGGGGCCATGTTCGGCCTGTCGGTGGGCATGCTCTTCGCACGCGACGTCAACCAGTACGTCGAGTCGGTGTTCACGCTGCTGCTGAACCGCACGGCGGCGGTCGCCATTGTGTGCTGGCTGTGGGCGGGCGCGTTCTCAGGTATCCTCGCGGACTCGCATCTCGTCGAGGGTATCGTGTGGCTCGGCTGGAAAAGCGGGCTTACCGGCGCGGGTTTCACGGTGGGGGTGTTCCTGTGCGCGAGCCTGTTCGCGGTGTCGCTGGGCACGGGACTCGGCACGGTGCTCGGGTTCACTGCGATCATGTATCCGGCGGGCGTCATTCTCGGCGCGAACCTCNNGGCGCGGCTTTCGGCGACAATCTGGCGCCGGTCTCCGACACGACCATAGTCTCGGCGACGACGCAAGAGGCGGATGTGGGCGGCGTGGTTCGCTCGCGGCTCAAGTACGTGCTTATCGCGGCGGCACTGTCGGCGGTGCTGTTCCTGGTCTTCGGCGGCGGCGCGGCGTCGATGGAAACGGCCGAAGCCGAGCGCTTGCTTGCCGAAACCGCCGACCCGGGCGGCCTGCCCATGCTGATTCCCGCGGCAGTGGTGTTTGTAGTCGCGATTTCGGGCGGCAATTTCCTGGTGGCGCTCACGGCGGGCATCGTGTGCGCCGCCGTGCTCGGGCCGGTGCTGGGCGTGTTTGGCGCGGGCGACCTGTTTTCCGTGACGCCCGACGGCGGGGTGGAAGGCAGCATCGTGTCGGGGGCGATGGGCCTGGTGCCGACGGCGGTGCTGATTCTGCTGCTGGTGGCGGCGATTGGCGTGATGCAGGCGGGCGGTTTCCTGGACGCCATGATGGCGTGGCTGGACCGCACGTGGGCCAAGTCGGTGCGCGGTGCGGAGGGCACCATCGTCGCGCTGATCTCGCTGGCGAACCTGTGCGTGTCGGTAAACACCGTCGCCATCATCACCATTGGCCCCTTCGCCAACACGCTGCGCAAGCGCCACAACCTGCACGGGTACCGCGTGGCCAACCTCATGGACACCGTGTCCTGCTCGTTCCCGTACATGCTGCCGCACGCGGCGGCCGTGACCGCGGCCGCGGCGATTCAGCGGCAGGTGGCGGCGCGCTACGATTTCGTCGAAGTCATCCCCTGGGCACAGGAGGCGCCGTATATCTTCTACGGCATGACGCTGTTTCCGCTGATGGTGCTCGCCGTCATCACCGGCTACGGCCGGCGGCGCGGCTGAGCCGCTTCCAGGCCCCGGCGCGCGGCCAAAGCAAAGCGTCCGGAGAAGCATTGTTCGCCGGACGCCGGGTAGAGCATGTGCCGCGTTTTGTCTACCGCGCGGGAATCCAGACCTCGCGCACTTCGGTCACGGCGGGCACCCAGCGCCGGCGCGTTTCGTGGTGCGCCTCCACCACTTCGCCGGTGGCCGCTATGGTGTGCTCGGGC
>NPIG01000399.1_pt1 | contig 21248 bp, 7 predicted proteins | sample 8637441 | NCBI WGS metagenome assembly NPIG01 (sample SAMN07420675, study PRJNA396082) | bioreactor metagenome | isolation source: sample BR6 brine-fed electro-methanogenic bioreactor BR | place: Japan: Kochi | collected 2016-06-14 | reverse complement strand
GCCGCCCGCACCGCCGCCACCGCCCAGGTATTGCGGCGTGGACGGATTGCCGTAGACCTGGCTGGGGCCGTCACCGGAGTGCACGCCGCCACGGCCGCCGTAGCTGCCGCCGGAGTAGGCTGGCGCGCCGGGCAGTTCGCCCAAGGTCAGCCCGTGGTTCTCGGGATTGCCTTCGCGCAGTCCGCCGCGGTAGCCGCGCCCGTTCACGTTGACGGCGCTCGTGGTGTCGATAAACAGACTTTCGGCATTGACTTCCAGCCCCGCCTCGGAACTGGTCACTTGCGTCAGTTGGCTGCCGGACTCAAGCCGGAGCGCGCCGATAATGTTGAGCGGGGTGTCCGCGATAACCCGCGCCTCATTGCGCAAGATAACGTTGTCAAAGATGTATCCGCCGGGTATGGGACTGGACGCGGCGGGCGTGACGGCACCGAGCCCGTCGATGACGAGGTCGCCATGGGCCTGGCCGGGGCCGCGCAGCACGAGCGTGCCGTTACCCCCGTCAACTCTGCTTCCCTGCCCGCCCAGAACCTCGAAGTGGCTTTCATCAAGGGTCAGGGCCGCGTATTCGACCGCGATGCGCCCGCCGCCACCGCCGGCTTCATAGCCGCCGCCGTTCGCGCGCACGTAACCGGACCCCGACAGCGTGTCCGTCGCAATGAAGATGCTGCCGCCGGAACCGCTGCCTGCGCCAAAACCGGCACCGGACAAGCCACCGGCGCTGATCACGCCGTCCACCACCAGTGTTTCGGCGTTCAGCGCTATCCAGCCGCCGCCATCGCCGCCGACGCGGCCACTGCCGCCCGCGGAACCGCCGGAACCCAGCGCGGCGGGCCGGAACGGAACGCCATAAACGGCATTGGCAGCGCCGCCGTCCTCGCCGCCGAGGCCGCCGTGGGAGCCGCCGGAATACGGCGTGGCGCCTTCCACATTGCCCAGCGTCCGGCCGGGGGCGGTGATGCCTTCACGCGACCCGCCGAGGTAGCCGCGACCGCTGGCATTGATCTGCCCCGTGGCGGCGACTTCGATGGTCTGCGCGGCCAGGTCGAGCCGGGATTCGAACTCCGCCGTGGCGTCGTAATGCGTCAGCACGCCGTGCTCGTCCACGCGCACCGTGCCATTCACCACCAGCCGGTCGCCCAGCACCAGGAACCCGCCGCGGCGGAAGTACATGTTGTCGAAGGCATAGACCCCGGCATACGTATCGCCGGGCGCAGCCACGGCCGTCAGCGGGGCCTTGCCGGCGATGTCCACGGTGATGGTGTCTTCGGTGTTCGCGATGATGAGGAAATCGGTGTCTTGCTCGATATTGGGATTGATGCGCAGTCCCGCCAGCCCGTTCGGCACCATGGCGACCAGCCCGTTCGTGGTGAGCGTGTCGTCCGTCAGCGCCGCGACAGCGCCGAAACCGATATGCGTCAGCGGCGTCCAGGCGCCCGACGTGCTGTCGGACAGGTTGTCGTCGATGTAGAGGTCGCCTGCGGGCTGGTCGGCCCGGCGCAGCAGCACGGTGCCGGCACTGCCCCACACTGAACTGCCGTGCCCGCCGAACGCGGTGATATCGCGCAGTTCCGCAAGACCTTCCGCGCCCTCATAGACGAAGTCGTAAACGATGGCGACGCGCCCGCCGCCGCCGCCGACTTCATAGCCGCCGCCATTGGCCGCAATCACGCCGGTCCCGCGCAGCAGACCCGTTTGAATAGCGATGGAACCGCCCGAACCGCTTCCCGCCTGGAACGCGTTTCCGGCCTGGCCGTCAGCGCGGATGGCGCCGTCGACCCGCAGCACGCGCTCGACGGTCATGCTGATGCGTCCGCCGCCGTTGCCGCCCTTGCGGCCGCTGCCGCCCGCCGAGCCGCCGGAACCCAGATACACGGGCGCGGCGGGATGCCCGTAGGCGGGACTGCTTGCCTGCGCGGAGGAGTTGCCCCCATAGCCGCCGTAGCTGCCGCCGCTGTACGGCTGCGCGCCGGGATAGCCGTCAAGTGTGAGGCCGTAGGATTCCGCGTTGCCGTCACGCAGGCCGCCGCGGTAGCCCTTCGCAGTCACGTCGATGCTGCTGGTTTCGTCGATGACCACGCGCGCCGCGTCGATGACCACCCCGTCCGCATTCTCGAGCGAATGGGTCAGCACGCTTCCCGTGCGAATCTCCAGGGCGTCCACCACCGCGAGCGGGTCATCGGCCACGACGCGCGCGCTGTTCTGGAGGATGATGTTGTCGAAAACCACGCCGGGCGGAATCGGCAGCCGCGCGAAAGAGGTGGCCGTGCCCTGCCCGTCCACGACAAGCGTGCCGTTGGTTTCGTCCGCGCCCTTGAGAAACACCGTGCCGTTGCCGCCCGAGGCGTTGCTGCCCACGCCGCCGAGCGCCTGCAGCAGGCCGGTGTCGAGGGTGGAAATATCGATGTAATGCACCGCGATGCGCCCGCCGCCGCCGCCGACCTCGGAACCGCCGCCATTCGTCTGGCAGACGCCCGCGCCGGAAACCGTCGCGACGACGAGGTAAATGGAACCGCCCGAGCCGCTGCCCGCCTGGAAGCCGTTGCCCGGCGCGCCGTTCGCGCTGATGCGGCCGTCACAGACCACGTTGATGGCCTGCACGTCGACCCGGCCGCCGCCGTCGCCGCCCGCGCGTCCGCTGCCGCCCGCGGACCCGCCGGACCCCAAATCAACCGGCAACACAATACTGCCGTAGGCCGCATTGGGAACGCCGCTGGTGGCGCCGCCCGTGCCGCCGTAGCTGCCGCCGCTGTAAGGCGTGGAGCCGGGTTCATTGCCCAGCGTGCGCCCGCTGGATTCGTTGCCCTCCCGGTTGCCGCCGAGATAGCCGCATGCGTCGGCGTTGATGGCGCTCACGGTGTCGATAGTCAACGTCCAGGCATCGAAGGCCAGTCCGTATTCCGTGTCGAGCGTGGTTTGCGCGTGCGTGAGCGTGGCGCCTTCGAGCAACTCCACATTGTGGAAGCTGTGGTTTCCGGAAAGTGTCACGGCGACGCCGCGAATGCGCAGGTTCCGGCCGTCGTACGCGGTATCCCCCACGCCGATTTCCGTGGCCTCGGTGATTTCCGTCCAGACCGTGCCCGCGCTGACGGTTGCTTCCTGGTCGGGCACAACCTCACCTTCCTGCTTGCCCTCGCCGCCGGCCACGGGCGCCGGCTCCCGGTTGCCCGCGCGGTCCACGCCGACCGTGTAGAATTCGTAGGCGCCGTCGCCGCCCATGCGCGTGGAATCAAAGAGAATCGTGCCGGTCGCGCCGGATTGCGGGAAGAACTCGCCGCCGGGGTTCCCTGCCTCGGGGCGGGTGTAGCGGTTGAAGGTGCCGTGGCCGTCGCGGCGGAAAAACAGCGTCACGTAATCCAAATCGTCGAGACCATCGAGTACCTGGTAGGTCACGGTCAAAGCCGCGCTCCCGCCCGGCTCCGAGACCGCCGTGGCTTCGGTCTGCGGCGGCGTGATGTCGGCGTCGGTGACGTACACCTCCACCGAGGCGGCCTGGCCCTCGTTGCCGGCCGCGTCGCGTGCGTAGGCGTCAATGCGCACCTCGGGCTGTTCGAGCCCGTAGGGAATCTGTAGCGTGAAGGTGGTGCTTGCGGCGGCGGAGGGCGGGGTGATATTGCGGGCGCGCGCCGCTTCGAAAGCGCCCGAGACCACGTAGCGGATGCGGGTCACGCCCACGGCGTCCGTGGCGGAAAGGTTGAGTGTCAGCGTGTCGCCGAAGTTGTATTCCGTCTCCGGCAACGGCGCGTCGATGCTGACCGCCGGCGCGGTTTCGTCCACCACGACGAGACTGGCCTGCGCCGCGTCCGACGTGTTTCCGCCGCTGTCGACCGCTTCCACCCGCACCACGATGGCGCCGCCTACGGCGGCGTTGCCGTCCACCTGGAAGGTGAACTGTTCAGTCACGTCGAGCGCGGCCGGCGCAATCTGGCGGGTGTCCGTGTGCGCCGTGGCGCCGGACACGTCGAGGTTGATGGCGGTCACGCCGCCCACTTCGTCGGTGGCGCGCACGGTCACGGTCACCGTGTCGCCGCGCTCGACCGCAGCGCCGGGGGCCGGGTTCAGCAGTTCGACCACGGGCGGGGTGTCTTCGCCCGTGTCCACGACCACCGGCACTTCCACCGGCCCGGTGCCGGACACGAACACGGTCACCCGTGTCTCGCCGATGTTGACGGCCGTAACCACGCCGGCCGCGTTCACGGTGGCCACACGCGGGTTGGCGCTGGCAAACGCCGCGCCTGCGGATACCGGCTCGGAACTGCCGTCGCTGTAGTGCGCGGTGACCGCAAGTGTCGCGGTCGCGCCCAGCGACTCCAGACGCAGCGAAGGCGGCTCGACCGAGATGCGGTCGAGCACGACCACGTCCACGGTTACGGGCACGTCAACGCTCAGTTCTTCGGCCGTGACGGTGATGACCGCCATCCCGTTGCCAATGGGCCGCACCAGGCCCGTCGCCGAGACCGCCGCCACCGCGGGCGCGCTCGAACCGTAGCCCGCGGAACCACTCAGGTCCGCTTCCGAGTCGTCGTCGTAGCGGCCGATGACCGTGAGGCGGCGGCTCGCGCTGAAACTGGTGAATGTGACGCTGTCCGGCGTCACTTCGAGTTCGACCAGGGCGGGCGGCGCCTGAACCGTCGCGACCGTGGGGGCGCTCGGGCCGGAGGACACGCCCGGGTCGTAGGCGATTGCTTCCAGCACATTGCCGGCCTCGGCCGGAACGGCGCCGGTGAAACGGCCCGCACCGTCGGCGTAGGCGGTGACGGTCACGCCGAGGCTGGTGTTCGTTATCTCTACCCGCGCGCCGGGCAAGGTCGTGCCCGTCACCGTGACCAACCCGCCGTCGGGCCAGGACACCGATTCGAGTGCGGGCGCGGGCGGCGCGGGGCCGGACTGGAACTCGACAACCTCGAAGGTCAGCACGCTGTCCGGGTCGGCGGGGTCATTCGTAACGCCGAGCCGATTGGTGGCGACGACGTTCAGGGTGTGCACGCCAAGGCCGAGACCGGCGGTGTCCACCACGAACGGGGCCGTGCTTGACGTGAGCGGCTCCTGTTTCGCGTCGTCGAGAAAGACCCGCACCGATTCGATGCCGACCGGGTCCTCGACTGTCAAATTGACCACGAACTGCTCGCCCTCGACATAGCGCGCGCCGTCCTGCGCCGGTCCGAAGCTGACTACCGGCATGTTGATGTTTTCGACAAGCTCGAAACGCAGCGTGTCTTCACCGGTCTGCCCGAGACCGTCGGTGGCGACGGCGCGCACCACGTGCTCCCCGAGCGGCAGCGGGAGGGTTCGCACGGCCGCTTCATAGGGCCGGAGCGTGGCAGTCGCGAATGGCGCGGCGGCCGCGTCGAGGTAGAACGCCACGTTGCGCACGCCGCCCGTAAACGCCACCGGCGTGACGGAAAGGCCGATGCCCTGCAGCCAAGGCGCGGCTGGGTCGTCCGGAAGCGTGACCGTGGGCGGCGCCGCGGACTCCGCCACCGTGAGCGTCAATGTCGTGTCACGCTGGTTGCCGCGGAAGTCGTAGGCGGTGGCGAAAAGCTCGTAGGCGTGCCCCAGCGCGAGATGGCCGCTGTCGATGGTGAAAATGTAGGGCGGCAGTTCCCCGTTGCGCACCGACTTCTGGTCGACGAGCGTGCGCGTGGCGCCGGGCACGTCGAGGTCGCGCAGGCGCAGTTCCACGCGGGCCACGCCGCTGCCTTGGTCGCTGGCGTAGGCATTGGCCAGCACAAGCTCGCCGGGAATCACGAAGTTCGGGTCCACCGGCGGCTGGATGCCCAGGGAAAGCTGCGGCGGGTCCACGTCGTCCTCGCCGGTGGTGGTGGTCTTGAAGTTGCTGGTCCAGGGATTGGCGAGCGCGATTCCGTTCAGGTCGAGGATGGCCGTGTCCAGGCGGACCGTGAAGTTCATGTCCTGGGGCAGCCGGTTGGTGATGTTGTCCTTGAACTGCCACACCGCCACCGTGCGCTCGTTGACCGTGTCGAAGCGGACCTCGCCCGGCAGCAGGTTGTCTGATTCGTCGTACACATTGAACGCGCCGCCCGCGCCGGTGGTGATTGTGTCGAGCCGCATCTCTTCGCTGAAGAACGCCACCACGGGCGAACTCGTCGAGATGCCGAGCGCGTTGGGGGCGGGCACGACGCTGACCGCGGGGGCGCCGTCGGGGCCGTCCGCGGGCGGGGGCAGGGTGCCGGCGGCGCAGCCCAGCGTACCCACGAAGACTTCCAGGCTGATGTTCTGGTCCGCCGCGCCGACGCAGGAACTGATGAACCCGCCGCGCAACGGCAGGATGGTGAACACTTCGGTCACCGTGTCGCCGGGCCAGACGTGGCCGAGGCTGCGAACGTCGGGGCCCTCGATGGAATCGCACTCGGGCACGCCGGCCTCTTCGTCGAAAACGCACGAAACCAGTTCACCGTCGCCGCCCACGTCGATGTCGAGGCTCGCGTAGAGCGCCGGCAGGTCGCCCGTGTTGGTGATGTCGACGCGGAAATCGTAGGGCACACCCAACTCGACCGCGGGCGGATGGAAGACCTGTACCTGAAATGTGGGCGGGCCTTTCACCTCGATGTCGGTGGTGGCGCTGCCGTTGAAGTGGATGGGCGTGTCGTCCGGAATGCCGGGACCGGCCACGCTCCCGCCAAACCGGACCGTGACGTCGTACTCCCCGATTTCGTCGCCGCGCACGATGAACTCGCGCTCGGCAATGCCGGGCAGCGCGCCGTCGCCGGGCAGGATGTCGCCGAAACTGTGGATGCCGTCCGCGGGCAGCATGTGGGTGAGGCCGTCCGGCAATTCGAGCGTGGCGACCACATCGGACAGCGTGAAGATTCCGGACGCGTTCATCATGAGCAACCGGCAGCGGAAGAATTCCTTGAGGCTGCGGATGCGCCCCTCGATAATAAGCACGCCGGGCACGGGCGGAATGCCCTCGCCGCCGCCGCCGGGCTGCGCGATGTTCTCTTCGAACACAATGATCTGGATGGGGCTCGGCGGCGGTTTGCCGCCGCTGTCCATCCCGTAGGGCAGGGGAATATTCTCGAAACCGGTGGGTTGCGGTTCTCCCGCGGGCGTGGGCAGAGGCACGCGAATCGGCACCGGGTTCCCGTCTATCGTCAGCACGATTTCGAAGACCGAGACGTTGTAGTTTTCCGGGTCTTCGAGGTCGAGCACCCCCTCGTTCACCAGTTGCTCGATCTCTTCGGGTGTCAGCCGCTCGGATTCGAAGTGCGTGATGACGATTTCGTCGAGCGTGACCTGGGTGATGCTCAGTTCGCGCGCGGCCGTGCGGCCGTCCGCGTCGGTGGCGGTCACGGTCACGTTGTTGACCATGTTCGCGTTCAGCGGCAGTTCCAGGTCGAAGGCGCCGCCGTCATCCGGCAGCGTCTGCACGGCCGCGCCGCCCGGCGCCGCCACGGACACCGTCATGTCCGCGGCCGCGCCGCACGCCCACAGCAGTGCTGCGGCGCACAGGCCAATCGCCAGCGGGCAACGCGGGCGCTTTTTGCTCCACATGTGTTTCATGACGCAGTGCCTCGTGTGGCGCGTCCTCTCTATCATTTCGAAACCGGCTCGAATACCGCCGAAATCGTCTTGTCCTTGTCCATCAGCAGCGCCTCTTCCGGGTCATCGCTGACCAGGTCGCCCTGCCAGCCCACGAAACGCCAGTCCCGGCCGGGCGTCGCCTTCAACTCGACCACCTGGTTGTGGAAATAGTCGCTGATGCCTTCGCGCGGCTCGGTGGAGCCGTTGCCGTCGATGTCGATGGTGAGCCGCCGCCCCGCGAAGATGATGTCCTGCACGGTCTGGCCGTCGGGGCCGACGGTGACCTCATAGACCTGGGTGCGTCCCCGGTACTCGATGGTGACCACCACATCGACCGTGCGGCTGCCGGTGGGCGGGCGCAGCAGGTTGTACAGGTTGAACCGGCCGTTGGGCCCGGTGCGCGACTGGCTGATGGTGTCGCCCAGACCCGGCGTGCCGCTGATGGCCCCCTGCGCGATGACCCGCGCGCCGATGAGCGCGCTGCCGTACACGTCGACCACGCGCCCGGAAATGCCGAAGACCCACTTCTCGACCTGCCCGTTGTCCAGCGCAATGACCAGGCTGTGGCCGTTGGGGCCGAGTTCGATGTCGCCGGGCCGGTTGAGCCCGGTGATGAACGGGAACCCCGCCTGGCCCGGAGGATGGAGCGCGATAAATCCATCGTACTCGCCGCCGTCACCGATGTCGGAGATGTAGATGCGCTGTTCACTGTCGACAGCCAGGCCCGACGGCGATTCGGCAAAGGCGGACAGCACCCGCACCGGGAAAATGACGCCGAGTTCATCATAGGGATTCACCGGCTCGCCATTCAGGTACACCGTGACCTTGATCTCGTATTCGCCGGGCGTGTCGCCCGCGAGGTAATTGAAGCCCAAATCGCCCGCCGACACGCTGCCCGACGCGGGCGGCACAGTGAACGCGACGTCGTAGATGCTGGCGTCCGTCTCGATGCGTGAACCCTCCGGGCCGGTCAGCAGCACCTGGAACACGCCGGAAGCGCCCGGGTCCAGTTCGATGGCCCGCGGCGAGAACGATATCTCCACCGGCAAGAAGCGCGCCGTCTCCACCGCGCCGTCCTCGAGCTCGAGCAGGTCGCCGAGATTGAACGCGACGAAAGTGGCGCGGTACTCGCTATCCTCGAAGGCGCGCGCGGTCAGGTGAACTTCCTCGTCGGCCGGCAGTTCGAGGCGCTTACGCCGGTCGCTGACGTCGTCGATGATGTCGTCGGGGCCCGCCTCCACGGTGAATACCTCGCCCGTCGACAGGACTTCCGCGCGCACCACCAGCCGGTTGACGCCTCCCTTGAACAGGTCGCCCGGGTCGAGCACGACGGTGCCCTGCGCGAAGGCCAGGGCCGGCAGGCATAGCGCGAACGCGAATACGGCAAGACGCCGCATCGTCCGCCCGGCGCTGTCTTTCGTCGTTCCGTGCAACACGTCTGTCTTCCTCTATTCCGGCCGCAATTCCAGAAACACTTCGGGCTCTTCCCCATCGACAATCTTGAGCACGCGGTAACCGTCGAGCACGTAGAGGTTGTCCTCGGCGTCGAACTCGAGGTCTATCACCCTGCCGAAACCGCCCGGCGGTATCTTGGCGTAGCGTTTGCCCACGCGACGCCCCACATCATACGGCGCATTGATGGGAATCTGGCGGATTTCCCGGGAGAAATTCTCGACCACCACCAGGTTGTCGCGGTAGTACACGCCTTCGACAGGGTGGGTCCCCGGGCGAATCGCCATGGCGCCGGAGAATACCGGATGCGCGAAGCCGAGCACCGGGCTGAAGTAGTTGATCGTGCCCACGGCCGCGCGGCTCTGCAGCGTGCCCGCGAATTGCTCGAACCGGAAGATGCGCCCGCCGAAGGTATCGTCGGAAGCCGCGTTATCGGTGTAGAGATTCCCTTCGCCGTCGATGGCCAGGCCGCTCTGCTGGATTTCGCGGCCGTCGCGGTACGAGGGCTTGAAGCCCACGTTCGCGAACAGTTCGCGGTCGCCGGCGCCGCCGTCCAGGATGCGGTAGATCGTTCCCGCCTCCGCGTCACTGTAGAACACGGCGTTCCGGCTGTTGTCCGGGTCGGTCTCGATGCCGTCCAGCGTCACCGTAAAGTCTCCCGGGCCGACATAGATGTGGGCGGGGTCCGAGTAGTCGCTGGTGAGCCGGCTGCGGCCCATCAGGAACACGTTCCTGGCCAGCGTCAACTTCTGCGTGCCCGCATAGTCGGTGCCGCCGCGCAGCGCCAGAGGCCACCAGGAATGGGTGGGCCCGCCGGGTTCCGCTTCCAGCCGCGATTCGAAGAAGGTCACGTTCATGGCGTAGAAGAACGCGCCGTTCAGCGGTTCGGGGTCGGTAAACCGGATGGGCTCGTTGTTGAATATCTTCAGTTCCACGAAGTCGCGTTCGGTCCGGTCGATGGTCGTGTTCCCGGTGAACCGGTACAGGTTGTACACGTAGGTGCCTTCCGGACAGGGCAACGCAACGGTGAAATCGAAACCGGGGTTGGCTATGGGTGGCTGATTCCCCTGCTTGATGATGATGGGCTCGCCCTCTCCCTCGCCTTCGCCTTCGCCTTCCCCTTCTCCTTCGCCCTCGCCTTCGCCCTCGCCTTCGCCGCCGATACAGTTCTCCAGTTCCACGGTGACGATAACCTCTTTCGCCTGGCTCCAGACGGTGCCGTCGAAGACCCGCAAGCGCAGCCGGTAGTCGCCCACACTGTCTGCGAGAAATCCCGGATTCACCGCGTTCGGGTTGCTCAGCGAGGCCACGCTGCCGGCGGGCTTGCTCACGAAGAACCACTCGTAAACCAGCGGGTCGCCGTCCGGGTCATAAGAGCCGCTGCCGTTCAGGCGCACCACTGAAGAGCGCAGTTCACTCGGACTCGGCGTGGCCGTGACCACGACGACCCTGGTGCCGTCGGGTTGCTCCTGCACGGTGGCGCGCACGTTGGCCGGGGGCTCGGGCACGCGCCGCGAAATCTCGTAGTTCTGCAGCGCTTCGCCGTAGAACTCCGGCACCACCCCAATCATGCCGATGGCGTTGTACTGGCCGAGCGTGCCCAGGGGCGCGAGCAGCGCGAACCGCTGGGCCGTGCTGGCCTCGTTGAGCAGGGCGTTGGCAAAGGACATCTCGATGGCCGCGCCCTTCGCCTCGAAGAAGTTCTGCCAGTAGCCGGTGAAATAGTCCCCGGCGAGTCCGGCAATCACGAGCACGGTGTCGGGCTCACTCGCGGCCGTGCCGTCGTTGACCACAAGCTCCGCCTCGTAGCGGCCGGTCTTGTCGGCCACGAAACTCGGTTCCGCCATCTCGGGGAAGGGTATCTCCGCAAGACTGCCGTCGGGCTTGGTCTTGAGCGTCCATTGATACGTGATCGCGCCGCCGTCCGGGTCCACCGAACCGGTGCCGTCCAGATACACGCGGTCGTCCGGGTCGACAATCTGATTCGGCCCGGCGTCCGCGATGGGGGTGCCGTCCCCGGCGGTGAGGGTGACCCGGTCCGGCAGGCTGTCCTCGCGCCCGTCGCTGACCACCAGCTGCGCCACATACCGGCCCTCGAGGTCGGGCGTCAATTGCGGCTGTGCCGAGTCGGGCCCGATAAGCACGGCGTCACTGCCCGGCGGACGGCTCACCAGGGTCCACGCGAACGTAATCGGGTCGTCGTTCGGGTCGCGCGAGAAGATGCCGTCCAGGGTCGCGGGCGCATCCACAACCGCATACCGGTCGGCCCCGGCGTCGGCGATGGGCCGCGTCTCTTCCACGAACACCGACACGCGGTCTGGCGCGCTGTTCTCGATACCGTCGCTCACGACCAGTTGCAGCGCGTATTCGCCGCCGACATCGGGGATGAACCGGGGCCGGTAGGTGTCGCCCAGGAACAGGGCCGCCTCGCTGCCGTCGGGCACGGAAACCCAACTCCAGATGTACTCGAGCGGGTCGCCGTCGACATCCCGGGAATGGGAACCGTCGAGTTCGACGGTGGTGCCCGCCTCGGCGTACTGGTCCGGCCCGGCCTGCGCCACGGGCGGATTGTTGGCCTTGGCGGCGCTCACGCCGCCGGGCGCCTCGTTGGCATCCCGGTAGAGATGTGTCAACAGCCCGTTGAAAAACAGGTGCGCCTGCAGCGCGTTCACGCGCGTGTGCGCCGAGAGTTCGGGAGGCTCGGGTAGCAGCGCCGCGCCCTTGTTGAAAATGGTCACCAGCGCGGCGTTCTCCGGCGCGGTCGGGTCCTGCCACGCCGCGTTGACCAGGTCCTGCAAGGTGTCGAGCCATTCGGGGAGCGTGGGCACATCGCCCGCCCAGTCAAAACCAAAGGAAATGGCGTAGAGCAGTTCCTGCAGTGACCACGTGTCGGCGAGCGTCATGCGCTCGGCCACCGTGTCGCGGCCTTCCGGCGTCAGGCTGGCCAGCCCTTCGCCCTGCTCTGCGAGTTCCGGGTTCAACTGGTTGCCGTACTCGTCCACCACGCCGGCCTCGCCGCCGCCAGTGAGCAGCATGCTGTCCACCACCAGTTGCTTCGCGTCTTCCAGGCCGACCTCGCCCGTGGTGTCGCCCGCGCCGCGCCCGAGCACGCTGAACAGGGACACCGACGGCGGGGCGTCGGGGTCAAACACCAGCGACACGGGTTCCGCCGTCTCGAGCGCCGTCTCGGTGTTGGGCTGCGCGTTGACGTCGAGCACGATGCGCTCATGGTCGGGGGCGTTGATGACGATGCGCTGCGGGCCGGTGGGCGCGTCTGTGAAAGTGTACCGCCCGTCCGCGCCGGTCTCGGTCGTGATGTTCGTGCCCTCGATCGTGACGAGCGCACCCTCGATGGGCAGGCCCGTCTCCGGGTCGGTCACCAGGCCGGTCACGGTCGTGCGCCCCGCGGTCACGCTGAACGCCAGGGTGGCGAGCGCGACTTCACTTCCCGTGGTCACGCTGACCCCGCGCGCGCCCGGCGCCGCGTCCGCGGCTATCGTGATGCTGGCGGCGGCCTCCGCGGGGCCGGCCACGGCCAGGCTGTTCACCGTAATGCCTTCGCCGAAGTCCGCCGTGCTCGCCCCGGCGGCGAAGTGCGTCGCCCACGTGGCGCCGTCGGTGCCGGTCAGCAGCACGTCGAGTGTCTCGCCCTGCCGCCCCGTGGCCGGGGACATGCCGGTGATAAGCGCCGAGGTGATGCCCTGCGCGGGCGGAAGCTCCGATGTGCGGTTGACCCGGCCCGTGATGCGCGTCTTCTCGAGCAGCGTCGGCGTCTCGACGGAGTCCACCTCGAGGGTCAATTCGCGCGGCTCGCCGGTGCCGGTCACGTCGTTGACCGTCACTGTCACCGTGGCGGGGGCGCTGCTCAGGTCGCCGTCGCTCGCCGCGCACACAATCTCGTAGACCCCGGCCTGCGTGTAGTCCGGCGCGAAGGTCACCGTCGCGGTGGCGGGCACGAAGACGGCATTACCCGGCAGGGGCGCCGCGCTGAGCGTAAGCGAGTCGCCGTCGGGGTCGGAAGCGTCGAGCACAAAGCGCACAACCTGGCCCTCGTCCACGATAACGCTCTCCGGCACGGCCAGCACCGGCGCGCGGTTCACGCGGGCGACACGAATGCGCACGTGCGCCACCCCCGTCAGGCCGTGGGGGTCGCGCGCCGTGAAGGTCACCATGTGCACGCCCGCCTGGCCCGCCACGGGCGTAAAGCGGTAGTCGCCGGACGGATTCACGCCGGGCGAGACGCTGAACGCGGCGTTGTCCAGGCGCGGCGCGGCGGTCAGCGACACCACGTCCCCGTCGGGGTCCTCTGCGGCGACCGCAATGTCGAGCGCCTGCCCCTCGGTCACCGTGTATTCGAGCGGGTCGACCAGCACACGCGGCGGTCCGGACGCGAGCGCCTCGACACGCACCGTGTCGGGCAGACTGTCCAGTTCGCCGTCGTTGACGGTCAGCGCCAGCACGTACACACCGGCGCTTGTGGCGGTGAAACTCGGCGTGGGCGAGGCCGGGTCGTCCAGTTCAGCTTCGCTGTCCGGGGTTTCGGTGAACCGCCACGCGTAGGTGATGGCGTCCCCGTCGGGGTCGAAGGATTCGCCGCCGTCCAACTGCACCGCGCCCCCGGCAAAGGCGGGGCGGTCCATGCCGGCGCGCGCGGTGGGCGCCGTGTTGTTGGCGGTTTCCGACGCGGTAATGCGCACCGTGTCGGGCGCGCTGTCGAGTTCGCCGTCGTTCACAATCAGTTGCACCACGTACAGGCCGGCCGTGTCCGCGGTGAACTGCGGCGCTTGCGCGACAGCGTCGGACAAGACCGGGCTCGCGCCCGCGGGCACGTGCGCAAAGGTCCACAGATAGGTCAGCGGGTCCCCGTTGGGGTCGCCGGACGCGCCGCCGTCCAACTGGACCACTGCGCCCACGGCCACGTTGGCGTCGGGGCCGGCCGCCGCGACCGGGGGCTGGTTCAGCGTGATGCCCGCCAGCACCGTCACCTGGTCGGGCGCGCTGTCCAACTGGCCGTCGTTCACCACCAGTTCAAGAATGTAGACGCCCGCGCGATAGGGCGTGAACAGCGGCTGGGGGGATGCCGGGTCATCGAGTTCCGCCTGGGCCCCGCTCTCCGGCCACGACACAATCGTCCACGCGTAACTGAGCGGGTCGCCGTCCGGGTCGCTCGACGCGGCGCCGTCCAGCCGCACGGACTGCCCGGTGATCACCTCGCGGTCCGGGCCGGCGTTGGCCGTGGGCGCCGTGTTGGTCACCGTCCCCGCGCTGACCGTCACCGTGTCCGGTTCGCTGTTGAGCGCGCCGTCGTTGACCACCAGCCGCAGCACATAGTCGCCCGGGACATCGGCCACGAACGTCGGCGCGGGAGACGCCGGGTCGCTCAATGCCGCCACACTGCCTTCCGGACGCGCATCAAAAGTCCACAGATAGGTGAGCGAATCGCCGTCGGGATCGGATGAGCCGCTGCCGTCCAGTTCCACCGTGGCCCCCGTGAGCACCGCCTGCGCCGGACCCGCCTCCGCCGTGGGCGCGCGGTTCACCGGCGGCTCGCCCTCGCCCTCGCCCTCGCCGGGGCCGGTCACGGTAATGTATGCCGCCTTCTCCTCCGTCTCTTCCTTGCCGTTCGAAAGCTCCACCGTCACGGAGACGTCGTAAACGCCCGGCGTGGTGTAGGTGTGCGAGACTTCCCGGCCCTCACCGCTCCCGCCGTCGCCAAAGTCCCAGCGCCACGCCACAACCGAAATGGGGATGTCCACATCCGGCGGCTCGGGGCCGGGGCCGGGGGTATCAGGCGGGGTCACGTCGCGAAACTTCAACACATACGGGGGATTGGCGCGCACCGTGCCCGTGAAATGAACCTCAAGCGGCGCGTCTCCGGCCAGGGGCGCCCCGGAGAAATTCACCGTGACCGCAGGTCTGCTGAAAGGACAACCGGAAAAGCCGAGGGATGCAAGCGCGAGGAATATGATTGCGGCAAGGCGGAAGGCGTGGCCAGAATAGACACGGCAGCACTCCGCGCCACGCGGCCGTGGACGGTGTGTACTGCGTTTCCCCTGCATCTCCCCCGACATAGGCCTTTTCCCAACAAGCCTGCCCCGACTCAAAAAGGAAAGTCAGACTACCTCTTGGCTAGTAAACGCTTTTCAGTGCAGATTTGTCAAGACTTTTCTTTGCGTTCGGCCGGTAGTAACCGACTTCTGCTATGTGGCTAGACCCAAACGGAGACCCCGGCCCCTTTTTGCAGGACTGCGTGCGCGGAAGCTGACATTCACTGCCTGCTGTATCGCCGGATGGCGCGGGAACTCTAGACCGGTTCGGAGGCCGCCGCCATCTCGGCCAGGGTGGAATTGCGCAGCAGGTCCAGATACGCCGCCCGCGCCGCAGTGCTCTTCTCATGGAGCGCGCACGGGTGGTCCGGTGAGCACGGCCCTTCTTCCATGACGCAGTTCGACCACTCGCTCACCCGGTCGAAAGGGTCCACCACCTCCAGCACCGTGGTCTTTTCCGGCGGCCGCGCAAGTTGGAAACCGCCCCCCACGCCTTTCTGGCTGATGAGCACCTCGCGTTCCGCCAGCGTCTTCAGCAATTTGCCCAGATAATTCGTGGGCGCGCCGATCTCTTTAGCGATGCTGACGGCGCCGCGAAACTGGTCGCGCGGCGTTTGCGCGAGCACCACGCACGCGCGCAATGCATGCTTGGCCGTTTTCGATATCATATCCAATTCCCCTAATCGCATGTCATTATATTATTTTTGCCCGGCATCCGTCAATACCTATTCCTATTAACGGATAGGCGCACTCGTGCGCGGCAACCTCGTCCCTGGATGAAATTGCTTCGCGTTGTTTACAATGGCCCGCAGACGCGCCGGTTTCTCCATGAAACGCGGCCGGCGAGGGCGCCGGTTCCACAAGCGGCACGGGTCCCCGAGCGCCCGCCTCAGAAGCTGAACTCGGCCCGGATACCGCCGATGAATGCATCGTCAATGCTGTCGTCGCCGGAGGGATGGACGATGTACTGGAGGTCGGCTTGCAGCCAGACGGCCGGGGTCACCTGGAACCGGTAGTAGGCGTCGAGGGCGAACTCGTCGGCGGTGAACAGGGGCGGCGGTACTTCGCCCTCCTCCTCCGGCTCAAATTCCAAGTCGATGGCGTCGTCGGAGAGGTCTACAAAGGACAGGTAGAGACCGAAGGAATCGCCCGGCCGCCCGGGGGCCATCCCGCGCGCGACCACGCCCCCGGCGATGTGTTGCGCGGCCTCGCTTACCTGCGAATCAGCCTGGCCGTACTGGCCGAAGACGTACCAGCCGCGGTCACTTTCGGGACCGCCCGGCGCGGTGAGCCGCTGCTCGGCCACCACCTGGAACCCGCCCGTGCCGTGGTCCGTGCCGCCGTCGTACCGCGCGAAATCGCCGGTGTGCCACCAGCCGCCCACCGTGAGCCGGCCGCCGTAGAGGCTGCCGAATCGGTCCCAGGCGAGGGCAAGCTCGGCGATGTGGAAGTAATCGTTGGAACGGTCGTCGTGGAAGAACGTGGACGGCCCGCGCGAACCGGTGCGGATGTCGTCCACCCCCATGGCGCCGTCGTAGAGGCCGTAGCCCAGGGTCAGCGTGGCCTGGTCCTTTTCCAGGGCCGTGAAGAACGCGTTGACACTCATGGCGGGGTCGGGGTAGGTGGGGAACACGAAGAGCGTCGGCGAATAGCAGGAGCCCGAATGGGCGAATTCCCGGCCCGACTCCACGTAATTGAATTCGTAGTTGGCGTCGGCCTTGCCCACTTTCAGCCGCAGGCGGTCGCCGAAGAACAGCTGCTCGTACCACAACTCGTAGATGGCCGCCAGCCTGCGGTCGCTTTCAATATTGCTGTGGTATTGGAAATCCCCGGCGTCGGCCGTGCCGCCCCGTTCCCGGTTCACATACAGCAGTTCCGTGAAGAGCGTGCCGCCCTTCAGGCCGATGGCCGGTTCCATGTCCAGCCCCGCGTCGAGCCACAGCACGTTGCGGTGCGATTCGCGCTCGTGAATGCCGCCACTCCACACGCTCGTGCTCTCGACGATATAGCCGCCCTCGAAGGTGAGCCCCTTCTCCGCCAGCGCGGAGCGCGCGCCGCCCCAGTCGCCGGTGACCTGCTCCCACTGCGCGAACGGCACGTGCCCGCCCCCCTCCGGCTCCGCGGCCCCCATGGCGCCCGAAGCCAGCAGGAGCACCGCAACCGCGGCAAGGCGGCGAAACCCTATTCTTCCCGTGCGGCCGTCCCGATTCCTCATGCGCTGCCTGTCCTTCCCAATACCGGCCCTATGAAAGCATACCCACCACAACCACATGCCGCCGCGCGGCCGAAAGCCGCGTCTATTTCCAGGCAACCGGCGTGAAATGAATGGATTTCAGGCTCGCCGGCTCACGCTCGCCATCGACACAAGACACAGACACGGCGTATCGCCCCGCTTCCGGAAAGTTGACCCAGCCGATGGGAAAGCGCTGATAGTTGTGCGAGGCGTTCTGCTGGTTCTGAATGTGCTCACCGCCCTCGACATCCACGCCCCAGACGATGCGCCCCGTTCCGGCGTAGGTCAGGCTGACCTCGTAGTCGCCCGGCGCGAACACCAGCACTTCCCAGCGGGCGGCGCCGTCTTTCTCCCAGGCGTGCACCCGGTCGATTTCCTTCCACTCGCCAAACTTCTCCATCCAGCTCACGCGCTCTTTCGCGGCGCCCGTCACCTCCGCGAAATCCACCAGTACCTCGGTTTCGAGTTCCGGGTCGATGCCAAGGGTCCGGTCCACCTCCGGCGCGGACGCCAGTTCCAGTTCGATGACCGAGGCGAGTTCCCCGGGCGCGCGCGCCGGCAGCTCGAGCCGGGCCCAGCCCTGCAGCGATTCGTGGGCGACAGCGGTGGCCGCATCGCCGTCCAGCAGCCGCGCTCCGCGAATGGGCGTCTTCAGTCCGGGCACGTGCAGCCGCCCGGATGCGGGCCAATCGAAGACCGTGAGGAAGAGCCGGTTGCCCTGCGCGGTCACGTCCCCCCACGGCAGGGCGTGCCCCCACGGCGAGGCGCCCGCGCCGTAGACCGCCTGCGGATCGCGCCTGAGCCAGTCCCCCGCCGCGCGCAGCGCCCGCGCCGCGCGGTCCGGCACGGTACCGTCGCCCCTGGGGCCGATGTTCAGCATGTAGGTCCCGCCGCGCCCCACGCAGGCGACCAGCCGCCGCAGGATCTCCTTCGGGGTTTTCCAGTTCTCGTCGTACCAGGCATAGGCCCACGAGTCGTTCGTGGTATCGACGCTCTCCCACATGCCCTCGATGTTCTGGTGCGGCACGTGCATGTCCCCGTTGGTGACGTAGTCGCCCAGCCCGTGCCCGGCGCGGCCGGAGACCAGCGCGTCCGGCTGGTTCTTCCGCACGACCGCGACCAGTTGCTCCACGTACTTCTTCGGGATGCCGCCGGGCGTGTCGAACCAGACAATGGCGATGGGGCCGTAGCCCGTCGTGATCTCTTCCACCTGCGGCAGGCACTTCTCCCGGAAGTAGTCGTCGAATGTGGCGCGCGTGCCGTCGGCGTACGTTTCCGGGCCCCGGCCGCCGCCGGGCGCGGTCCAGTCCTGCCAGTGCGAATAATAGAAGCCCAGCCCAAGCCCCAGCTGCCGGCACGCGTCGGCGAGTTCCTTCATGGGGTCGCGCGCGAAGGGCGTCGCATCGACGATGTTGAACGCGTTTGCTTTCGAGTGGAACATGGCGAAACCGTCGTGGTGCTTGCTCGTGATCACGATGTACTTCATGCCGGCGTCTTTTGCCAGCTGCGCGATGGCCATGGCGTCGAATTCCGCGGGATTGAAATCGGCCGCGAGCGCCTTGTAGCGGTCCACGGGGATGCCGGCCATGTTCTCGTTCATGATCCACTCGCCGATGCCGTAGTAGGTCTTGCCGTCCACCTTGTTCGCCAGGTTCGAGTAAAGGCCCCAGTGAATGAACATGGCGTAATTGCCGTCCCGGAACAGTTGGCCCCGTTCCGCCTCATCGGCGCGCAGATTCATCGCCTGCTCTCCCCACAGTGTGTTCATGTCCGCGTGTGCGAGGGGCGCAAGAACAACTAGTGACGCCCCCAGAATGCAACCGGTAATTCTCATCATGTCCTCGACCTCCCGTGTCGATGCGCCCGAAGGCTCTGCACGCCAGGCCGAGTCTACTTGCGGCGGGCCGCCAAAGGCAAAGAGCGCTTTTTGCGTTCCGGCCCTTTGGATGGCATCCTATGTGTGTTTGACAGCTGCAGACTTCGGAGGAAAGCAGGAAAATGCTCAAGACACCGGCGCTCGGCATGCTCGTCCTGATGGCTCTTGGCGCGGCCACAATGCTCCCGGCCCACGCGGCGGACGGGCCCGGCGCCCTGCCGCTGCTCGATATCTCGGGCGAAACGGCGCGGCATGTCATCATTGCGGAAGGCACGGAGGAGGTTTACCAGGGCCACCCCACCACCCTCCTGATGCCGGACGGCAAGACCCTTTTCGCGGTCTGGTGTGTCGAGCACGGCGGCTTCGCCGGACCCATGGCGAAAAGCGAGGACGGCGGCCTCACCTGGACGCGCCTCGACGACCGGCTGCCCGAAGGCTACAGGCGGCACATGAACTGCCCGAGCATCTACCGCATGGTGGACCCCGCGGGCAGGGAGCGGCTCTGGGTCTTTTCCGCGTGGAGCAACGGGCGCTATCAGCCGCCCTATATGCCGCGCATCGTGAGCGAGGACGGCGGCGCGACCTGGCGCGAAGCGGAACCGCTCGGCGACGCGTTCCTCTGTGTCATGACCTTCAGCTCGGTGGTGCGCCTCGAGGACGGCGGCTATCTCGGCATGTATCACCGGCGCACCGGTCCCAACGACGAATCGCTCGAGGTCCTGCAGACCCGCACCGCGGACGGCGGAGTCACCTGGTCAGACCCCGTGGTGGCCGCCCATGTGCCCGGCAAACTCGCCTGCGAGCCGTTTGTGTTCCGTTCACCCGACGGTAACGAGTTGTGCTGCCTTATGCGCGAGAACACGCACAAGGGGCGCAGCCTCGTCATGTTCAGCGGCGACGAAGCGAGAACCTGGAGCGAACCCGAAGACACGTGCTGGGGCCTGACCGGAGACCGGCACATGGGCGCCTACACGCACGACGGACGGCTGGTCATCGCGTTCCGGCAACGCGGGCTGGGCGTCGAAGAGCGCGGCCATTTCTGCGCGTGGGTCGGCACCTACGAGGACATCCGCGAAGGCCGCCCGGGCCAATGCCAGGTCCGGCTGCTGCACAGCCACGCCGGCGCCGATTGCGGATACCCCGGCCTACATGTGCTGCCGGACGGCGCCATTGTCGCCACAACCTACGTCAAGTACCGGCCGGGCAACGCGAAGCACTCCGTGGTGAGCGTGCGCTTCAAGCTCGAAGAAATCGACCGGTTGATGAAGACGGCGGAATAGCCGGGCCCGCGCACGGCGTGATGGCGGGCGCCGTGCGGGAAATGGCCCGGCAAGCGCAATGCGGGAGGGGCGCAATACGATGGAGAACTCGCAGGTACTCAGGCGCTTTCTTGTGCCGGCGCTCGCCGTGGCGGGACTCGGCGCGCTGGCCGTGGGGCTCGTTCTCGCGCGGGGCGGCAAATCGGCCGAAGCGCCGGTGCGTTACGCGCCCGGCACCGCTTTCCAGTACGCGCCGCCGGACTCGCCCGCACAACGCACCGCGGAAGCCGCCGTGGCTCAGCAGCCACAGCAGCCCGCCGGTACCGTGGCCATGCCGGCGCCCACCGCGAAGGAGGAGGCGCCGTTGCTCGCCGTCGCCGCCATGGGGGAGGTGCGGCGGCCGGGTTTCTACGAGATGCCCCTTGGGAGCCGCGTGCAGGACCTCATCGACCGCGCCGGCGGCGCCACACCGGACGCCAGCCTCGAAGACATCAATATCGCCGCGCGGCTCATCGACGGCACCACGCTCACGCTGCCGAAACTGCCGAAGACCGAGAAGGACGGGGAAACGGTCGTGTTGCGGCGCACCCCGGAAGCCGCCGACCTCAATCCACCCCAGTACACCCGCTCGGGGTGGGTGGGCATGCAGGCGCCCGCAACCGCCGCGCCGGCGGAAACCGGGGACCGGCCCACGGCCGAAGCGCCGCCGTACGCGCCCCGAAAGGACGGTCTCATCAACATCAACACCGCCACCGCCGCCGAACTCGAGCAACTGCCCGGCATCGGCCCCAAGACCGCCGAAAAGATCATCGAGTACCGGGAATCCTACCCCTTCAATT
>NPIG01000720.1_pt1 | contig 21264 bp, 22 predicted proteins | sample 8637441 | NCBI WGS metagenome assembly NPIG01 (sample SAMN07420675, study PRJNA396082) | bioreactor metagenome | isolation source: sample BR6 brine-fed electro-methanogenic bioreactor BR | place: Japan: Kochi | collected 2016-06-14 | reverse complement strand
CCTTCGACGAGTGGCAGGGCGACCTCACCGGGACCGAGCCCGCCAACCAGTTCCTGGTGATGGACGGCGACAAAACGGTAACCGCTGTATTCGTCGAGGGCGGGTACCCTTTGACCATCAGCGTGACCGGAAGCGGCACGACCAATCCGGCAGCGGGCACCCGAAACTATGTCGCGGGGCGCACGGTGTCCATATCGGCCATACCCTTCCCGGGCTGGACCTTCCAGGAGTGGCAGGGCGACCTGTCGGGAAGCGCGCTCTCGGAAACCATCACCATGGACGGCCCGAAAAGCGTTGTCGCGGTGTTCGTCGAGCAGGTCACCACGGCCACGCTGACCACGGCGGTCACGGGCAACGGCTCAGTGGACCCGCCCGCGGGCCCGCACACCTACAACCTGGGCGAGGAAGTCATTCTAAACGCCACACCCGACAGCGGGTGGGCCTTCGACGAGTGGCAGGGCGATTTGTCCGGCAACGAGCCGTACAACCAGAGCCTGTTCATGGACGGTGACAAGTCGGTGACCGCCGTCTTCGTCGAAGGCGGGGAACCGCTGACGGTCACCGTCACCGGCAACGGCACGACCACGCCCGGCGCGGGCACGTCGAACTACGTGAACGGGCGCACCGCCACGCTCACGGCCACGCCGGACAGCGGCTGGACGTTCGACCGTTGGGAAGGCGACATTTCCGACACCAACTCCACAACGACCGTGCTCATGGACGGGCCGAAAAGCGTGACCGCGGTCTTCGTCGAGATTCCCACCTACACGCTGACCATGGCGGTCACCGGCGACGGGACAACCGACCCGGCCGCGGGCGAGCACACCTATGAAGAGGACACGGAAGTCACCCTCACGGCCACGCCCAACACCGGCTCGGAGTTCAGCCACTGGGAAGGCGACCTCCTGGAAACGGAAAACCCCACCACCATCGTGATGGACAGCGACAAGACGGTCACGGCGGTCTTCATCGTGCCGCAGACCCTGACCATCAACGTGGTTGGCAGCGGGCTCGTGGCGCCGGGCGCCGGCAGCCATGTCTTCGACAACGGCACGGTGGTGCCCCTCTCGGCCACCCCCAGCACGGGCTGGCGCTTCGACCGCTGGGAAGACGACCTCACCGGCAGCGACAACCCGGCCAGCATCACCATGGACGCCGACAAGACGGTCACCGCCGTGTTCACGCAACTGCCGGTATACACCCTGTTTACCGGCGTGAACGGGCAGGGCGCGATCTCGCCCGAGCCCACCGCCCACGACTACTACGAAGGCGATGTCGTGGAGGTTTCGGCGACACCCGCGGAAAACTGGGTCTTCGACCGCTGGGAAGGCGACCTCTCCGGCAGTGAGAATCCGACGACCATCACCATGGATTCGCAGAAGACGGTCACCGCGGTCTTCACCCAGGCCACCCGGACCCTGACCATGGCCGTCACCGGCTCGGGCGCGGTCATCCCGGCGGCGGGACTGCATGCCTACGCCGTCGGCGCGGAGGTCACCCTCCAGGCGGCGCCGGACTCAGGCTGGGTTTTCCAGGAGTGGCAGGGCGACGTCACCGGGTCCGACAATCCCACCACCGTGACCATGGACGTGGACAAATCGGTCACCGCCGTCTTCGTGCAGATCATGCACACGCTGACCGTGTCGGTCAGCGGCAGCGGCGCGGTAGACCCCGCGGCCGGCAGCCATGAATACGCGGACGGCACGGATGTCACTCTGGAAGCCACGCCGGAATCCGGCTGGGTCTTCGACCGCTGGGAAGGCGATGTGAGCAGCGCGCTCAACCCCATCGTGGTCACCATGGGCGCCGACATCGCCGTGACCGCGGTCTTCGTCGAGCAGCAGTACACGCTGACCGTCGCGGTGACCGGCAACGGCAGTGTCGACCCCGCGCCCGGCGAGCACACCTATACCGCGGGCGCAACGGTGACGCTCACCGCCACGCCCGACACCGGATGGCTCTTCGACCGCTGGGAAGGCGANNCCCGGCGGACATCACCATGAACGGCGACGCCACGGTCACTGCGGTCTTTGTCGAAGAAGCCGCGGACGAGCACACGGCCGACCAGGACGGGGACAACGCCATCTCCCTCTCGGAACTGCTCCGCGTGATTCAGTTTTACAACTCCGCGGGACTGCACTGCGAGACGGGCACCGAGGATGGTTTCGGGCCGGGGCCCGGCGACGACACCTGCCCGCCCCATGCGGGCGACTACAACCCGCAGGATTGGGAAATCACGCTTTCCGAATTACTGCGCATTATCCAGTTCTACAACTCAGGAGGCTACTACGCCTGCGCCGAGGGGGAGGACGGCTTCTGCCCCGGGGCGGCGCCGGCATAAGTTGGATTCTTTTCGCAAGGGTACTTACAGATTGGAGGACGTGAGATGAGGAAGCTTCGTAAACAGGGACGCGCGCCCGCCGCACACCTGGCGGTGTGTCTGCTGGCGGGGTGCATGGCGCTGGCGGCGCCCGCGGCCGTCGCGCAAACCGTCACCTATCAAGGGGTGCTGCTCGACAACACGGGCAACGCCGTGGCCGACGGCGCCTACGACATGCAGTTCGAGTTGTTCGACGCCGCATCGGGAGGCACACCGCTCTGGCAGGAGAGCCTGCCCGGCGTCACCGTGACGGACGGCATGTTTTCCGTCAACTTGGGCGCTTCGACGCCGCTCGGCAGCGTGTTTCAGGACAACGCGCAGGTCTGGCTGTCCGTCGCCGCCGATACCGGCAGCGGCACAGTGGTCTTCGACCCGCGCGTGCAGATGGGCGCGGCGCCCTACGCCTTCGACGCGCAATCGCTGGGCGGTGTGAGCGCGGCCGACCTAGAAGAGTCCGCCGAGATCGACAGTGACGTCTCCGCGCACGACGCCAGCGGCACCGCCCACGCCAATATCCGCGCGGAAATCGATTCCGACGTGTCCGCGCACAACGCCAGCGGCACTGCCCACACGGACATCCGCAATTCCATCAGCAACCAGTTGCTCCAGCACAGCAACAGCCCCACGGCGCACCCCGATATTCGGACTGAAATCGACTCGGATATCACGGCGCACAACAGCAACGCCAGCGCCCACAGCGCGACACTCGCGCCGCTGTCGCACACGCATGCCGGCGCCGACATCACCTCGTCAGTACCCAGCGCCGACTCCGTGCCCTGGACCGGCATCACCGGCGTGCCGGGGAACCTGGCCGACGGCGGCGACGCGGACCTGCTCGACGGGCTCGACTCCACCGACTTCGCGGGCGCAACTCACACGCACGCCGGCACGGACATCACGTCCGCGGTCGCCAATGCAAACGCTGTCCCCTGGTCAGGGGTCACGGGCGTGCCGGCGGGATTCGCTGACGGCGTGGACGATGTCGACGGCGGTAACGCCGCGCTCCTCAACGGCCTGGCCTCTTCGGCCTTTGCCGCGGCCTCGCATGTCCACTCCGCCGCGCAGATTACCTCCGGCACCATGGATATCGCGCGGTTGCCCGTGGGCACCGCCTCGACACAGGTCGCGCAAGGCAACCACACACACGCCCTGGGCGACCTCAGCAACGTGAGCGGCGCGGCCCCGGAAACGGGCGCGGTGCTGCAATGGAATGGTTCCCAGTGGTCAAGCGCGCTGCACCCCAGCCGCAACGGCGTCCGAAAGGTCTACTTCTCGGGACAGACCACGGGCAACGCCCAGGTGGACTGCCGGGTCTCGGGCGCGATAAGCGCCAGCTATCTCGTCACCGCGGTCTTCAACCACTGCGGTTACATCGGCAGCTACGGCTGCTCGCGCATGGCCTTTGTGGGCAATACCCAGTGCCCCTGGAACCCCGCTCTGAACATCATCGACATAAGCAACTACAGCTCCGGTAACGGTGGCACATGGAACTTCTACTCGGAAGGTCAGGTGCTCCTTATCCGTAAGGAGGCCGGCACCTATGCGGGCGGCGGCTACTACTTCGTGACTGTGGAAGGCAGCGGCCTCTACGGCCCGGTTTGATGTTGAAGCACCAGCAATCCGGCGGGCCGGACCCCGCAGCGTCCGGCTTCCGGCGAAGACAGTTTGAAATCCCAACTGGGTCTCGAATAGAGGAGAAGAAGACATGCAAAGCATGAGACAACACGGCACGCGCCGGGCGCCGTTGCACCGGGCCGCACTGGTTCTGCTCGCAGTGGCCCTTGCCGCGCTGCTGTCGCCGTCCGCGCACGCCGGTGTCCGCACCGCGCCCGATGGCTCCGTCATCGAGCAGGATGTGGTCGATTCCGGCGGCGGAATGACGACGGACGGCACAAACCGCCTGTTCCAGGCGGTGGGCCAGGCTGCCGTCGGCAGCGCGCTCGCGGGCGACGGCACCCAACTGCTCCACGGCGCGCTGGCCCCGGTCTTCGCGCAGGCGGGCGAGGGTGAGGGTGAAGGCGAGGGTGAAGGCGAGGGNNGAAGGCGAGGGCGAGGGTGAGGGCGAAGGCGAGCCCCCCACGCTTGAAGCCAACATCGACGGTCCCTCGCCGGCGGAGATCACCGAGGGCGATAACCACACCTTCACCGTGGTCGTCACCGGCGCCACGGGAGGAACCACCTATCAGTGGTACTACTCGAGCAACGGCGTCGATTACACGCTCATCACCGGCGCCAATGGCGCCAGCTACACCATCAACGTGGCCGCCTTTGAAAACAGCGGCTACTACTACTGCGAGGTGTCCGACACCGTGACAAGTGTCGACACCGCGCCGGTGCAGCTGGTCGTGTCCACGGGTCTGCCCGCGGCGGGCGCGCCGGCACTGGCCGCGCTCATCGCCATGGCGGTCGCGCTCGGCGGCTTCGCGGTCAACCGCAAGCGGCAGCAGCACTGATTGGATTTCCCGGCACGGGCGGGAGGCTCCGGGCCTCCCGCCCGCGCCAGTGATGCCTCAGAACCGGTACGTGTACCCCAGCGCGAGGGAATCGGCGCTGACCCTGAACCCGCTGCCGCCCGAAAGGCGTGAAATGGGGTCGCCGCGGCCGCTGTCGACCAGGGTGTTCTCCAGGCTGCGCAGGTAAACCAGGTGCACACTGTGCCGCGTGTTCAGCGCGCACGACACACCCGCCCCCACCTGGCCCTCGATGATCGTCGGCACGAAAGCATTCAGGAAGGCGTGGTCGTCGTCTATCACCGTGTCGGCGCGGGAATAGCCCCCCATCAGCGTCCACCGCCCGTTCACCCGCCACTCCACGCCCGCCTTTATCGCGTGCACGTCATCCCAGTGCAACCCCGCGTCGAAGATGCCGTTGCCGAAGGGCGACACCTTCGACCACATCTGGTACTCGTAGTCCAGCGTGAATTCGAGCCGCGGCACGGGGCGCCACGCCACACCCACCCGGAACATGTGCGGATAATCGAGCGAAGAAAACATGAAATCGCCGTACTTGTCCAGGCTTTCCGACCACTGCCGCGACTTGTACATGGCGCCGAAGGCAAACTTCTCCCAATTCCTGTAGAGGCCCAGGTTGAACCCGATGCCCCATGCGCGGTCCCACTCGTTGTTGCCCGCGGCGGGCACGAAGCTGAGCGTGAGCTGGTCCGTCCGGAAACGCGTCAACGAGGCCTGCACCCCCGCGCCCAGCGCCCAGCCGTTGCCGAACTCGTACCCGTACCCCACCGGCAGGACCCAGTGCTGAAGCTTCAGCTTGCGGTCGCGGTTGCCGTACAGCAGCTTGCCCAGCACCGTGCGCGCCTCTTCGTACTCAATCTGACCGCCGCCCAGCACGTAAAGCCCCGTCGCAAGCACGCCCCGGCCCGCTTTCAGCGGCCACACAACGCCCGACGCGGGAATGGCCAGCCAGTCGTCCGCGTTCAGCGAGCCGTCCAGGGAATTCCCCAGCAGGCCGCGCGGCTCCATCTCAAGGCGCCCCCACACCGCATACAGCGTGAGGTCCGCGCGCCGCTCGACATCGACCAGCGCCGCGGGGTTCATCAGCGCCCAATACGCCGTGCGCGGGCTGGCCGTGCCGCTGTCCGCCCGGCCAAGCTGCAGCGCATCGTTGCCCAGCAGATAGAGCCCCTCGGAGCCGCGCGCGGGCAGCGCCAGAAGAAAGGCGGCCGCCACCGCGGTCGCGGCAAACCACACGCTGCGTGCTTCTGTCACAGGTCACCTCCCCGCCCACAGTAGCACCGCGAATGCGCACACCACAATCCGCCGCTCCTTGATTCTCTGCGGCCCGTATTCCATACTGCCTCTCACGTCTCGCGTCAGAAGAGAGAGGAGTCCAGCCATGTCCAGGCACGAATGCACACGCCGCGCGTTTCTCGCAGCCGCAACCACAACCGCCATTGCGGCGTGGCCGCGCCGGGTCAATGCCGCAAAAGTGGTGCCGCGCAAAATCTCGCCGAACGAGAAAATGAACGTGGCGGCCATCGGCGCCGGCGGCAAGGGCCTCGGCGACATCATGAACTGCAGCAAAGAGAACGTGGTCGCCCTGTGCGACGCCGACTGGGCGCGCGCGGCGGAAGCCTTCTACCGGCTCAAAGGCGCGAAACAGTTCTGGGACTACCGCAAAATGCTCGAAGAAATGGACAGCGAGATAGACGCCTGCACCATTTCGACACCCGACCACGTCCACGCGCCCGCGGCATACCTGGCGATGAAGATGGGCAAGCACGTCTACGTGCAGAAACCGTTGACGCACACCGTGCGCGAGTCCGTGCTGCTCACCAACACCGCCCGCGAAACGGGCGTCGCCACGCAGATGGGCAACCAGGGCCAGGCCGGCGACGCCGTGCGCACCCTCTGCGAAATGGTCTGGAGCGGTGCCATCGGCAAGGTCACCGAAGTGCACGTGTGGACCGACCGCCCGGGAACCGTCTGGAAGCAGGGCATTGCCGAACCCCTGCCCGGCGAGCCCGTGCGCGACAAACTCGACTGGGAGCAGTGGCTCGGGCCCGCCCGGACGCGCCCGTACAATGGCGGCTACTGTCCGCGCGCCTGGCGCGGCTGGTGGGACTTCGGCTGCGGCGCCCTCGGCGACATGGGATGCCACAACCTCAACCCGGTCTGGCGCGCCTGCAAGCTCGGCGAGGCGGAGTCGTTCACCGTCGAGACCGTGCGCGAAACCGGCAACAACGAGCACACCGGCCCCGTCTCATCGGTCATCAGGTACACCTTCCCCGCCCGCGGCGAAATGCCCGCGCTCACCGTGACCTGGTATGACGGCAGCCTGAAGCCGGCACGGCCCCAGGGCCTCTCTCCCGAGGTCAGGCTGGGCGGCGCCGAAGACCCCGAAAACGGTTCGCTCTTCGTCGGCGAGAACGGCTTCCTCACCTGCGGGCCGCACGGCGACGGTGTCCGCCTCGTGCCGGACGAACGCATGGCCGGGTACAAGACGCCCGAACCCTGGCTCGAGCGCATTCCCGAGGAAAGCCCCTACCTCGATTGGATTCGCGCCTGCAAGGGCGGCCAGCCGGCCTGCAGCAATTTCGACTACGCGGGGCCGCTGACCGAATTCGTCAATATGGGCAATGTCGCCCTGCGTTCGGGGGCGCGAATCACCTACAGCTTCGCTTCGCACAGCGTCACCGACAATGAGGCCGCCAACGCGCTCCTGACCAAGGCCTACCGGGAGGGGTGGGAACTGCCCGTTTAGCCCGGTCGGCAGCACACAGGCCGCCGCGACGAAGCCCGTCCGGGGAGCCCTGCGAAGCGCGGCCTTACTGCGCGGCCGCCGCCGCCTTTTCGACCCGGTTCCTGCCGCCCGCTTTGCCCGAGTAGAGGGCCTTGTCCGCACGGGAAAAAAGCCGGGCAGGGTCCGTGTCCGCGGACGAGGCCTCGGCCACCCCGGCCGTCAAGGTGACCGGAATCACGGCGCCTTCATAGTTCATTTTCGCCTTCTCGACGCACCGGCGCAGTTTCTCCGCCGCCGCCGCCGCCGCGTCCAGGCCCGTCTCGGGAAGAAGCACCGCGAACTCCTCGCCCCCGTAGCGGCCGAGAAAATCTTCCGTGCGCCGGTTCTCGTCCAGGAGCTTCGCCACCGCGCGAAGCACCCGGTCCCCCGCCACATGCCCGTACCGGTCGTTCACCCGCTTGAAGTGGTCGATGTCCAGCAACGCCACGGAGAAAGGCCGCCCGTGCCGCCGCATCCGTGCGAACTCCTCCTGAAGGCGCTGGTCCAGACTGCGCCGGTTCGGCACGCGCGTGAGGAAATCCTGGTTCACATCGGTGGTCAACCGCTCCATCTGGGTTTCCTGCCGCTTGATCTTCTCGTTCGCCTCCGCCAGCTGCCGCCGGTACTGCTCGTTGGCCTGCTGCATGGCCGCCACTTCATTGAGCAGCGCGCGCTCCACCTCTTCCAGCGCGGCGAGCGTCTTCGCTTTCTCCAGCGAGTCCCGGTGCCCGTTTAGCGCCGAATCGTGCCGCTCCATGTGCCCCGTCACCTGCTCGATATTGCTCGAGATGTCGAGAATCAGGCCGTGGATGAGCAATTTGCTGCGCTCGAGAAACTCCGCCTGTGCCCCGGCCGGGGCGCCGGTTGGGGCCGTCGCCGGAAACCCCGGTTCTGACATGTCGTCCGCGCCGCCGCCGCGGCGCCGGCGTGCCAGGCGCCAGAGCAGTCCAACGCCAAGGACACCCAGCAGCACAACCAGTAACAGGNNACAGGGGCAGCACATTGATAAGTGTGGCCATCGTGCGCTCCTCGCGCTGCGCGACGGAAAAGAAACGCCGCCCCGCAGGTTTTTCAACAGGCCGCATAGCCTGTTGCTATTTCACGGCTTACATGCCCCACGAATCGCCAGAACAGGGCAAACGGCCCGTGGAAGACAAGAAAAAGGCGTTCGGGCACTTGCTTTTTCGAAAATATGTGGTACAATCTTGGCGAATTGACATAGTGGTGTTCCCCCGCCCCCGGTGGAAGCGACGGCACACACACACTCGATTGATATACGGATCATTTGCGAACCTGACCGTTATAAGCCTTTCATCTATTCCGTCGCCAAGAGCCGGGGGCTTCTTATGTCTGCCCGCATCAAAGGCCCCCCGCGCTGAACCACCCACGACTGCAGCCGGCTATTCGTCCGCCGCGAGACGGAGGAACTTTTCCGGAATCGCCTGCAAGGGCAGCACATGGTCGACCGCGCCCAGCGCTATGNNGCATGCCGAACACCACCGACGTGGCCTCATCCTGGGCAATGTTCTGGCCCCCATTGTCCTTCATCATCTTCATGCCTTCCGCCCCGTCCCGGCCCATGCCCGTCATAATGACGCCTACCGCGTTCCTGCCGGCATAGCGCGCCACCGATTTAAACAGCACATCCACAGACGGGCGATGCCGCGAAACCAGCGGGCCGCTCTTGACCTGCACGAAATATCGCGCGCCGGAACGCTGCAGCATCATGTGGTAATTGCCGGGCGCAATGAGCGCGCGCCCGGGAAACACGCTGTCCCCGTCCCGCGCTTCCCGCACCTCAATGGCGCACAACACGTTGAGCCGCTCGGCAAACGACCTGGTGAAGTGTTCCGGCATGTGCTGGACAATCACGATGCCCGGCGCATTGGCCGGCAGCCGCCTCAGCACCTGGGTCAACGCCTCGGTCCCGCCGGTGGAAGCGCCGATGGCAACCACTTTGTGCGTGGTGCGCGTCATGGCAAGTCGCGCCACGGGCGTGGAAGGACGCGCCGCTGCCGTTCGCTTCCGCACCCGCACCCGCGCGGCGGCCTTGACCTTGTCAATCAACTCGACCGACATGTCGCCGACCGAGTAGGCCGCGCCTGGTTTGCACAGCACGTCAACCGCCCCCGCATCCATCGATTCCAGCGCAAGGTCCCCGCCTTTGGGTGTCAATGACGACAGGATGATGACCGGAAGCGGGTAATGGGCCATCAGTTTGCGCAGAAAAGTCAGCCCGTCCATCCGCGGCATTTCGATGTCCAGCGTGAGCACATCGGGCTTCAAGGCGACTATCTTGTCGCGCGCGATATAGGGGTCCGCCGCCGTGCCCACCACCTCAATCATGGGGTCGCGGCCCAGTTCCTCCTGCAGGATACGGCGTACCGTGGCGGAGTCATCCACCACCAGCACGCGCACGGGCCGTGTCACGCCCGGGACATCAAAGCCTCCCCTGCGCAACTGGTCAATCCTGCTCATTCGCGAACCCCTGGCGGACAGACGAGCTTCCGCAAATACACCGCGGCTACCTGTCGCTCTCCAGCGCCAACAGCACTGGGCTGTCATCAACCACGCAATAGACCGCCTGTCCTTCGGCCTTCAGCGCTTCCCACTCCGCTGCGCCGAGCTTCTTCACCTCGGGCACCGTCAGGTCAAACACCGGCGCCTCGCCGGCCATGGCCGTCAGCACGTTGCCGCACGTCACGTTCAGCAGTTCCTTCAGCGCGTCGTACGGATGGCTCGTCACCAGCTCGTCATCGGGGTCGAGCCCGAGCACATTCGCCGCGATCTCCGGGCACATCGATTCCGGCACTGTCAGTTCAAGCGAACCCGAAAAGGGGCCGCGGAATTCCATGCGCGCCTGCACAAAGGCGTCTTCCGCGACCAGCGGTTCCCCGGCGTCCTCCGGGTCTTCCGCGAACATGAACGCCAGGCTCTCGGCCACCTCCGCGAAAACGCGGCGCAGTGTTTCTTGCTGCTCCCTATTCATGGTCGGTTCCCAACAGGTTGTCCACGACTTCTTTCAAGCCCTCCGGCGTAAAAGGTTTGCGCACATAGGCGCGCACCCCTTGCTCCATCAGGTCTTCAATGCGCGTCTTGCTCCCTTCGGTGCTGATCACCACCACGGGCACCTCCCGCAACCGGGCGTCCCCCTGCATGCGCCCGACCATCTCGATGCCCGTCATGACCGGCATGTTGATGCCCGTGAAGACCAGGTCGATGCGGTGCGCTCCGAGCACGGCCAGCGCTTCCTCGCCGTTCCCGGCCTGGTGCAGCTCGTTCAGGGGAACCCCGCCTATCTGCAGTGTCTTCGCAATGACCGCGCGCACCGTCTCGGAATCGTCCACGATAAGGATGTTGTAGGCCATATTCCTAACCTCCGGCGGCTTGTGTTTGGGTCAACTGCTGAAACTCCGCAAGCATGACACAGCTTACACGCTCAAGCATGGTCGCGTTCAACTGGCGCCGCGCCGCCACCACTTCCGACGGCCGGTAGTGCAAGCCGTCAATACCCACACCCAGGCCGTTTTCCACGCTGAGCATGTCCGCAACATGCACCAGGTCGACCACCAGGTTCTCCGCGCCGCGCTCATCCGGTTCCTGGTGCCAACGCACCGCCTCCACAATCTCCTCCGGCAGATTCCACCTCCGCAGCAGTTCGGCGCCCACCTCCGCGTGGTCAATGCCCAGCACTGCGCGCTCGGCCTCGTCGAAAGTGACCTGCTCCTGATGCGCCAACCGCAGTATCGGCCCCGCGTCCACCTCCACAAAGGTTCCCAGCACAAGCTTCCCGACGTCGTGCAGCAGCCCGGCGGTAAAGGTATACCGCGGGGTCACTTCGCCGAGCGCCGAAGCCAGTTCCTCTGAACCGATGGCAACCGCTGCGAGATGCTCGAGCAGCCGGCCGGGTTCCAGGTCATAGCCCTTCAGCGGACGGCGCGCCAGCGGAAACACCGCCGCCGCCAGCACGACCTGCATGAGCCGCGCGGTGCCGAAGAGCACCCCCGCTTCGCGCAGGGTCGCAATGGTGCGCGGGCCCGCGAAATACGCCGAATTCGCCAGCCGAAGCACCTCGGCCGTCAAGGCCGGGTCGTATTCAATCGCAGACATGATCTCGGTCATGCTGCTGTTGGGGGACTGCACCAGCCGAATCACTTCCACCGCCGAGGTCGGCAGTGAGGGGATGTCCGGGATGTGCGCCAGAATCTCGTCTCGTCTGTTCGCCATGCGCCGCTACCTCACTTCAGTTCATAGGTGTGGCCGTTCGCCTTGACCGTTGTCCGGCCCGTGTCCAGATAAAGATGCATCGTGCGCGCCGTCGCCCCGCCGGTGTCGTCCGCAGCGATCAGGATGTTGTTCTTCCAGAGCACCTTTCGCAGGACCACCTTGTTGCGATCACCAATCCGGAAGCTGTTCGTGTCCGTGAGCAACCGGGCCGCGCCCGCCACCTTCGCCACCAACGCGCGCTTCTGCGCCCCCCGCTCCAGCATCACATTGATGAGGTGTATCACCCCCGTGTCCGTAAACATGCAGGGACGCTGCTGAGCCCGCGCAGGGTCGATTTTCGACAGCGGCAGCATGCAATGAATCAGGCCGCCGATCTGCCTGTCGGGGTCATACAACGCCAGCCCCACACAAGAGCCCAGGGAGTAGGTGACAAGCACATCGTTCGGGTCATCCGAAACCACCATTTCCGATATGCCAACCGTATGCTGCAATATGCCCGTCCTTATTCCTGCGGATGCCGTGCAGCCAAGTGCCGGGCGCCGCTATCCGCGCTTCACGTCTTTATGTACACCGCCGGCCTCACCGACCGGAACCGGGACTGAATACTGGTAAGGCTCTCCGAGTGGCCAATCATCAGGTAGCCGCCCGGTTTCAGCAGCCGGTACATCTCCGACACCAGTCGGCGCCGTATCGAATCGTCGAAATAGATCATCACATTCCGGCAGAAGATCACGTCCATGGGGCCTTGCATCGGGTACGGCGGCGTTGAAAGATTGAGCCGCCGGAAAGTGACCAGCTCCTTGAGCGTGTCTGTCACCCTGTAATGACCGTCCTGTCCCGAGCCTTCGCGCACGAAATAGCGCGACCGCAACTGCGTGGGCACCGGGTCCAGCTTCGACGGCAGATACCGGCCGCGCAGACAGGCCTCCAGCACGCGCGTCGATATGTCCGTCGCCAGAATGCGCGCGTCGAGCCCGCCCGCGCCCAGCGTCTCCAGCAGGGTCATGGCGATGGTGTAGGGTTCTTCCCCCGTGGAACTGGCGGCGGACCAGATGCGGAACCGGCGCTGGCCCTGGGCGTGCCAGCGCGCCAGGCTGTCGGACAGGAAATCGAAGTGCTGCGGTTCCCGGAAAAAGCTCGTCACGTTGGTCGAGATCGCGTCGAGCAACTGCACCAGCTCCGTGCCGGAATCGTCGCCTGTCACATACTCCAGGTATTCGCCGTAGTGATTCATGCCGAGAGCGCGCATCCGTTTGCCCACGCGCGCGGACACGAGCGCCACTTTTTGCGGCCCGAGCGAAATCCCGCTCTTCTCGTAGATCAGTGACCGAAAACGCTCGAACGTTTTCTGCTCCATCGGCACTCCAGTTCGTCACAGCCTTGGCAATTCATCCTCAGCGGCCGCGCTCCTCGCGCAGCCAGCTCTCGTAAGTATGGTCTTCGGTAAGCCAGTCCGTCGCGCGTATGCGATGCACTTTCAGCACCATCAGGTGGCCGGTCCGCGTGTCGAAAACCACCTTGCGGCCCATGTGGCCGCCCACGTCCTCCGAGCTTATCACCACGCCTTTCTGGCGCAGCGCCGCCCGCGCCGCCTCCACGTTCTTCTCACCCAGGCCGCCGTCGGGACTCCCGAAGGGGCGCCCGCCGCCAAGCACCTGCCCGAGCATGTTCCGGCGCCGCGCGCCTGCCTTCTCCATCATGCGGACAAGCGCGGCCGTCGAAACGTTGCCGTAGCACGCCGTGGCTTCCTCCGGGCCGCCCGCACGGGGGAACAGGAAATGGTTCATCCCGCCAAAGCGCAGTTGCCTGTCCCACAGGCAAACCGCCACGCTGCTGCCGAGCACCGCATTCACCGTGGCCGCCTCGCCCGTGCAGAAAATGTAGCCCGGCTCCAGATAGAAGAGGCGATTGTTTGGCAGCCTGATCGTCATCGCGGTTCGGCATGTTCCAATTCATCGTCTTGAAACGGCTACTGAGCTTTGCTCAGCGTCTCCTGGATTTTCGATACGATTGTCGCGGGTTCAAATGGCTTGATTATGTAGTTGTTCGCGCCGGCCTTCAGCGCATCAATGACGCGGCTCTTCTCCGCTTCCGTGGTCACCATGATGATCGGCATGGTCTTGCCGCTCGCCCGGATCGCGCGCACCGCGTCTATGCCAAGCATGTTCGGCATGTTCCAGTCCATCAGAATCAGGTTGTAGTCCGCGGATTCCACGGCATTCACCGCTTCCTGGCCGTCCGCGGCCTGGTCCACATCCGTAATGTTCGCCCGGCCCAGCGCGCCGATCAGCACCTTGCGCATCACCGCGGAGTCATCTACCACCAATGCCTTCATCTTCTGTTCCTTTCCAAGTCTCACTTCCGACGCCCATCCAACCCATGGGCGGCAGACCCTCAAGCACCCTGCACCCCGCTGTCTATCCGGCCCGGACTAGTCCGCCGTTTCCTTGGTCAACTCGAAGGTCACCCGCAACCGGAACGAGCCCAGGTCGCTGTCAAAGGGGACCTCGAGCCAAACCGAACCGCTCGGGTAGTCCACGTTGTAACTGTTTCCACGCACCACCGTCGGGAGGCTCAGGTCGAGCGGGGCGCCGCCTCCGAGATTGAGCTTCGCCTTCGCGCCGCCGGCCACGATGTTGACCATCTCCGCGATAGCGTCTGAAACCGTGTCGTCCACCAGCCGGATTTCCGTGCCCAGAAGCCGGTTGACCATGTTCAGCGCCGTCGCCACGGGAAACGACAGCGCCACCATCCCCCGCGCTTTGCCGCTCAGGCCTATCAATGCCATGATGTCCCGCGGATTGGCCTCTCCCGCCAGCCCCACGTCGCCACGTTTCGCTTCCGCACTCAGCATCGTCGTGAACAATTCGTAGGTGCTCTCAATAAACGGATTGATATACTCAACCTTCATGCAGTGCTCCTTCTCCGTTCCACAGCCTTTGGGCCCCCCGCCCCGCACTCGGCGCTGCGGCAGCCCGCCCAACGAGCACGCGGGCGGCAGACTTCTCCTGCAGGCACGCATCCCCGCCCGCACACGGCGCCGACGGCGTCCACCCGCGCGCGGAGATACTCCCGCATCGCGCTGCCGGAAGCACACCGCCCCCACCGCGCCGCACGGCAACATGATACCAGAATGCTCCGGGCTGAACACAGGCAAGCCGCTTGTGCAACCGTGCTACTCCCCGGAACGCTTGTTCAACTCGCTCAGCATATCGAAGTCCCCCTCCGTGAGCACGCGGTCAATGTCTAGCAGAATCACCACATGCTCCCCGATCTTGCCCATGGCGAGAATGAACTCCGTGCTGATGTTCGACCCGAAAGACGGGGCGGGTTCAAGCTGATCGCGCGCCACATCGACCACTTCCGACACCTCGTCGACCAGAATGCCCATGATCACCGTGCCCCCGGCCGACGCCACCTGCACCACGATAATGCACGTGCGCTCCGTGTCCTGCACCGCTTCCAGATGGAACTTGCGGCGCAGTTCCACCACCGGAATCACCTTGCCGCGAAGGTTGATGACGCCCCGCACGTAGTCCGGGGTCTGCGGCACATTCGTGATGCTCATCAGCCCGATAATCTCCTGCACCTTGAGAATCTCGAGCCCGTACACCTCCGAACCCAGGGTGAACGTCAGGTACTTGCCCACAAGGTTTTCGAAATCTATCGTGCCTTTTTCCTGATGCTGCGTTGTTTCTGCCATTGCCTCTTCTCCTCTCTGCATGTCATCCAACCGAAGTCACAAGTTCCGGTGTCTTTCCGCCTTTGCACGCCAAGTCCACCAGGCTCGACACATCCAGAATCAAGCCGACCTTGCCGTCCGGCATAATCGCGCCGCCGGCGATGCCCGGGATGCCCTTCAGTGCCTCTCCGATCGACTTGATCACAATCTGCTGCTGGCCCAGGATCTCGTCTATGAGCAGGCCGACCTGACGGCCCTCGCTTTCTACCACCACCACGGTGCCCTGCGTCGGTTCTCGCAAGCCCTCGCCGATATTGAACAGTTCGTGCAGCCGGAACAGCGGCATCAGGCTGCCCTGCAGCGAAAGCATCTCGCCCCGGCCCACCACTGTGCTCAGTTCCTTGCCCGTCGGGCGCAGGCTGAACAGGATCGACAGCGTCGGCAGCACATAGCGTTCCTGGCCGACGCGCACCACCATCCCGTCGATGATCGCCAGAGTCAGCGGAAGCCTGATCGTGAACACCGAACCCTTGCCCGGCGTGGACGAGATCTCTATCTGGCCCCGCAGCGCTTCGATATTCCGGCGCACCACGTCCATGCCCACACCGCGCCCGGAAACCTCCGTCACCTGCTTCGCCGTCGAGAAGCCCGGCTCAAAAATCAGCGACCAGATTTCCCGCTCCGTCAGGTTGTCGTCCGGATGCACCAGCCCGCGCTCGAGCGCCTTCCTCCAGATCGCGTCCCGGTCCAGGCCCCGCCCGTCATCCGCGATTTCGATGTGAATGTTGCCGCCCTGGTGAAACGCGCGCAGCTCCACCCGCCCGACCGGGTCCTTCCCGGCGGCGCGCCGTTCTTCCGGTGACGTCTCCAGCCCGTGGTCGACCGCGTTCCGCACCATGTGCACCAGCGGGTNNGGTCTTGTCGAGTTCGGTTTCCTCACCCGACAGCGAAAACTCGACCGCCTTCCCGCTCTTCTTCGACAGGTCGCGCACGAGCCGGGCCATCTTCTGGAAGGTCGAGCGCACGGGAACCATGCGCAGCGACATCGTCATCACCTGCAGTTCGCGCGTGATCTTGTCGAGTAGCCCCACATGCCGAGACAACTGGTTGGAGGCGAATTCGCGCATCTCCGGGGACTGGGCCACCATGGACTCGGCAATCACCAGTTCGCCAATCATGTCGACCAGTTGGTCAAGACGGTCCGCGTCCACTTTCACCGCCTCGCGCACCGTGATGGCGCCCTGCGCCGCGCCCGTGCGCTGGCTGCGAAGCGCCTGGGCCACGTCGCGCGCGTCCACCTCGCCCGAACGCACCAGCAACTCGCCCACTTTCTCCCGTTGCGGCGGCTGCTGCTGCTTCGCCAGCGCGGCGTCCACGTCGCCCTCCGTCACCGCCCCCATTTCCACCAGGACCTCGCCCACTTTCTGGTCCGGCCGCGCCTTCTGACGGTCCAGCGCCTCGTTCACGCGCCGCGGCGTCGTGGCCCCGGCGCCGGCCAGCACCTCGCCCAGCTTCTTCTGTCGCGGCGGCTGTTTCTGCACCGCGAGCGCCTCGCCCAGCGCGGTCTCCGTCACCGCCCCCGCTTCCACCAGGATGTCGCCCAGCCGCGGGCTGCCCGGCGGGGGCGTCTTTGGCGGAGGCGCTTCTTCCGCGCCGCCGCGCGCCAACGCGCCCTTGATCTGCTCCACAAGCTGCGGCAGGCCCGCCACGGGCATCAACGGCTCCCCGGAGGACAGCGCCGTGTTCACCGCGTCGATGCAGTGCTTCAGCAGGTCGGTCGCATCGAACACCAGGTCGATGGTTTTTCCCGTCAGGTCAATGGCGTCTTTCCGCGCCTGGTCCAGCAGATTCTCCGCCTCGTGCGAAAGCGCCTGGACCTCGTCCAGCGCAAGGAATCCGGCCACGCCCTTTATCGTGTGAAATGCGCGGAAGATCGCGTTGATTGCGTCCTGGTCTTTTGAATTCGTCTCCAGGGTCAGCAGGTTCAGGTCGGCGGCTTCGAGATGCTCCGAAGCCTCGAGAATGAAATCGGCGAGCAACTCGCGGTCCCCCGTAAGCGGCTTCGGGCCGGCGGATGGCTGCTCGGGTTCCTGACCCGGCGGAGGCGGCGGGGGCGCCGCCTCTTCTGGCGCCTCGGCACCGGCCGGCTGCGGTTCCGTGCCGCCTGAGAGCAACGCAAGCACTTGCTCGCACGACTCCGGCGGCTCGCCCTGGCCGGCGTACGCGTCGAAAGCGCGCTTCAGCCAGTCTTTCATCGCGAGCAGGCCGTCGGTGCACTTGCGCGCCTCCTCCTCCTGCAGGTGTTCTTCGGCCGTGTGGCACAGCCGTTCCACATCGTTGAGGCCAAGCAACGCCGTCTCGCCCTTGAGTGTGTGCATCTGGCGACGCAGTTCCGCGATGGCGGACTCGTCCGCCCCGCGCTCCACGGCAAGGATAAGCCCCTCCATCTCCTCAAGCACGCCCTGCTGGCGGGCCAGGAACTCGCCGAATATCGATTCATCCACATAGGGCGGAAGTTCGATGGTGAAGCGGCGGCCCTCCTCCCCCTGACCGTCGTCTTGCGAAGAAGTTTCTCCGGAAATTCCCAGTTGCTCCGGATAGCCCGCATCGGCATCAATAACGTCTCTGCGCTGCAGGGCCTGGAACACGCACACCGCGCGGTTCAGAACCTCGAGCATCGCCCCGGCGTCATCGCATTCACCGAGGATGATGGCCTCGGCCACTTCCGCGGATTTCACCGCGGCCGCCGCCGCGCGCGCGTGATTGTTTTCGCCCGCCCATGCGTGTACCTCGAGAAACGCTGTGTGCATCTGCGCAAGGACAGGCAGGTCGGTCTCATCCGCGAGCACCACCAACTCCGCGAGCTTCTGGATGGACTCTTCAATGCTCTTGCTCATCGCTGGACTCCCCCTCTCTCTCTATCTTCGTGTGGGGTCCATTGGTCAGACTTCCACGCTCTCCACATTCTTGCACTCGCAATTACGTTTTTTACCGCGTACGCTGAATTCTACATAAAACAGGGCAAAGATGCAAGGATTTTTTTGCTTTACGGTGAATGCGGGATATAAGGCACCGAATTCGTCGGCTGGTCAGGGAAGAACCCAAGGAGAAGTGCGCCGTCCGCCAAGGGCATGCCATCTATTCTGCGCGGGAACGGAACCAACAGCAATGGAGATAACCCATTGGAAAGTAATAGGTTAGCCACCAACTTGCACAGAGCGGACCGTGCGCAGCCCCGTAAGCAGGTCCTGAGCCTCTACGCTGTATTCGCCTTGCGCCTCATTCCAGGCAAGCGGGATATACGCTTCGCCCACGCCGCCTTCACACACCAGCGTCTTCGAGTAGTGCCTCAAGAACGCACCGCCCGCCGGTCCCATGCGCAAACGCACCAAGTGCCGTCCGGGCGTGCCGCTCTCCGCCTCGACAGCCACGCGGATTTCCAGGCGCTCGCCCCGCACCGCCTCTTCCGGCACGAGAAGCGCAACCCCTTCCACGGCGTACGGCAAGACGCTCCACAGGGCGGCCTGACCCGCGGGTACGCGAAAACTCGCCCGGTGCACGGCGGACACCGGCTCTCCGGCGAGCAAGTCGTATGCATGCGCCCCCTTATCGAGGTCCGGCCGCAGCCGGATGCCGCGGCGCGGCGCATCCGTCGCGGCCAGCACCGCGTACAAGTCCGCATCACCGTAACGGTAGTGGAAGCGCTCGCACCAGCCCAGCACTTCGTCCTCCCGGCCGGCGACCGCTTTGCTGCAACCCGCCTCCCCGAGCGCCCCGGCAACGGGCGCCGACCACGCCGGCGCCTCCCCCCCCACCCACGGCGCCACGGTGTGGTTCAGCAGCAACGCGCGTCCCGCCGGTAAAGTGATCCAAATCGGTACATCTTCGACTTCCCTGCCCAAAACGCCTTCCACCGCCCGCGCGGCGCGGTTGGCCACGCAGGACACCGTACCGAGCAGCAACTCGGCCGGAGCGAAAGCGCCGCCGTGCCGCACGCCAAAGAGGTCGTCGAGCGCCGCCTTCCCGCGGGGTATCCCGTGGCCGTCGTGGGTCGCCGGCGCGACATCGGCCATTACCGCGCCACCCGCCTCGACAAAGGCGCGCACCGCCGCCACCTCCGCATCCGCCATGGCGCGCGCAGCGGGAAGCACAAGGAGCCTGTAGCGGGCGCCCGCCCGTTGCAGCCGTTCCGCGTCCACGAAGTCGTACTGGTAGCCGAGCGCAGCCAAAGCCTGCGCGAAAGCCTCCTCCGCTTCCAGGGAATCCCCCGGAAAGCTCACGTCGCAGTCATTGAGGTGTCTGCTGGGCCGGCTGTCGAACATCGCCACGCCGCCCGCGTCCCATTCCGCCGCGCAAAGCAGTTCGGCCCATCCCTCGTCCACCTGGCGACGCGTCCCGGCCAGCGCATCAAACCCGGGGTGCAACCGTCCATCGGGAAGCACCGCGGTAGCCCATGCCGGTTGCGACGCCTTGCCGGAGCCCGGCATCACCCAGAGTCCGGGCGCCTGGTGCAGCGGACCATACCAGGCCAGCCAGGTTCCCGATGCCGCGTCGGGCGGCATATCCTGTTCCCGCAGCACGAGGGCGTTTTCCCGCGCGCCGCCGCCAAAAGAACGCGCCTTCTCGAGCATCTGCGCGTCCATCGGCACACCCAGGTAATCCGTTGCGCCCCCCAGCCCCGCGACCCAGGCCGCATGCATGGGATGCCGGTCCGTGCGCAGGCCCGCACCCACGCGCGCTTCGCTGTCCGCTTTGCGCACCCACACGCGGGCTTTGGCGTGAAACGCCGCGAAGACCCGGTCCATGTACATCCGAAAATCGACGTAAGGCGCGCCGCAGGCGGGTTGCGCTCCCGGCGCTACCTGCGCCCACTCGGCGAATTGCGCGCCCCACGCCCGATTCAGTGCCCCGAGGCTGGCGTAGGATTTTGACAGGGTGCGCGCAAACCCCTCCAGGCATGTGGCGCTCTGGCACAGCGGCTCGGCGCTTGCGCACAGGCAATTCGCCGCACCCAGGCTGTAGCGGCCGCTGCCCCCCGCCCACTGCGTGACCGTGGCGTCATAAAGCGTCTGCTGCTGCGCGGCGGCATAGACGGGGTCCGTCAGGCAGGGCGTGCGCNNCCCCCGTCTCCGCGCTGTATCCGCTCACCTCCGGCAAGAGCCGCATATCGAGGCGCGCGCTGTGAAACAGATTGTTCTCCGTTCCGGATGCATACACGGTGCTGAATCCCGCGTTCCTGAGCGCGCCGAGATAGACGCGCGCGTTCCATTCCTCCAGTCCCGGAAAGGCAACCGCGGCGTAGCTTGTCCCCTCGCGTTCCGGGAGTCGCACCGTCAAGTAGCTGTATTCGCGGGCGCCCGTGCTCATCTCCCACGGCCCCAGCCGCTCGGACTCACTCTCGGCGGCGAAGACTTCGACCAGCACCATGGGCGCGAGCAGGTCGGCGAAGTTCAGCCGCAGCGTGACCGCCTGTCCGCCTTCGGGCATGTCGGCCGCCGCGTGCGCCACCACGCGGCCGCCCGGCGTGGAGGCCCCGCCGAACACGTCCACCCCGCGCGCGTACACACGGCAAAGCCGCCGCTCGCTGAAGCTTGGCCGCACGCCGACCCGGACATCGAGGCGGTCGTTCGGCATGAGGAAGTTCTTGCTGTACTCAACCGCCGTGACCTCGGGCCAGCCTTGCACCTCGACCGCCTCGGTATGCCAGTCGAGCACCCCTTTCCGGTCCAGCAGCCAG
>NPIG01000172.1_pt1 | contig 21284 bp, 19 predicted proteins | sample 8637441 | NCBI WGS metagenome assembly NPIG01 (sample SAMN07420675, study PRJNA396082) | bioreactor metagenome | isolation source: sample BR6 brine-fed electro-methanogenic bioreactor BR | place: Japan: Kochi | collected 2016-06-14 | reverse complement strand
TCGATTCCTATACGATCCACCATGTACTTTTCAAGTTCGGGAGTTTTCGGGGAAGCTTCGAAAACGCGAGAGTGGTGGAATTGGTAGACACGTAGGATTTAGGTTCCTATGCCCCTGGCGTGGGGGTTCGAGTCCCCCCTCTCGCACCAAGAGGAAACAACGGGCGAATCACAGCGTACATGCCTCGATGGTGTTCCATCGGGGCTTTTTTATGTTATCATGCTGCGGGTATCTTCGATGAAAAGCGAAAAGGCCTAGTGAGGCGTTCCTGCTTATATTATGCGTCTAAACGTACCGCAGGAGCCGGAGCAGCAAAACAAGGGAGTGGTTCGACCACTCGGGGGAGCAGAGGAGACACACAAGCGGAGGTTCCCATTCCAAGACACAATATAATGTGAAACAACCCACTAGTCCGGCTACTGTAATCAAGCTGTACAATGGAACTATATAACGACGTAACCGAGTGTGCGTTGCCGGAGAATCGGTAGTATCCTTATCCCCGGACAAGCGCAGATCAATAAGGAGGCTGTTCTCATGCGTTCTGAAGTTCTCTCCCAGGAAAAAAATGTTCTTGTCCTTCGAGTCGAGAAGGATGCCCAGGAATTTGCTGCGGCGGTGCAAACCGCCGTTCGGGAGCTTTCCCGACAGGCTAACATCAAAGGATTTCGCAAAGGAAGAGTCCCTCGGCATGTGCTTGAGATGTATGTGGGGAAGAAGGTCATCCTTGATCGTGCCATGGAAGAAATCATTCCTGAAAGTGTAAAAAGCGTGGTGGAAGAGTACGGCCTCGTTCTTTTGGAGGATCCGAAAATCGACGTGGAAAAGGCTGAGGAGGGAGAGCCCTTCTGCTTTAAACTCACCCTGTACAGCCGTCCCGAGATCACCCTTCCGGATCTGGCATCCCTTGAGGTAGAGCGCCCGGTCTTTCCTGTTACCGAAGAGGCGGTGGAGGCTACCCTGCAAAAGGTGCTGCACCAGCATTCGGAATGGATCTCCGTAGAAGATGATGCCCAAGAAGCTGGGGAGGATCACGTGGTGGACGTGAGTTACACCATCACCGTGGATGGGGAAGAGACCGAGCGTCAGGAGGAAACCCCCATTGCACTCTGGGCTCAGGAGCTTCGGGAAGAGATCAGAAACGCCCTTGTGGGTACCAAAAAGGGCGATGAGGTGGCGGTGGACATTGCTATCCCCGAGGATCATGAGGATGTCCAGTATGCGGGGAAAACTGCTACCTATACCATTACGGTGAAACAGGTTAAAGAGGAAAAACTTCCGGAGCTGAATCAGGAACTTTTTGCCAAGGTGGGGGGCGAAAGCGCCTCTAACGAAGAGGAGTTCCGGGCTTTCTTGAGGAAGCGCCTGGAGGAGGAGATGGGGTACCACGCGGAGGATATGGTTCGGAATAATGCGGTTCAGGTCTTTGTGGATGCCACCGAGGTGGAGCTTCTTCCGGAGCGTGAGGTGGAACGGCAGTATCAGAACCTCAAAAATGGGGAAGCCGCAAAGATCCAGCGCCAGCACAAGCAAACCCTGCCGGAATATCTCGAAGCCCAGGGATTGAGCATGGAGGAATACGAGGCAAAGCTTCGGGAGCGGGCCGAGGGGGATGTGCGTACTCGGTTTGCCTTTGAGGTTCTCGGAGAGGATCTTGATCTGGAAATCCAAAACGAGGATGTGGAGACGGAGATCCGTCGTATCGCCAGCACCACCGGCATGCCTCTCAAGCAGGTCTATGATCTTCACCGGGAAAATCGGGATCTTCTCGGAGAGACCGTGGGGAGAGTGCGGTTCCGGAAATCCGTGGATCATATCATCTCCCAGGTGACCATCAAAGAGGTCTCCGCAGATCTTTCCGAGAGTTCCGAAGAGGTTTCCCCGGAGTCGGAATAGCCTTTTTGCGGATCTTGAAAGAATCGGAGTTTGCCAAGGAGGAAACCATATGCTGGTACCCTACGTAATTGAACAGACCGGACGGGGAGAGCGATCCTACGATATCTACAGCAGGCTCCTCAAGGATCGAATTATCTTTCTCGGGGATGGTGTGGACGATCATATCGCCAACCTTGTGGTGGCTCAGCTTCTCTTTCTTGAGAGCGAGGATCCGGACAAGGATGTGCATCTCTACATCAACAGCCCCGGAGGGGTTATCACCGCAGGATTGGCCATTTATGATACTATGCAGTACGTGAAGTGCCCCGTTTCCACCATCTGCATAGGCCAGGCGGCGAGCATGGGGGCGGCTCTTCTGGCTGCGGGGGCCCCGGGGAAACGCTTTGCCCTTCCCTATGCCCGGGTTATGATCCACCAGCCTCATGGAGGAGCCCAGGGGCAGGCCACGGACATTGAAATCCAGGCTCGAGAGATTTTACGAGCCCGGGAGACCCTGAACAGCATCCTTTCCCACCATACCGGAAGGGATGTCAAAAAGATCCTCAAGGATACCGATCGGGACAACTTCATGTCTGCCGAAGAGGCAGTACGCTACGGTATCATTGATAAGGTCATCGAAAAACGTTAGGTTTTTCGAGGCGGAAAAGATCTCAAGCGGGGGAGCCGAGGCTCCCTCGTTTGTTATATTCTCGAAAATCGGGTATGATCACCCGGTTACGGGATTCTTTTCCTGTGCAAGATGTTTGTGGAAGAACGATCTGCGGTGTTTCCAGGAGGGTATACCTCCCCGGCGCATGTTCTCCCCGTCGGTAGAGCCGCTTGTAAAGATATAAGGAGGAGTATTTTTGTTTAACTTTGAAGGCGATAATAAGAACGGAAAACAGAAAAATGGCATTCGCTGCTCTTTTTGTGGTAAAAGCCAGAAGGAAGTACAGAAAATTATCGCTGGCCCCGGGGTGTATATCTGCAACGAATGTGTGCATCTCTGTGACATGATTCTGGAGAGTGAAAATGTTCCGGAGGAGGGTTTTTCCAAGAGTCGGGAGAGCTCTCCCGAACCTAAAGAAACCCCCAAGCCCAAGGCCATTAAGGGATTTCTCGATCAGTACGTCATAGGACAGGAGCAGGCCAAGCGAGTGCTTTCGGTGGCGGTGTACAACCATTTTCAGCGGATTCAGCAGAAGGATCTGGCGGAAGATTCCGATGTGGAGCTTCAGAAGAGCAATGTGCTTCTCATCGGCCCCACAGGTTCTGGAAAAACGCTTCTTGCCCAGACTCTGGCGAGGCTTCTGGATGTTCCCTTTGCCATGGCGGATGCCACCACCCTTACCGAAGCGGGATATGTGGGGGAGGATGTGGAAAACATCCTCGTCCGGCTGCTTCAGGCTGCGGGGGGAGATGTGCAGGCCGCCGAGAGGGGGATCATCTATCTCGACGAGCTGGACAAGGTTTGCCGTAAATCCGAATCTGCCTCCATTACCCGGGATGTCTCCGGCGAGGGGGTGCAGCAGGCATTGCTCCGCATTCTGGAGGGTACCGTGGCGAACGTGCCTCCCAAGGGAGGGCGTAAGCATCCCCATCAGGACTTTATTCAAGTGAATACGGAGCACATTCTCTTTATCTGCGGAGGATCCTTTGAGGGGCTGGAGGACGTTATCGCCCGGAGGGTGAACAAGAAGACCATAGGTTTCGGAGGCCAGGTTTTCAGCCACAACCGGGGAGATGCCTACGAAATGCTTCAGCACGTGCAGCCCGATGATCTCATGTCCTTCGGCTTCATTCCGGAGTTCGTGGGAAGGCTTCCGGTGATCACCTCCCTGGAGGGGCTGAGCGAGGAGGCTCTGGTGCGGATTCTCACGGAGCCCAAGAATGCTCTGGTGAAGCAGTACCAGAAGACCCTGGAGCTGGAGGATATTCCCCTGGAATTCTCTCCCGAGGCCCTGGCCAAGGTGGCGCATCTGGCGGCGGAGCGGAAGACCGGAGCCCGGGGGCTGCGCTCCATCATGGAGTCTCTCATGCTGGATATTCTTTATGAGGTTCCCTCGGAGGCTCGGCGGCCCAAGAAAATCGTCATCACCGAATCCTACGTGGAGGATCGCTCCGGTACCATCTATCACTACCCGGATGGTACGGATAACGATGACGAAAAGGAGGTTGCCTAAATGACCCAGCGGGAAGGAGATCCTCGGATCCCTGTACTTCCCGTGAGGGATCTTGTCCTTTTTCCGGGAATCATCGTTCCTCTCTTTGTGGGGCGCCCCCGTTCTCTCAAGGCTCTGGAAGAGGCCATGCTGGGAGAAAAGACCGTCTTCGTGGTAGCCCAGAAGGAACTCGGATCCGAAGACCCCGGCCCGGAGGATTTTTACGACGTGGGGACCCTCTGTCAGGTTATTCAGATGGTGCGGGTTCCCGATGGCACCACCAAGGCTCTGGTGGAGGGGCTCTCCCGGGGGAGAGTCCTGGAATACTTTAAGGGAGGCCCCTACTTCGATGCTGCGGTAGAGCCCCTGGAGCTTTTGGGGGAGGAAGACCTGCCGGAAGAGGACGCCGCATCTTTGGAGCCTCTGCGCAGGAGCGTTCTTGCCTCCTTTGAGCGGTATGCCACCCTGCACCCCAAGATTCCCGGGGAGGTGGTCATGTCCGTGCACTCCATTGAGGATCCCCACCAGCTGGCGGATATCGTGGCTTCGCATCTTCTCGTGCGAGTCCAGGATAAACAGAAGCTCCTGGAGATTCTTGACCCCCTCCTGCGATTGGAAGAGCTTTTCAAGCTTCTTCTGGGGGAGGTTGAGATTCTGGAGCTGGAGCACGATATCCATGACAGGGTGCGCCAGGAGATGGAGAAGAACAATCGGGAATACTATCTCAAGGAACAGCTTCGGGTGATTCAGGATGAGCTCGGTCAGGGGAATATCCCCCCGGAGATCGGGGAGTATCGAAAGAAGATCGAGACTTCCAAAATGCCAAAATCCGTAGAGGAACGGGCGTTGAAGGAACTGGAACGGCTCACGAAAATGCCCTCCATGTCTGCGGAGGCCACAGTGGCCCGAACCTATCTCGATTGGCTTGTGGAACTTCCCTGGCAGAAGAGTTCCCGGGATCGTCTGGATATTCAGACCGCCCAACAGGTACTTGAAGAAGATCACTACGGCATGGAGAAGATCAAGGAGCGGGTCCTCGAATTTCTGGCGGTGCGGAAGCGCGCGGGAAAAGATGGCCCGGGGCAGGTGCTCTGCTTTGTGGGCCCCCCCGGGGTGGGAAAGACCTCTCTGGGACGTTCCATCGCCCGGGCTCTGGGACGCAAGTTCGTGAACATCTCCCTCGGCGGTATGCGGGACGAGGCGGAGATTCGCGGGCATCGGCGTACTTACGTGGGGGCTTTGCCGGGAAGGATCATCCAGAAGATTCGTGCCAGCGGAACCCGGAATCCCGTGATGCTTTTGGACGAAATCGACAAGATCGGTTCGGATTTTCGGGGGGATCCTGCGGCGGCACTGCTGGAAGTGCTTGATCCGGAACAGAACGCTTCTTTCACGGATCATTTCCTTGAGATCCCCTTCGACCTCAGCAAGGTGCTTTTCCTCACCACCGCCAACGTTACCCACACCATTCCCCGGGCGCTCCTGGATCGGATGGAGCTCATTTCTCTTCCGGGATATGTTCAGGAGGAGAAGGTGCATATTGCCCAGAAGCATCTCTGGACCAAGGTCTGCAAGGATCACGGTCTTCAAGAGGCAAAGATCGCCCTCTCCACCGCCGCTCTGGAACACGTGATTCAGGACTACACCCGGGAGGCGGGGGTGCGGGGTCTGGAGCGTCAGCTTGCGAAACTGGCCCGAAAGATCACCCGGAATCTGGTGGAGCTCGGGGAAAAGGGAACTGCGGAACCCGATAAGGTTGTGGTGAACGTTACGGGGCTCAAGAAATACCTGGGGCCTCCCATGATACGGGACATGCGCATACCCTCGGAGGATGCCATCGGCACCGTGGTGGGCCTGGCCTGGACCGAAAGCGGGGGAGATACTCTGGTGGTGGAGACCATGGTCATCAAGGGGAAGGGAAACGTGCTTCTCACGGGAAATTTGGGAAACATTATGCAGGAATCCGCCAAAACAGCTCTGGGCTATATCCGGGGGGCGGCCTATGCTTCGGAAGATCTGGAGTGGGACAAGACGGATGTGCATGTGCATGTTCCCGAGGGAGCTATCCCCAAGGATGGTCCCTCCGCAGGGATCACTTTGGCGGTGGCCATGATCTCCAGCATCACCAAGAACCCCGTGCGTAACGATATCGCCATGACCGGAGAGATCACCCTCCGGGGAAATGTGCTCCCCGTGGGAGGGGTGCGGGAGAAAATTCTTGCGGCAAAACGCCAGGATCTCAGAGAGGTGCTCATTCCCGAGGGGAATACCAACGATGTGGAGCAGCTCCCCCGGTGGGTGCTTTCGGGAATTACCGTACACTATGTGCGGCATCTGGATGACGTGTTGCGCCATGCCTTCCGAAATCTTCCAGCATAACTCCGGAGCCTCTCAAGAGGCTCCCCTGCACTGGAAGGTGGAGCTCACCCACACCTGCTTTCTCCCCTCCCAGCTCCCTCTGGAGCCGGGGTTGATGGAGGTGGTTTTCTCGGGACGTTCCAACGTGGGAAAATCCACCCTCATCAACTCCCTCTTCCGGAGGAAGGTGGCCCACACCAGCGGAACTCCGGGAAAAACCCGGAGCATCAACTACTACCGGGCTTCGCACGGAGATCAGGCGTGGTATCTTGTGGATGTACCGGGGTACGGTTACGCCAAAAGAGGGGGGGAGGAGCGAAGCTCCTGGCTCCACCTCATGGAACATTACTTCATGAAAAGCCCTAACATTGCCGTGGTGATGCACCTGGTGGATTTTCGCCACGGCCTTCTGGAGAAAGACAAATCTCTGCAGAGCTGGCTTCACGATCTGGGAATCCCTCTTCAGGTGATTTTCACCAAGGCGGATAAAATTGCCAGAAGCAAGCACCGGGGGTTGGTGTTGCAGTATGTGAAAAAAGGGCTCTATTCTCTCGACAAACCCTACGTCACGGGAGCTACCAAGAACTTGGGAATAGGAGAGCTTCAGCGAGGCATTCAGAATCTTCTCTTTCCCGAGGCTGTCACGGAAGAATTATAAAGAAACAATAATTTTTACGATTTTTTCTTGGAGGGATAGAAATGGACCGTCGCAAAAAACTTGATTCCTTAAGCAAAACCTATGATCCCGCTCCCATTGAAGACACTTGGTACGCCCGATGGGAGAAAGAAGGGCTTTTCGTGGGAGATCCTGAATATAAGGGAGAGGGAAAGAACTTTTCCATTGTCATCCCTCCTCCCAACGTGACGGGCTCTCTCCACATGGGGCATGCCCTGAACAACACCCTCCAGGATATTATATGCCGCTACCGCCGCATGCAGGGAGACAACGTGCTCTGGCTTCCCGGCACGGATCATGCGGGGATCGCCACCCAGAACGTGGTGGAAAAGCAGCTCGCCAAGGAGGGGCTCTCCCGGCACGATCTGGGACGGGATGCCTTCGAGGCCCGAGTCTGGGAGTGGAAAGAGCAGTACGGCAGCCGTATCATCAACCAGCTTAAAAAGCTGGGAGCCTCCTGCGATTGGGACCGGGAGCGCTTTACCATGGATGAAGGGCTCTCCCGGGCGGTGCGAGAGGTCTTTGTGGAGCTTCATAAGAAGGGACTTATCTACCGGGGAAAATACATCATCAACTGGTGCTCCCGGTGTCAGACCGCCCTTTCGGATCTTGAGGTGGAACACAAGGAGCTTCCGGGGAATCTCTATCACGTGGCGTACCCCTTCGATGACGGGGAGGGCTCCCTCATGGTGGCCACCACCCGGCCGGAGACCATTTTGGGGGACGTGGCCATTGCGGTGCACCCCCGGGATGAGAAAAATGCTCCCTACGTGGGGCGCACGGTTCGGGTTCCCCTCACGAATCGGGTGATCCCGGTGATCGAAGACAATATGGTGGATCCCGAGTTCGGCACCGGATGCGTGAAGATCACCCCTGCCCACGACCCTAACGATTTTCTGGTGGGACAGCGGCATGATCTCCCCCAAATCGCAGTGATTGATGACAAGCAGATCATGAACGACCTGGCGGGGGTCTATCAGGGACTCCATATTACCGAGGCCCGAAAGAAAGTGGTGGAGGATCTCAAAACCCAGGGGCTTCTGGTGAAGGTGGAAGAGCATCTTCACTCCGTGGGGCACTGTTACCGTTGCGACACCGTGGTGGAGCCCTACCTTTCGGAGCAGTGGTTCGTGAAGGCCAAACCTCTGGCGGACGCAGGGGTGGAGGCGGTGCAGCAGGAGCGTATCACCTGGGTGCCCAAGCAGTGGGAGAATACCTACTACCAGTGGATGGAGAATATTCGTGACTGGTGTATCTCCCGGCAGCTCTGGTGGGGGCATCGGATTCCCGCCTGGGAGTGCGAAAAATGCGGGCATTTTACTGTGGCTTCCGAGGCTCCTTCTGCCTGTGAGGCCTGTGGCCATACGGTGCTGCATCAGGATGAGGATGTGCTGGACACCTGGTTCAGCAGCGCCCTCTGGCCCTTCTCTACCCTGGGATGGCCGGATAAAACAAAAGAACTTGAGGCCTTTTACCCCACCTCTCTTCTCATGACGGGATTTGACATCATCTTCTTCTGGGTCTCCCGAATGATCATGATGGGGCTGGAATTCATGGATGGAGAAGTGCCCTTCCACGATGTCTATATCCATGCTCTGGTGCGGGATGAACACGGCCAGAAGATGAGCAAATCCCGGGGGAACGTTATCGACCCTCTGGGGGTTATCGAAACCTACGGGGCAGATGCTCTTCGGATGACTCTGGCGGCTCTTACCGTACAGGGGCGGGATATCTTTCTCAGCACCAACCGCATTGAGACGTACCGGCACTTTATGAACAAGCTTTGGAATGCCAGCCGGTTTGCCCTCATACACCTGGAGGAGCTTCCCTCCGAATCCGAGAGACCCCGGGAAGATCTGCTCCGTCTCCACGATCGGTGGATTCTGGAGCGTACCAGCCGGGTGGCTCGGGAGACCTCCAGGCTTCTGGAGGGATACTTTTTCGGGGAGGCCGCCCGGGGGCTCTACGACTTCGTCTGGTCTGAACTCTGTGACTGGTATCTTGAGATGGCCAAGTCCGCCCTCTACGGAAACGAGGGGGCGGAGCGCCGAGAGGCCTCCCGGTGGGTGCTTGCCACCGTTTTCCGGCAGACCCTCCAGCTTCTGCATCCCTTCATCCCCTTCGCCACGGATGAGCTCTGGCAGGCCTTCGGCTTTGCGGGGGAGGAAGGAAAACTTCTTGAGCGAAGCGGCTGGCCCTCTTTCGAGAAGGAAGATGGGGAGTTGGAGCTTCTCGAAGATATGGAACAGTTCCAGGAGATGATCCGGGCTCTGCGGAACCTTCGGGTGGAAGCGGGGTTGGCTCCCCAGCAGCCTGCTCCCGCCATCGTCATTGCCACGGAGGATCTTCGGATACGACACTCCGTGGAGAAAAACCGGGATCTCATCTCTCTCCTGGGAAGGGTGGAGGATATACGGCTGGTGGAGCCCGGCGAGCGTCCCAAACAGAGTCTGGCGGCGGTGCTCCCCCGGCACACCCTCTTTCTCGGGGTGGGGAATATTCTGGATATCCCTTCTGAAATGGAGCGTCTCCGGAAGGAGAAGGAGAAAATCGAAGGGGATATCGCCAAGGGAGAGAAAAAGCTGGAAAACGAGAGCTTCCTTGCCAAGGCTCCGGAGGATGTGGTAGTTAAGGAAAGGGAACGCCTCCAGGAAGCCCGGGAGCGCCTCTCTCGGGTTATTCAGAATTTGGAAAGCCTCGCTTCCTAAAAGAGAGTGCAGGAGCCCGTCTTCGGGGGATTTTTCGCCTCCGGATCCGGGCTCCTCTTGCGTGGAGATAGAGTTATGAAATGTTTTTCTCTAATACAGGAAAAACGGGAGGAATATAACCGGGTGGAGGAGGAGATTCTCCGCCTGGCGAGTCCCGGTATTCGTCCGGGGCTCTCCCGGATAGCCCGGCTTTTGAACATTCTCGGTAATCCCGAACGTACCGTGCGGGTGATCCATCTAGCGGGGACCAACGGCAAGGGCTCCACCGGGGCCTTTCTGGAGCGGATCTTCCGTTCAGCGGGTTACGTTACGGGATTCTATACGAGCCCCCATCTCATCGCTCTGGGAGAGCGGTTTCTTCGAAAAGGGGTTCCCCTTCCTCCGGAGAGATGGCATGAGGCTTTGCGGCGTGTGCGGGAAGCCCTCCCTCTTATGCTTCCCGGGGAGGTGCCTTCTTACTTTGAAATTGTCACCGCCCTGGCCTTTCTTATGACAGTTGCCGAGGGAATAGAGCTGCTGATCCTTGAGACGGGGATGGGGGGGCGTTACGATGCCACCAACCTCCGGGCTCCCGTAAAGGCTTCAGTGATCACCACCATTGCCATGGATCATCAGGAGTATCTGGGGAACACCTTGAAGAAGATCGGAGCGGAGAAGTTCGCCATTATTCGTCCCCGAAGCTTTGCCTCCTTCCGGGGAGGAACTCCGGAGCTGGAGAGAGATTTTCTCGCTGCCGCCGCAAGGGTAAAGGCCCGGGGGCATCTTTTTTCCCGGAGCTGCGGCATCTCTTCCGTGGTACCTACTCCGGAGGGGAGTTGCTTTTCCTTTGCCCAGGAGGATCTGGTGCTTCCGGAGGTTTGTATATCCCTCCGGGGGAGGCATCAGGTGGATAACGCAGCCCACGCCCTTGCGGTGGCCTGGCATCTTCGGGAGGATTTTCCCCGCCTTCGGAAAGAGCATCTTCTGGAGGGGCTTCGAAAAGCCTCCTGGCCCTTTCGGGGGACCCTCTTTCCCGGAGAGCCTCCCCTCTTTGTGGATGGAGTGCATAATCCTGAAGGAGCTCAGGCTTTTGCCGCCATGGTGCAAGAACGGTGGAGGGATCTTCCGGAGAAGGTGCTCATCTTTTCCTGCATGAAAGACAAGGATGCTCCCGGCATGCTGGGCCTCCTCTCCGAAACCGCAGATCATCTTATCTGCACCTCCGTTCCCGGTCTGGAGCGCTCCGCCCGGAGTGAGGATCTTCAAAAGATTGCCCTTTCCCAAGGATGGATTTCCTGTGAGGCCTGTTCCTCTCCTCTGGAAGCCCTGGAGCGGGGAAGGTCTCGGGGAAGTCTGGTACTCATCTGCGGCAGTCTCTATCTGCTGGGATATATGGCTTCCGAAGGAGGTTTTCCCTTAGCATGAGAAAAGATGAAAGCTCCTTTTTCGGGTGTCTTTCCGGGAAAGGATTGAAAATGAACTACTTTTCTCTGGCCTTTCCGGAGTTTGGGGAGCTCTTTGAGCTCTCCCTGTACGGCCCCGGAGAGCTTACAGAAGGACACAGCGTCACATCCCGGAGGGCCCGGGGATTTTTTTCCGAGAGCTTCCAGATTCCCAAGCTTCTTGTACCCCGGCAGGTACACGGTAAAGAGATTCTCTTTCCCCCGGAAGAGACTTTCCCTGAAGGGGACTCTCCCGAGGGGGACGGAATCTTTCTCGAAGACCCTGCATGGAGAGGGATGCTCCGTTTTGCTGACTGTTGCCCGGTGATTGTCTTCTCTTCGGAGCCCCATCCCTGGATGATTGTACTTCACATGGGATTTCGGGGAGCCGGGGAGCAGATTCCCTCGGCGGCCTGGAGGCTGTTGCGTCACAAGTTTCCCTCTCTGAACCCCACGGAGTGCCGGGCCTTTCTGGGCCCTGCCATCCGAGGATGCTGCTACTCCCGGAGGGTGGAGGATCCCCTCACCCTCCGGGGAATGGAGATTTTCCCGGAGTCTCTCTGGGAGCTTCGCGGGGAGATCTGTTTTTTTGATCTTCCGCGCATGGGAAAGTATCTTCTAGAGCGAGAAGGCATGAAGGAGGAGCATCTCTTTCTTGCAGAGGAGTGCGTCTCCTGCGGCCCCTCCCAATGGTACTCCTACCGCAGGGGGGATGCGGAGAACCGCAACGTGCTTCTCGGAGGAATTCGGAGCTAAAGATCTTCCCCGAAAGAAAGCTCAAACAGGAAAAGACAAGGAAGTTGAGAGAACTTTCGTACCACTTTTTTCTTTCTTTCCGGGATAACTCATATGAGGGAATGAACGAATCGCCTTTTCAGGAGCCGCATGGCCGGAAAAGCCGAAAAAAACGTATAAGGATTGGGGTGTGGATATGGTGATGCCGTTGCGGGTAGGCGTCGTGGGAGTGGGACATCTGGGATTTCATCATGCCCGGCTGTATTCGGAGATACTCGGGGTGCATCTGGCGGGAGTGGTGGATATTAACGAAGATCGGGCCATGACCACCAGCACTGCCTTGGGAGTTCCCTACTTTACGGATCTTCAGGAATTTATCGATAAATGCCATCCCCATGCACTGAGCATTGTGGTGCCCACCAGTCTGCACTTTCCCATCAGCAAAATGGCTTTGGAGAACGGTATTCATGTGCTTATTGAGAAGCCCGTCACCTCCACCGTGGAGGAAGCGGCGGAGCTTCTCACTCTGGCGGAAGAGAGAGATCTCCTTCTCCAGGTGGGCCATGTGGAACGATTCAACAGCGCCGTGCAGCACGTATCAAGCATCGTTAAAAACCCCATGCTCCTCCAGTCCCGGCGAGTGGGCCCCTTCTCTCCCCGGGTGAGCGACGTGGGAGTAGTGCTGGATCTCATGATTCACGATATCGACATTGTCCTCTCTCTGGTTCCCTCGGAGATTGTGAATATCTCTGCCTTGGGACGTTCGGTCTGTTCGGATCACGAAGATATAGCCTCGGCGCATCTCCAGTTTGCGGACGGCACCATCGCAGATATCTTGGTAAGCCGGGTCTCTCAGAGGCGTCTCCGCCGTTTGGAGATCATGGAGCCCGAGCGTACCATTGCGGTAAACTATGAAACCCAGGATGTTTCCATTCATCGCTGTATGCGGGAGAACGGTCAGGGACTGGTGGAGATTGTGGAGCAGCCCATTTTCCCCAAAAAAGAGCCCCTCAAGCTGGAGTTGCAGCATTTCGTCTCCTGTGTTCGGGAAGGGCGGCAGCCCCTTGTGGGTATAGGGGATGGCAAACGGGCTCTTGAGGTGGCGGTGGCAGTGCTTCGCCAGATCAGCCTCAATCGGAGCAACGTAGTAGAGCAGTGCGTGGTGTAAGGAAAAGGCGCAGGGACTCTTGAAAAAGACGCCAAGGGGGGAATCTCCCCCCTTTTTTTTGTGCTTTTTTCGAGTATCCTATGAGAGGGTGGAGGAAACTTCTATACCCTCAAAGGGAGGTGCGGTATCATGTCTTTGAAAAAAGAAAAAAACAGCCTTGCCAGGCAGGTGCTCATTGTTCTGACGGTGGTCTTTTTCGCCATGAGCCTCGTCTATCTCGTGGTTCTGTATGCCCATCCAAATCGGCTTTTTATGGACAACATCATCGTGAATCTCATTGCGGAAAAACACAGTTCTCAGGAGGAGTGACTTTTTTTCTGAGGAATCCCGGATATATTGGGGAAGCATTATCATTCATTCGAGTTTAGGAGGAATCTCTATGCCTGCGGTAAATCTTCAGGCCCTGGTGGCTCTTGGGCTTTTTCTTCTTTCCCTGGTGGTAGCCCGGATGGTGAATAACATCACCTCCGGCAAATGGCCCGGAAACGGAGCTTGGGTGGTCTATCTTCGCATGCTTCTCGGCTTTCTTTTTACCGGAGCCATCGTGCTCGGTTTCTATTCCTTTGCAGGAAAAAATATTCTTTTTTGATTTTATGCGAAGAAAAGGGGGGATTATGGTGCGCATATTGAGGTTTTTTGTTCTTTGCATACTCTTTTTCGGATCTGGAGCATTCGCATGGGCCCAGGAGCTTTCCCTCCCCCCGGCGAACCGTATCGGGGCCCAGCGGTATCTCTTTCAGGCGTACGAGATGTACGCAAAAAATCGTTTTCCCGAAGCCCTGGCCTATCTTGATCGGGCTATCGAAAAGAACACCTACCTCATTGACTACTATCTCATGCGTTCCCTGGTGCTTCGAAGAAGCGGAAATTTTGCAGAGGCCCTCAAGGAGATGAACTCCTACCTTGAGGTTCGCCCTCTGGAGGCCATTCCTCGAAAGATCTGGGAAAATTTGCGGCGTCTGGATGCTTTTACAGAAAATGCTCTCCGGGGGACCCTTCCAAAGGAGAATTATGTCCTGGAGAAGGTTCCTCTCAAGAGCCTTTTCGGTATGACCCCTCTTTTGCGCAAAAATCTTGCGGGAGTGGGAAAGATTGAGATCTTCGGGGATCTTCTCTTCCTTCCCGATACTTTGGGAAACCAGCTTTATGTGCTGGATCTCGAGAATCCCTACGAGGCAAAGGTCTTTGAAACCCCTTCGCCGGTAAGGGTTCTCTCTCTTCAGGGCAAGGAGATTCTTCTCTGTTCCCAGGAAGGAGAGCTTCGGCAGATAGATCTGGAGACTCGGGAGGAAAGTCTTGTGGGGTCTTTGGGGAAGGTTTTTCTCAAAGATGGGGTGCTTCTTTCGGATTCCCGGCTGATCTTTGCAGATTGGGGGGGGCGGCGTCTTTTCTCGGTTTCCTATCCGGATCTCACGCCTCTCTGGGAATGGTCTCCCCGGGGCAACCCAGTGGATTTCGCTCCCCAGGGGCTCGCTCTCTGTGGCAATTTGCTGGCGGTGGCAGATGGAGGGGGAGATCGCCTTTTTCTTCTCCAGGCGGAGGAGGGAACACTTCTGAAGGAAGAGCCTTTTCGGGCTCCTCTTGACCTGGGATGGACTGCCTGGGGGAGCTTGGGGGTTCTTGACGAGAGGGGGGAGGTTTTTCTGCAGGATCCTTCGGGAGAATTTCAGTCCTTTGCCTCTCTCTCCGGAGCCTGGAGCTTTGCGGTGCGGGATATGAATCTCGTCTTTTCCCACGTCTCAGGAGAGGTGCTCTGGTTTGCCTCCATGCGGCTCCCTCATAATTTCGATATCTCCTTTTTCTGGCTTCAATCTCCCGAATACGGTGCTCTTGGGGGTTTCGGCACCGCTCGGTTTCAGGGGGGGCTTGGGCATCCCGTGGCGCATCTCTTTCCTGGGAATTCCGGAATCTTCGAGGAGAGCTATGCTGTGGCCATCTGGATGGATGCGGGATTGGAAGGGCGTGTGGAAAAAGTGCTTTCCAGGCACCGATACACCCTCTATGCTCACAGGGGAAGCCGGATTCCCCCCCATTGGGATGGCATATCCCTTGCAGTGGTGCCGGGAAGTTTTTTTGACGGCCTTGCTCGGGTGGCCCAGAACGAAAGGGGGGTTCCCGGAAAGATCCTTCTCGATCCGGACATATCTCTTTCCTTTGAGGAACAGAAGCGACTTCTCGGATATGCCCTCTTCAACGGTATTCCCGTCTCTTTGGTGCGATCTGTTGCGGCACCCCCTGCATCCCTTGTGCGCATAGCCCGGCTTACCGGCGGAGACGAGAGAGCTCTGCTCTCCCTGGAGTCTCCTCGGGAAGAGTCGCTTTCCTACGTTTTTTTCTTTCCGCTGAATCCGGATATCTATCCTTCGGGATATCCCAGCAGATCTTTTTTCACGCTTTTTCTAGAAACCAGCTATTATAGCTTCATGGACTGGATGCCCTTCTGGCCCGCGGGGCTCGAAGGGACCTCCCTTGAGGCGGTTCCTCAACAAAATTGATAGAGCCTCTGATAGAATAGAAGAAACAGTGGTGCTTGCGGGAGAGGGTCCCAGGCTTTGCGGGGAAGTAGGACGTTTTTTATCTAGTTTGTCGAGGAGGATATACATGGAAATCTCTATTGGCTCTGATCATGCCGGATATTCCTTGCGGGAAAAGGTGCATTCCTGGCTTAAGGAGCAGGGTCACAGTGTGGTTGTTCACGGAGCGGAACATGAGAGCGTGGCCTGTGACTATCCCAAGGCGGCCTTTAAGGTGGGGCGGGATGTTTCGGAAAAGAGGGCTCATCGGGGAATTCTGATTTGTGGAAGCGGTATCGGCATGTCCATCGGAGCGAACAAGATTCCCCGGGTCTATGCAGCTCTCTGCCGTACCCCCGAGGATGCGGAGCTGAGCCGGCGGCATAACAATGCGAACGTGCTGGTTCTCGGGGGGCGGGTCTCCTCCTGGGAAGAGACAAAAGAGATTCTTCGGGTCTGGCTGGAAACCCCCTTCGAACAGGGGCGTCACTACCGGAGGGTTCACCTCATTGAGGAGGAGGAGAGCCGTCTCTTTTACGGCATCTCCTCCGAGAGTCTTCCGGGGTGCCATGTGGTGGATCATCCTCTGGTACAGCATAAGGTGGGCATTATTCGGGATGTGAATACCACGGTAAAGGAGTTTCGGGAGCTTGTGCAGGAAATTGCGGGGCTCATGGTCTACGAAGTGACCCGAAATCTTCCTCTGGGGGAGGTGGAGGTGGAGACTCCCCTGGAAAAAACCAAAGTAAAATCCATTGCAGGAAAGAAGCTTGCCATTGTGCCGGTGCTCCGGGCGGGGCTCGGCATGGTGGAGGGAATCCTTCGGCTGGTACCTAACGCTAAGGTGGGGCATATCGGTCTCTACCGGGATCCGGAAACCCTGGAGCCTGTGGAATATTATTGCAAGCTTCCGGGGGATCTCGGGGAGCGGGATATCTTCCTCGTCGATCCCATGCTTGCCACGGGAGGCTCTGCCGCAGCAGCCATTGATCTTATCAAGGAGAAGGGGGCCCGGAATATCACCCTGGTCTGTCTTATCGCTGCCCCGGAAGGGGTGGCCCGGGTGCGGAAACATCATGAAGACGTCCCCATCTTTACCGCCTCCCTTGACCGCCGACTCAACGACCACGGCTACATTATCCCCGGTCTGGGAGATGCGGGGGACAGGCTCTTTGGCACAAAATAGATGATGTTTCTCAAGGATCTTTGCCCCTTTTTTTCCTCTATGCAGTTTCAGAGATATGTCATACCCTTTTTGATGGCCTGCGGGGGTTTTGGAGCCAGTTTTCTCCTAACCCCTCTCTCTATTCATCTCTCCTACGCCTATCAAATGGTGGATAAGCCGGGGGGACGGAAAAAGCATGCCGCCCCCACTCCCAAGGGAGGGGGACTTGCTCTCTGGGGGGCTCTGGTGCTGTACATGCTTCTTCGAGGGGAGTGTACCCTCTTTGATGTGTTGCTGCTCAGCGGAGCCACGGTGATCTTCCTGGTGGGGTACGGGGACAGCCTCTTCCCTTTGCCTCCTCTTCTGCGTTTGGGGGTGCATCTTTTTGCCTCCTTTTTTGTGGTGTATACCCAGGATTTTTCCTTTTTTTTGAGCCCAATCATGATATTATGGCTGGCGGGTTGTACGAGTGCGTATAACAATATCGATGGTATCAACGGCCTCTGTCTTTCCCTCGGGGGAATTAATTTTTTGCTGGCTTTTTTCTTTACCCCCTTTTCGGGATGGCTCTACCTTTTCGGCATGTGTCTGGGGGTTTTGCTCTGGAACTTCCCCCGTGCCCAGACCTTTCTCGGAGACGGAGGGAGTACTCTTCTTGGCTTTCTTTGGGGGGGGCTTATTCTGCACTCCTCGGGAATGGGGGCAAGGCTTTCCGGCATGTCTCTTCCAGAGGTGTTTTTGGTGCTTTTTCTTATCGGGGGGCTTCCGGTTTTCGACACTCTCTGGTCTGCCTCCCGGAGGCTTTTTCAAAAAAAATCCCCCTTTATGCCCGACCGGGGGCATTTTCATTACGCCCTTTACGACAGGGGGTTTTCTCTGCTTCAAGTCTTGGGGATTCTTCTTCCGGTCCATGGAATTCTCGTTTTTTCCGGGCTTTTCTGGCTCTATTCTCAAAGTGTATAGTTAAAGGGCGTATCCTAAGCTTCCGGAGAGTTTTTTCGGGGGGAGAGGGGTGCTCCTAGGATCTGTGCAGGAGGTTTGTTCGTGAAGAAAGATTCTGCTCAAATGAGTCAAATGAGTATTACCGGGGGGTATCCCCTATCTGGAACTGTTCGTGCCCAAGGTGCCAAGAATGCGGCTCTTCCCATTCTGGCGGCGTCCCTGTTGCTTTCGGAGGAAACCCTTGAGGTGCGGCGGGTTCCCCGGCTGGATGACATGAAGGTGATGCGCAAGCTTCTCGAATCTCTCGGAGTACGGGTGGAGAGCCAGGGAGATCTCCTTTCTCTCACCCCCCCTTCGGAACTTTCCTGGGAAACCCCGGAGCGTCTTGTGCGGCTCATGAGAGCTTCCTCCCTCGTCTTGGGGCCTCTTCTTTCCCGTTGCGGCAAGGCCAAGCTTCCCCTTCCGGGAGGATGTGCCATCGGAAGCCGTCCCATAGATCTGCACCTTAAGGGGCTTGCAAAAATGGGGGCGGAGATATCTCTCGAACACGGAGCTGTGGTGGCCACCGCCAAAGAGCTTCGAGGATGCCGCATCTATCTGGATTTCCCCTCCGTGGGGGCTACGGAGAACCTCATGATGGCTGCTGCCCTCGCCCGGGGGGAGTCTCTCATTGAAAACGCCGCCCGGGAACCGGAAATCACTAATCTGGCGGAGGTCCTTCGTTCCATGGGGGCGGAGATCCGGGGAGAAGGAACAGGAACCATTCATGTGGTGGGAAAGGATCGTCTTCGGGGAAGCTCGGTCTCGGTGATCCCTGATCGCATAGAGGCATGTACCTACCTTCTTGCGGGAATCATGACCGGGGGATCCGTCACGGTATGCGACGTTATCCCCGAGCATATGGATGCCCTGGTGGCAAAGCTGGAAGAGATGGAACTGGAGGTTCTGGTGGAGGGGAAATCCATTACCGTCCCCCCTCAGAAGAGGGGGCAGGGCATCTCGCTCAAGGCTCTTCCCTATCCGGGATTTCCCACGGATCTGCAGCCCCAGATGACGGCGCTTCTCTCTCTCGCAGAGGGGACCAGCGTTATTCAAGACGGGGTTTTCGAGTCCCGCTTTCTCCACATCAACGAGCTCCAGAAGATGGGGGCGGATATACGCATGCAGGGCAATGCGGTGGTTATTACGGGGGTGCCCTTTTTACGGGGGGCGGATGTGGTGGCCACGGATCTCCGGGCCGGAGCAGCTCTGGTGCTCGCGGGGCTGGCTGCGGGGGAGGAGACCCGTATCCTCAACATGGGACATGTACACCGGGGATACGAGAGGTTGGAGGAAAAGCTCAGCTCTCTTGGAGCCCGGGTGGAGATGCTTCCGGATGATTGCTCTCCCTCGTGTTTGAAGAACCATTCGGAGGAGGAATAAGAGATGACGTGGCTTGAAGGGCTTGTGCGGAAAGCGCTTGTGGATATAGATCCCTACCGGCCGGGGAAACCCGTATCGGATGTGCAGAGAGAGCTGGGGCTTAAAAAGATCGTACGCCTCTGCTCTAATGAAAACCCCTGGCCCATTCCCGAACATGTTCATGAAGCTATCAACAAGGCGGCCCTTGACGTGGCTCGCTATCCCGATCCCGGGGCCTATTACCTGCGTCGGAGCGTGGCTCGAAAGTGGGGGGTAGCTCCCACGGAGGTTATTGTGGGGGCGGGGACCGAGGGGATCCTCTACGCCCTTTTCCAGGCTCTTATTGATGAGGGGGACGAAGTGGTCTTTCACTCTCCCACCTATCCCATCTACCGGCTTGCCGCCCGTGCTGCGGGAGCTTCCTGCGTTCCTGTCCCCATGAGCGAAAAGATTAATCCCTCTTCCCAGGCCCTTCTGAATGCCTGTTCGGAGAAAACCAAGATTGTTATTATCTGCAATCCAAACAACCCCACGGGTAGTATCTTTACCCGGGAGGATCTTCTCAATCTCGCAGGGGAGCTCGAAAAACGTCACATTCTTCTTGTGGTGGATGAGGCTTATGCGGAGTATGTGGCGGATTCCCGGTATGCCTCGGGGGTAGAGCTTTTCCGGCAGCTCGGACATGTGGTGATTTTGCGAACTTTTTCAAAAATTTATGGGCTCGCATCTCTCCGGGTGGGGTATGCCATCGCCCCCAAACCTGTGGTGGAGTCCTTTGCCAAGGTTCGCCGGGTCTTCGATGTGAACAGCATCGCCCAGGCCGCGGCGGTGGCCTCTCTGGAGGAAAGCAGCTATGCAGAGAGTATTCGGGAGAAGACCATCCTTGAAAGGGAGCGTCTTCTTTCAGAGCTTATGGACATGGGGCTCAAGGTTTTTCCCACCCATACGAATTTTCTCCTTTTGGAGATGGAGGATGCGGATCTTGTGGCGGAACACCTTCTTCATGAGGGAGTCATTATCCGTCCCGGAAGCGATCTCGGTATTCCCGGCTATCTTCGGGTCTCCGTAGGACTTCCGGAAGACAATGAAAGCTTTATTCTAAGTCTTCGTAAAACCATGAAGCGACTAGGAAAACGGTGATCTTCTCTTGGAAGATAAAACCCTCCCTCCTCTCTCCTCCCGAGAGATCGAAGTTATAGCTTTTGTGGGTTCCGCGGGCACCGGAAAGAGCCAGCGGGCTCAAACTCTTGCTCGGGAGATAAAGGCGGATTATTTTATTGATGACGGTCTTCTGGTCAGCAAGGGGTATATACGAGCGGGCCAGAGCGCCAAGGCGGAGCGGAACCAAGTGAGTGCCATCCGGAGGGCCCTCTTTTTTCGGGAGGATCACCGGGAAGAGGTGCGAAAGATTCTGGATACCCTGGAGTCCGGGACCATCCTTATTCTTGCCACCTCCGAGGGAATGGCACGAAAAATTGCTCTGCGTCTGGAGCTTCCGGTGCCCGGGAGAATCATTCGCATTGAGGATGTGGCAAAACCTCAGGAAATCGAAGATGCCCGAAAACGCCGGAAGCTCAGCAAGGAGCACGTGATTCCCGTGGAACGCTCTCAGGTGCGTCGAAACTTTGCGGGAAAGATTGTGCGTATCTTCTGGGGTTTTCTCCATCGGGAGGGTGCCGGAGATGAACATACGGTGGTGCGTCCTGCCTTCAGCTTCGGAGGCACTGTAAAGATCGAAACCGAGGTCATTGAAGAGATGATTCGCATTCTCTGTGAGCGTACCTCCCAGGTGGTTTCCGTGAAGGAAGTGAAGGTGAAGCGGGACAAAGAGTCCCTGACCCTCAAGGTGAAGGCCACCCTTCGTATAGGGGATCAAAGCCTTGTGGAGGTGGCGAAGCTCATCCAAAAGCGTCTTCGAAATGCGGTCTCCTTCTTTACAGGCATGGATGTGCATGGAGTGGATGTCCTGGTGGAGGAGCTTTCCTCTTGATGGTGGAGCCCACTTTCCGCATTAAATCTTGTGCGTCCTAGAATTACCCTTTCGGGGGCGCCTTTTTGAAATTTTTTATAATGTTGAATCCTAAAACGTCTCGGGGATGCCTGTACTTTCGTGTTCCCCCCTGCTTATTGAGGTGGCAAACCACGCCCTTGGAGGTGCATATA
>NPIG01000760.1_pt1 | contig 21321 bp, 29 predicted proteins | sample 8637441 | NCBI WGS metagenome assembly NPIG01 (sample SAMN07420675, study PRJNA396082) | bioreactor metagenome | isolation source: sample BR6 brine-fed electro-methanogenic bioreactor BR | place: Japan: Kochi | collected 2016-06-14 | reverse complement strand
AATTTTCATATTTTATTTTATTTCCATTACTATCATATTCCAATTTAACCCACCACCCATCAGAATTTTCTTGTTTTATATTACCATGTTCATCATATTCCCATTTAGTCCATTTCCCATTAGTAAATGTTTGTTTTATTTTATTCCCATTATCATCATATTCCCATTTCCTCCAATACCCATCAGAATTTTCTTGTTTTATTTTATTTCCGTGAGAATTATAATCCCATTTAATCCAATGCCCATTAGAATTTTCTTCTTTTATTATATTTCCTTGAGAATCATATTCACATTTAATCCAATTATCAAAAGAATCTTCTTCTTTTATTTTATTGCCATGTTGGTCATATTCCCTTTTAATTAATAATTCTTTATTAAGCCATGAAATAAAATTGTTATAATCACCTTTTATTTCATCAATCCTATCTAAATCAAAACCAAATAAGTTATTACGTTCACAAAAAGAAATCCCGTCTTGGCATGCATTCCATTGAATTAATAATTTTTTTGTTAATATCATTTTGTTACCTATAAGAGTTAGTTGTTATGAGATTATTATACGCATTAGGGTTTTAGATATCAACTTTTTTATTACTCTAATGGTCAATTACACCTTTTACACTAATGGCAATTCTAATTCACCGATACGTTTTAATTGCCCATTAGGGTAGTATTCGGTTTGATATTGGTATCCATCCCCATTAGATTCTTCTTGTTTAATGATATTGCCATTAGTGTCATATTGGTATGTAGTCCAATATCCATCAGAATTTTCTTGTTTTAATTTATAGCCGTTAGAGTCATAATGGTATTTAATCCAATATCCATGAGAATTTTCTTGTTTTAATTTATAGCCGTTAGAGTCATATTCCCATTTAAACCAAAACCCATCAGAATGTTCTTGTTTAATGATATTACCATTAGGGTTATATTCCCATTTAATCCCATACCCATTATACTTTTCTTGTTTAATGATATTGCCATTAGGGTCATAATGGTATTTAATCCAATACCCATTAGAAGATTCTTGTTTAATGATATTGCCATTAGAGTCATATTTCCATATAGTCCAATAGCCATAGCGGTCTATTTCTTTAATTTTATTACCGTATTGGTCATATTCGTATTTAACCCAACACCCATTAGAAGATTTTTGTTTTATTTTATTGCCATTAGAGTCATATTCTCTTTGAATACATAACTGAGATTTAAGCCAATCTATAAAATCATTATAATCACCTTCAATTTCATCAATACGAGATAGATCAAAACCGAATAGATTATTCCGTTCACAAAAATTAATTCCTTTTTGGCAAGCGTTCCATTGTGTTAATAATTTTTTTGTTAATATCATTTTATCACCTATAAATTTGTTGTTATTAAACTATTATACAATTAGGATTTTAGATGTCAAATAAAATTTTTGTTAAATGTTCATTTCCATCATAATTGAATACTTTAGTATAACCGTAACTGGTTTCATAAACTTATGATATCCAAAAAGGTTGTTGTCGGTTTTTCCAATTAAACATATTAGATTTTTCATTTATATAATAGTTATGATAAGATTTAATTGAATTATTTTTAATTATATATTTTTCTGGCATTGCTGGAGTTGGTTCTGTAAATTGATTATTGTTTATATTTTTTGGTGTATTTTTTAATAAATTAAATAAGGGAATTTGTTGGCATTTATGAATTTTTTCATACCTATAGGTATATTCATAGCATAGTTCTACGAATAGGTTATATAGCCAAATGTAATTATTTTTATTTTGTCTGGTCCATAATGCTGATGGATGATTTATATGTGTTGCGTTATATAGTTCAGTATTAAAAGGTTCTGGTAATTCCCAACGTTTAATTTTTCTACCGGTTTTATTATCGATATACATTTTGCCATCTAGTACTCTATGTGCGGTGCATAATAATTGAGCGGATTCGAGTATCATTTTAATGCAGTGTTTATCAACGTGCATTATAGCGCATGTTTTAGGATTTGAGTCTAAATAGAATATATTCATAATTGTTTAGTTATATTGTAAAAATGCCTATGCCTTATTTAATTCAATATTAATTTTCATAACCCACCTTAATTAGTTTTTGTAGGATTATTATACCAGCTAATTTAAAATTGTCAAATAAAAAAGGACTTATACCTAATATAAATATAAATCCTTGAAATTATTTAGATTAATGGTAAATATAAATTATCTATACGTTTCAATTGACCATTAGAATAAAATTCAGTTTCAATAACTAATTTATCCCCATCAGTGTCTTCTTGATTTATTTGATTACTATGAGAATTATATTACCATTTAGTCCAATCCACATCAGATTACCATTTGTTATGTGTTAGAATTCATCGCCACCATCCCCACAATCGTTTGGGAAGCCTATGATAAAATCCACCTCATTCTGCATGCCAGGCGAATCTCCTTTTCTAACAGATAACGTTCTCCCACCACCAGCAAACAAGAGTAATGATGGGGGCCATTTTTTAGCGAGACGTTTCAGAGATGCTATTGCTCTCATTTCGTCATCAGTGAGTTTTATTTTATTATTCAATTTCTACCTCCGCATGAAGTTATTATACCATTAGTATTTAATATGTTAAGAAAAAAGAACTTATACATAATATAGGTATAAGTACTTGAAATTATTTAGATTAATGGTAGCTTAAGATTACCAATTTGTTTTAATTGACCATTAGGGTAATATTCTGTTTCAGTGATTTTTGTTTCATACCGATTTGTTACTTTTATAAGATTTAGATGTTCGTCATATTCACATAACAAGTATAGTTCATCAAAACTTTCTTTTTTTACCATGCATCCGTATTGATTGTATTGATAAGTATACCATTCCCCGAACAAATTTTGTTCAGATATTAAATTGTTGTTATGGTCATATTGCAATTTAATCCAATACCCATTAGATTTTTCTTCTTTTATTTTATTATGTTGAGAATCATATTCCCATTTAGTCCAATTCCTATTAAAATCTTCTTGTTTTATTTGATTACCATGTTCATCATATTCCCATTCAATCCAATGGTCTTTAAAATTATTTTTTTTAATACAATTGCCGTGAATATCGTATTCATAGCTGTACCAATCCCCGTCCTCGAATATATCTTTTATGACATTACCATTAGAATCATATTCTCGTGTAATTTTTAATTGTTTTTTAAGCCAATACATAAAATTATTATAATCGCCTTTAATTTCAACTATCCTTGATAAATCAAACCCAAATAATTTATTCCTCTGGCAAAAATCAATCCCTTCTTCGCAAGCATTCCATTGAATCAGTAATTTTTTTGTTAATATCATTTTGTTACCTATAAGAGTTAGTTGGTATGAAGTTATTATACGCATTAGGATTTAATATGTCAACTTTTTTATTACCCTTATAAATCAATGACTTAATTAACTTCTTCCTATAGTGAGTATAAACATTTATTTGGTATAAAAAAGATATATGAAGGTATTCAGGTACTTGTATCTCTACATTAATTAACTAACTCGCCTAATAACTAACTATAGACTATTAATACAAAAAAAGGTATATAACCATTATAGTTATATCCCTTAATACCTTTACACTAATGGTAATTCTAAGTTACCAATACGTTTCAATTGACCATTAGGGTAATATTCCGTTTGAATAGTTACGTTATTATACCCATCAGAATTTTCATATTTTACTATATTGCCTAATGGATCATATTCGTATTCAGTCCAAAAACCATAAGAATTTTCTTCTTTTATTTTATTTCCTAATGGATCATATTCGTATTTAGTCCAAAAACCATAAGAATCATATTCGTATTTAGCCCAAAAGCCATCAGAATAATATTCGTATTTAGTCCCATCGCCATTGCTACTTTCTTCTTTTATTATATTACCTAATGGGTCATATTCGTATTTAGTCCCATCGCCATTGCTACTTTCTTCTTTTATTATATTACCTAATGGGTCATATTCCAATTTAGTCCAAAAACCATCAGAATCTTCTTCTTTTATTTGCTTCCCATTTTGATCATATTCCCATTTCCACCAATTCCTATTAGAATTTTCTTCTTTTATTATATTACCTAATGGGTCATATTCGTATTTAGTCCAAAAGCCATCAGAATCTTCTTCTTTTATCACATTTCCATGAGAATCATATTCGTATGTAATCCAATCCCCATTAGAATCTTCTTGTTTTATTTTATTTCCATGTTGGTCATATTCTCTTTTAATATTTAATTCTGACTTAAGCCAATTAATAAAATCGTTATAATCACCTTTTATTTCATTAATTCGTGATAAGTCAAACCCGAATAATTTATTGCGTTCACAAAAAGAAATCCCTAATTGGCATGCATTCCATTGAATCAGTAATTTTTTTGTTAATATCATTTTGTTACCTATAAGAGTTGGTATGAATCTATTATATCATAAAATTCAAAAATAACAAATTCTTTACACTAATGGTAATTCTAAATCCCCAATACGTTTTAATTGACCATTAGGATAAAAATTTGTTTCAATAGTTATGTTTCCCCCATTAGAATCTTCTTCTTTAATGATATTCCCGTTACTATCATATTGCAATTTAATCCAATACCCATTAGAATTTTCTTGTTTTATTTTATTACCCAATGGATCATATTCGTATTTGATCCAATCGCCATTACTACTTTCTTGTTTTATTTTATTTCCATGTTCATCATATTCCCATTTCATCCAATACCCATTAGAATTTNNTTGGTTTCTTTGAGTATCATATCCCCATTTAACCCAATCTCCATTAGAATTTTCTTGTTTTATTTTATTCCCTTTAGAATTATATTCCCATTTAACCCAATACCCATTAGAATTTTCTTCTTTAATGATATTATTGTGAGAATCATATTTCCATTTAATACAATATCCATAAGAATTTTCTTGTTTTATTTTATTCCCTTTAGAATCATATTCCCTTTTAATCAAACTCCCATTAGATTCTTCTTGTTTTATTACATTGCCATGTTGGTCATATTCCCTTTTAATTATTAATTCTTTTTTAAGCCAATACATAAAATTATTATAATCACCTTTTATTTTATTAATTCGTGATAAGTCAAACCCGAATAATTTATTGCGTTCACAAAAAGAAATCCCTAATTGGCATGCATTCCATTGAATTAATAATTTTTTTGTTAATATCATTTTATCACCTATAAATTTGTTGATATGAAGTTATTATACTGATTAGGATTTACGATGTCAAATAAAAAAGGACTTATATCTAATATAAATATAAGTCCTTGAAATTATTTAGATTAATGGTAAATGTAAATTATTAATGCGTTTTAATTGACCATTAGGATAAAATTGTGTTTCAGTAATGTATTTGTCATCATCAGAATATTCTTCTTTTATTTTATTTCCATTAGTATCATATTCATATTTAATCCAACGATTATCAAAATATTCTTGTTTTATTTTATTACCCAATGGATCATATTCGTATTTGATCCAATCGCCATTACTACTTTCTTGTTTTATTTTATTTCCATGTTCATCATATTCCCATTTCATCCAATATCCTCTAGAATCTTCATATTTTATTTGATTACCATGAGAATCATATTTCCTTTTGGTACAATTTCCATTAGAATTATATTTTTTTATTTTATTGCCATGTTCATCATATTCCCATTTAGTCCAATAGCCATACGAATTTTCTTCTTTTATTTTATTGCCATGTTCATCATAATCCCATTTAGTCCAATCGCCATACGAATTTTTTGCTTTTATTTTATTTCCATTACTATCATATTCGAATTTAGTCCAATCGCCATTACTACTTTCTTCTTTTATTACGTTACCTTTACTATCATATTCCTTTTTAATTAACAATTCACTTTTAATCCAACTAATAAACTCCTTATGGTCACCTTTTATTTCATCAATTCGTGATAAATCAAACCCAAATAATTTATTTCGTTCACAAAAAGCAATACCTTCTTGGCATGCACCCCATTGAATGAGCAATTTTTTTGTTAATAACATATATTTTACCTATAAATTTGTCAAGATGAAACAACATATATCATAAATATATTTGATACTGAGAAATAATATTTATTGATGTCATTTCTTATTAGTGGTTAAGTTGTTTACTGTAATTTTATTAAAAAATCTACGAAGAGTATAAGATCTTATTATACTTACAATAGTAAAAAATAATCCTATTTCTAAGTTTTCAGAGATTGAAATATTAATATTATATAATGGGAATATAAAAATTTGAGAAGATGTTGCAATTACATAACCAAGACTAATATTGGTTATAGTTTCAATCATACTATGTTTCCTTGTTTGGCTCATTTTGATATTCCTAATTAGTTATTTACGTATTTATTATACTTAAGTGAGTAATATTATCAGATTAAGGTTATTATACCATTAGGATTTACGATGTCAAATAAAAAGGACTTATACCTAATATAAATATAAATCCTTGAATTTATTTAGATTAATGGTAAATACAAATCATCAATGCTTTTTAGTTGCCCATTAGGATAAAATTTAGTTTTAGTGGTGTATTTGCAACCATAAGAATTTTCCTCTAGAATGCAATTTCCATATTCATCATATTTCCATCCCCACCAAGCACCCTTAGAATTTTCTTCTTTTATTTTATTTCCATGTTCATCATATTTCCATTCACACCAATCTCCATCAGAATTTTCTTCTTTTATTTTATTTCCATGTTCATCATATTCCCATTTCCACCAAACCCCATCAGAATTTTCTTCTTTTATTTTATTTCCATGTTCATCATATTCCCATTTCCACCAAACCCCATAAGAATTTTCTTTTTTAATACATTTACCATGAGAATCATACTCCCATCTAATTAAAAAACCATCAGAGTCTTCTTCTTTTATTTTATTGCCATGAGAATCATACTCCCATTTAACCCAATTTCCATTAGAATCTTCTTCTTTAATTATATTCCCTTTACTATCATATTCCTTTTTATTTTTTAATTGACCTTTAAGCCAAAGTACAAAATAATCATGATCGCCTTTAATTTCATTAATTCGTGATAAGTCAAACCCAAATAATTTATTTCTTTCGCAGAAGTCTATGCCTTTTTTACAAGCATGCCATTGAATCAGCAATTCTTTTGTTAATATCATAATATTTACCTATAAGGTTGTTTGTTGGTATAAATATATTATACCATTAGGTTTTAAAATGTCAATTTAAAGGACTTATAACTATATTAGATATAAGTCCTTTAAATTATTTAGATTAATGGTAGTTCTAATTCACCAATACGTTTCAATTGACCATTAGGGTAAATTTCAGTTTCAGTAATTTCTCTATACCCATCAGATTCTTCTTTTATTTTATTTCCATTTTTATCATATTCCCATTTCATCCAATATCCGCTAGAATCTTCATATTTTATTTTATTTCCATTAGTGTCATATTCCCATTTAGTCCAATTTCCATTAGACTTTTCTTCTTTTATTTTATTATCATTATCATCAAATGTTAATATATACCAACATCCATTAAGTAGACAACATTTAATGGTATTAGAATCATACCCCCTTTTAATATTAAGTTGTCTTTTTAACCAGTTAATAAAATCGTTATGGTCACCTTTTATTTCATCAATCCTATCTAAATCAAAACCAAATAATTTATTACGTTCACAAAAAGCAATCCCTTCTTTGCAAGCTCCCCATTGAATCAGTAATTTTTTTGTTAATATCATTTTTATTACCTATATGTTTGTTGTTATGAGATTATTATACCATTAGGATTTTAGATGTCAAATAAAAAAGACTTATATTTGTAAGTGTTTGATATTGTTTAGATTAATGGCAATTTTAATTCATTGATACGTTTTAATTGACCATTAGGGTAATATTCAATATCAAATTTAATACAACCACCATTAGAATCTTCTCTTTTTGTACAGTTACAATATTCATCATATTCCCAATTAATCCAATAATGTTCATTATCATATTCTTTAATACAATTTCCGTTTTTATCATATTCCCAATTAACGTTAAACCCATCAGAATCATATTCTTTAATACAATTTCCGTTTTTATCATATTCTAAATTAACAACAAACCCATCATTATCATATTCTTTAATACAATTTCCGTTTTTATCATATTCAAATTTAGACCATTCCCCATCAGAACTTTCTTGTTTTATTTTATTTCCATGAGAATCATACGTATAATAAATTTTTAATTGATTACGTTCTTCTCTTATACAATTATTATGTTCATCATATTCCCATTTATAACAATCCCCATTACTATGATTTTTTTGTATCTTATTTCCATGAGAATCATACTTATAATAAGCAATGCCACCATTAAATTGTTGGGATTTTATATTAAAGTCAGAACCATATTCTCTTTTTATTGACAATTGAAATTTAATCCATGATACAAAACCATCATAATCTCCTTTAACTTCATTAAGGTTTTTAAGATTAAACCCAAATAACTTATTCCGTTCGCAAAAATCAATCCCTTCTTTGCAAGCTCCCCATTGTTCTAATAACTGTTTTGTTAATATCATTTTATCACCTTTATATTAATTAGTATTATTTTTAATAATATCTTTTGTAAATTCAATTATATTAACATTACTATTAATATAATTGTTATATATTTTATGTATTTCAATTGGTGATAAAAAAACATATATACCAACTCCAGTTTTACTTACAAATTGTGAAGTTACTAATTCTATAAAATCAGAAATATTTAATTTTTTATTATACATGATTTACCTTACAATTTTTAAAATTTCAATCCAAATATCTTTAGGAATTATCACACCATCAGATTTAAACGCTATTGGTGTTGCACTATCAACCATTCGTATCAATAAATCATGATATTGATTTAATAAGTCTTCATTTTTTTTATCTATATCATTCACCATAATAATTTAGCAGTTGTTTAGATTAAAGGCAATTTCAATTCACCAATACGTTTCAATTGACCATTAGGGTAAATTTCAGTTTCAATAAAGTCTATATACCCATCAGAATATTCTTTCTTAATACAATTACCGTTACTATCGTAATCCCATTTAGTACAATCCCCATAAAAATTTTCTTCTTTTATCTTATATTTTTTGCTATTATATTCCCATTTAGTCCATATACCATTAGATTTTTCTTTTCTAATTATATTACCATGTTTATCATATTCCCATTTAGTCCAAAAACCATCAGAATTTTTTTGTTTTATTTTATTTCCATAAGAATCATATTCCCATTTAGTCCAAAAACCATCAGAATTTTTTTGTTTTATTTGATTACCATATTCATCATATTCCCATTCCCACCAATACCCGTCAGAATTTTCTTCTTTTATTTTATTCCCATTAGTGTCATATTGACATGTAACCCAATGCCCATCAGAATTTTCAAATCGGATTATATTACCATGTTGATCATAATACCATTTTTTTAAGTTCCCAGTGGAATGTTCTTCTTTTATTTGATTTCTATTAGAATCATATTCCCTTTTAGTCCAAAGCTCATGAGAATTTTCTTCTTTAATACAGTTACCATGTTTATCATATTCCCATTTAACCCAATCACCATTAGAATTTTCTTGTTTTATTTTATTTCCATTAGGGTCATATTCTCTTTTAATATTTAATTCTGACTTAATCCAGTTAATAAAATGGTTATAATCGCCTTGTATTTCATTAATTCTATCTAAGTCAAAACCAAATAATTTATTACGATCACAAAAGGAAATTCCAATTTCACAAGCTCCCCATTGTTCTAATAATTCTTTTGTTAATATCATTTTATTTACCTATATGTTTATTTGTATAAGATATTATACCATTACATTTTAAAATATCAAATAAAAATGATTTATACCTAACATAGTTATATATTTTTTATTTAGATTAATGGTATATATAAATTATCAATACGTTTCAATTGTCCATTAGGATAATATTCTGTATTATATTGTATTAAATTACCATAAGAATTTTCATATTTTATTTTATTTCCTTTATTATCATATTCATATTTAATCCAAAGACAATTAGAATTTTCTTCTTTTATTACATTTCCATTTTCATCATATTCCCATTTCTTCCAATTCCCATGAGAGTTTTCATATTTTATTATATTTCCTTTATTATCATATTCATATTTAATCCAAAGACAATTAGAATTTTCTTCTTTTATTTTGTTTCCTTGGGAATCATATTCCCATTTAATCCAATACCCACTAGAATTTTCTTCTTTTATCATGTTCCCTTTAGAATCATATTCCCATTTATACCAATACCCACTAGAATTTTCTTCTTTTATTTTGTTTCCTTTGGAATCATATTCCCATTTAAACCAATTTCCATTAGGATCTTCTTCTTTTATTTTGTTTCTTTTGGAATCATATTCCCATTTCCACCAATACCCATTAGAATTTTCTTCTTTTATCATGTTCCCTTTAGAATCATATTTCCTTTTAATTAACAGTTCACTTTTTAACCAACTAATAAAATGATTATAATCACCTTTAATTTCATCAATTCGTGACAAATCAAAACCAAATAAGTTATTACGTTCACAAAAAGAAATACCTTCTTTACATGCACACCAGTTAATTAATAATTTTTTTGTTAATATCATTTTATCACCTGTAAATTTGTCGTTATGATATAATTATACCATTATTTTTTAAAATGTCAAATAAAACCTAATATAGATATAAATCCTTAATATTATTTAGATTAATGGTAGTTCTAATTCACCAATACGTTTCAATTGACCATTAGGGTAATATTCTGTATTATATATAAATAACCTACCACCATTATACGTATCTTCTTCTTTAATACAATTACCACGATCATCATATTCCCATTTATAACTAATTGATCTTGAGTGTTGTTTACTTATCATATTTCCTTTATCATCATAATCATATTTAATAAAAGCACCCGTAGAAGATTTAGAATAAATAAGATTATTATTTTTATCATACTCAAAAACCCACCAATACCCATCAGAATCATATTGTTTTATTTTATTTCCTTTATCATCATAATCATAAAGTTCGCAATATCCATTTGAATCTTCAAATTTAATAATATTGTTTTCTAAATCATATGTATATTCATTCCAATATTGATCATCGTTTTCTTCTTTTATCATATTCCCATTAGAATCATATTCCCATTTAGTCCATTTACCATTAGAACATTCTTCTTTTATTTTATTTCCATTACTATCATATTCGTACATAATGTCATCCCCATCATCATTATATACTTTTATTACATTTCCATGTTCATCATAATCTCTCTTTGTTGCAATTTCCCATTTTAACCAAAAAATAAAATCGTCATGTTCTCCTTTGATTTCATCAATACGTTCTAAATCAAAACCAAATAATTTATTTCTCTCGCAAAAGGCAATTCCATTTCCACAAGCTCCCCATTTTTCTAATAATTCTTTTGTTAATATCATTTCTATCACCTATATAATTATTTTACCTATTTAACATATTAGATTAATGGTAGTTCTAACCCATTAATAATTTTTAATTGTCCATTAGGATAATATTCAATGTTATGTATCATCAAAAAATTATATCCATCAGAATTCTTTTCACGTATTTTATTGCCACGTTCATCATATTCCCATTTAACCCAATAATCATAAGAATTTTCTTTTTTTATGTTATTGTCTTGGGAATCATATTCCCATTTAACCCAATACCCACTAGAAAATTCTTCTTTTATTTTATTCCCATGTGTATCATATTCATAAGTACACCAATCTCCATTAGAATTTTCTTCTTTTATTTTATTCCCATGCGTATCATATTTCCATTTAATAAAAAAGCCATTATAATATTCTTTTTTTATTTTATTTCCATGTGAATCATATTCATATTTCCATTTAATACATTTCCCATTAGAATCTTCTTCTTTTATTTTATTCCCATGAATATCATATTCTCGTTTAATAAGAATTTGGTTTTAAAACCATACAATAAATCCCAAGTGGTCTCCTTTAATTTCATCAATACGTTCTAAATCAAAACCAAATAACTTATTTTTTTCACAAAAATCAATCCCTCCTTCACAAGCACCCCATTGTTCCAATAACTGTTTTGTTAATATCATATTATTACCTATTATATTATAATGTCAATTAGTATTATTTTTAATAATATATTTTGTAAATTCATTTATATTAACATCACTATTAATATAATTATTATATATTTTATGTATTTCAATTGGTGATAAAAAAACATATATACCAACTCCAGTTTTACTTACAAATTGTGAAGTTACTAATTCTATAAAATCAGAAATATTTAATTTTTTATTTGACATTATTTACCTTACAATTTTTAAAATTTCAATCCAAATATCTTTAGGAATTATCACACCATCAGATTTAAACGCCATTGGTGTTGCACTATCAACCATTCGTATCAATAAATCATGATATTGATTTAATAATTCTTCATTTTTTATATGTATATCGTTTGCCATAATAATTTACCATTGGTTTAATTAATTTCAGTATGTTCTATTTTGGAACTATGTGAATAAAATTATTCTAATATTTTTCACCTACAAGTTTGTTAGTATTAAATTATTATACCATAATGTTTTAAAATGTCAAATAAAAAGAACTTATAACTATGTTAAATATAATTAGATATAAGTTCTTGATATTGTTTATATTAATGGTAGTTCTAATTCACCAATACGTTTCAATTGACCATTTGGATAAAATTCTGTTTTTGTTTTTCCTATATATCCGGTATAATATTCTTTTTTAATACAATTTCCATGAGTATCATATTCCCATTTCCACCATTTCCCATCAGAATTTTCTTCTTTTATTTTATTTCCATTAGAATCATATTCCCATTTAGTCCGATATCCAAAAGAATTTTCTTCCTTTATTTTATTTCCATGAGTATCATATTCACATTTCCACCAATACCCATCAGAATCATATTGTTTTATTTTATTTCCATTAGAATCATATTCCCATTTATCCCAATATCCATCAAAATTTTCTTCTTTTATTTTATTTCCATATTGATCATATTCCCATTTAGCCCAATATCCATCAAAATTTTCTTCTTTTATTTTATTTCCATATTGATCATATTCACGTTTCCACCAATATCCATTAGAATCTTCTGATTTTATGCAATTACGATGAGCATCATATTCCCATTTAGTCCAATAACCATCAAAATCTTCTTCTTTTATACAATTACTATGAGCATCATATTCCCATTTGTACCAAGAACCGGCATCATTTTCTTCTTTTATGCAATTACGATGAGTATCATATTCCCATTTATACCAAGAACCGTCAGAATATTCCATTTTAATACAATTACCTTTAGAATCATATTCCCATTCTCTACAAAAACCATGAGCATTTTTTTCTTTTATAATATTTCCGTGAGAATCATATTCCCTTTTAATATTCAATTCTGATTTAATCCAATTAATAAAATTGTCATAATCACCTTTTATTTCATCAATTCTTGATAAATCAAAACCAAATAATTTATTACGTTCACAAAAAGAAACCCCTTCTGTACATGCACCCCAGTTAATTAATAATTCTTTTGTTAATATCATATACCCCCCTCCAATTGATTTTTAATAATTATACACTATAAAATAATAATTATCAAATAAATTTTATAAATAAAAGTAAAAAATAATTAACAATGAAAATAAAAGAAATAGTAGAAGGTTTAAATAAAAAAGACATAGATTCAAAAATTAACCAAATTGCAGATATGCAACGTGGTAAACCTGAATTATTAATGTCTAAAATACAACAATTCGCTGGTGGTGGTGTATTGCCACATTTATTAGAACATGTTGGTGATTTAACACATAGAATGTCACAAAGATATGTTACTGAAACTCAAATTGAAAATGCTATTGAGTATTTAAATCCAAAAATAAAAAGTGCATTAATGTCACTTAGAGGTAATAATTTTATCCGTGAAGTTCAAGAGAACACAAGATCTAATTATAAATTTTTTATACAGAATAAAAAAGGCTTCAAAGAAAAATATCCAACCATTGAAATTTTTGTTAAAGAATATGTAAAATTATTAAATGACTATGCCAATGCTCATGCAAAATTGCCTGTTTATAATCAAGCTCAATTATTAGCAAGAGAAGCAGCAGTAGCATTAGGTCATCAAAGATATTCTGACTGTGAGAAATATTTAACCAAATTAGATAGAATGATTAACGAAACTGGTATGTTTTCCACTATTGCTAGTCAATATAATCCAAAATATAAAACTAGAACAGCAAGAAATTAATAACCCGCAACTATGTTTTATAAACCAATCACCATTATATGAAATAGAACCATCTTCCATTTTTACAATTATACATTGATTAGGCATAACTTCCAGTATATGCCCAGTATTCCCCCCCCAATTCGCAGTATTAGCAATTACATCAATATTATCATATTTACACTCTATTAACACTTTCGTTATTATAACTATTATTTTCAGCATTTTTAATATATCGTAATGCGGTTTCATGTCTGGTTTCATTTGGGAATTTATTCGCAACTTGATAAATCAATTCAAAGTATAATTTCTTATAATCTTTTTTATAGTTTCTTGTAAATATTTTTTTAATACAATATATAAACCTCATAATTTTATTATCATGTATAGTTATACTACCACCCATACTCACCACCTCCCAATATTATTATATATTTCTTAAAATAGTTTTATATGATGGTATATCATAAATAATACCAAAATACATATAAAAATTATATACCTACCTATTATTTAAGTACATTTAATACACGTTTCTACCACCCAGAATGTAAAGAAATTGGTGCGTGGGGAGTGGTATCGAACCACCATCTTCTGCTATGTATTAACAGTGCTTTACCTATTAAGCTACCCTCGCTTTGTTATTTTAAAAATGTTTTGTTATACTAATAAGTGCCTTAGTATGTAGTTTAGCTGATTCTTCGGAAAGGTGAACCATACCTAACTCAATCAATTTATCTAAAAATTGATTGGTGTTCTCTGAATACACATATTTACACACCTGAACTCTTATATCTGGTATAAAAACTTCTGTTCCAATATCAGGTGGAACCTTTATAGGAATTGGAATTTCAAAGCCATTAATATTAATAGTTTTTAATTTTCTATACCACACACCAAAAACATCAATTATCATAAATCCTTGTTTTATAAATCCATCACCATTTTTAAAATCACAGTACAAATAATCATCTATTAATTTCAATTCAGTACCTTGTACAGTACTTAATATTTCACCATCAACAAGAGCTTGCATCATTTCTTTACGAGTTTTAATAACCCCACCAAAAAATAAAAAATTATTAATTGTATTTTTATCAATTACAGCATACTCAATAATTGGATGTGCAGTTTTTAAACCCCAATAATAATTTTTTGCAAGTACATTATATGAAATAGAACCATCTTCCATTTTTACAATTATACATTGATTAGGCATAACTTCCGGTATATTCCCAGTATTTTTTTGCCATTTCGCAGTATTAGCAATTACATCAATATTATCATGCTTTATCATATTTAACACCTTATAATTAATTTGGTGCGTGGGGAGTGGTATCGAACCACCATCTTCTGCTATGTATCAAGCAGTGCTTTACCTATTAAGCTACCCTCGCTTCTTTAATTTATATAATACATCTAAAATACTATTATGTCAAGTATTATTGATGTCCATATTTTAAAAAATATCGCTTTGCCTTAAACCAAACTATTTTTCCTGAGTTATTTGGTACATAAAAACCAAACTTTCTTTTTTCTTTACCGGTTAATACAATTGTCCAACAACCTTTAGTTTTAACAATATGCGAATACTTCGCCTAATTCAACTTCTAATTTCTTAATAATTTTATCTATTTCAAGCATTTGTTTTTTTGTAGGTATACCATCTTCAATCTCAAAAACTAACACAAAAAAGGCTGCACCTGAAATATCAGTTCCTGTAAACTTCCAATTTAAAGGAAGTTCTATGTCATTAAACAAATCAAATATAGTATGATCGACAATAGCATCCATAACGTTGGGGAAGTTATTTGTAATTAAATATGCTGTTTTAAATTGACAAAAATTGTTGATTGAGTTCATATTGTCTCCAATAATATAGTTGATATATAAACTATTATACCAACTATATTTTTATAGTCAACTATTATTTTTCATATCATACATAATATCTTTTTGAAAAGGTTCATTTGGGTCTCGTACAACATTACGTGCATACTGCATACCTTTAATTGTTGATGGTTTATTAGTTCTGCTAACTATATTAGCTACCCATTGTTGTTTTAATGTACTAAAATTAATTAAACCAGCTTGATATTGCGCAAATAATGCAAACGTTTGTTTATCTTCTGGTGTAGATATAGATGGTGATAATAATTTATATAACTTTTTATAATATTCATTTTTATATAATTCTGGCGAAGTTGCTATTTTCAAACCCATTGCTAAACGAAGAAGTGTATTTATTATAGTATCAATACCATGTGATGATAAATAATCACCACCTGGCGACCTGAATTCAACGTGACTATCCTTAACATTAATTGATGTAAATTTTTCAGTTGTAGTACCATGTATTAATTTAGATACTACAGGTGCAGATTTTTGTTTTATATCATTAACAAATGTTGTTATTTGTTCTTCATTAAAATTAGCCAAATTATTTTTTATTTTATTTATCGCACTTTTTGTATATGTGTTATATTGCCTACCAAATTGGTTAAGAACATACATATCACCAATAAATAATGCCAATTTTACATAATCTAATGATTCAGTTGAAAATTCCGGTACGGATATATTCATATGTAAACCTGTCGAATTATTAGTTTCACAACCATAATCGTTAGCCCAATCAATGAATTCTTTTATTTTTTCTATACCTTCTTTTAAAGGCATTGGGGGGGTTACAATTTCAAGACCAGTATTAACTCCACGATCATTTTCAATTGATGAATCCGTTTCTACAATCCAATTAGTATCATCTCTAGCAACTGAATGATATCCACTTGAATACTTAACAGGAATAGATAAAGAATCTTGCAATTCTTCAGCTACTTGTTTAATAACATCTTCTAAATTTTCACCGTCATGAGAATGAGGCCAAACATATATGTAATCACCGATATATCTTTGAAATATATCACTCATATAATACATTCCTTCGTCATTAAGCCATTCTCTTACATAATTATATATATCACCAGAATTATAAAAATTTTCACGCCACTCATTATCTATTATTTCATGATATGCATCTTCGAACTCTTCTGTTTTATCTTCTATGTAATATTCTATATCATTTTCCATTTTTTCAGTTGCTTGTTGTATAACTTCTTCATCATCTACATCTAATTCCAAATCATCCGCTATTTCTTGTTTAGCTTTATCAAAGTCATACTCACTTTCTAATTGTTCTTTTACCTCATCCATAATTTCTGATTTATATAATTCTATATAATAATAAAATTTATCGTTATCATCAACCCATTGAATATAATCTGATAATAATTTGTCTTCAAATCTGTTATCCACTTCGTCAAAAAAATTAACAATACTATAAATATTGTCAGGAACGCGTTCATCACCAGGTAAATTATTAAAATCATCAAGTTCATCAAGTTCACTTGCAATAGGAACCAATAATTCAAATTCAACCCCAACTTTCATACCAGAACTCATTGGGCTATTTAACCATTTTTGAAATGCAGACGGATTCATCGCAACTTCTAACAAATGTTGGTTTTCAATTAAAAATTCTTTAAAACGCATATAAATACCTATACTAAATAATGTATAAGTATTTATAAAATTTATTAATCATAAGTAATAATAACATCTATTCCTGCATTTTTTAACTCACCAATACCAAATGCATTTAAATCAGGCCACCATAGTACACCATTAACAACATTATTAACAAATAATTTATCACCTACTCTAGGAACTGCACCATCTGTTTCAAGTACTTCATTTTGCCCAAACTTATCGATTAATAGTATTTTCATAAGATCACCTCACAATTAGTTAATAAAAACATATTATACTAAAACTATATTAGGTTGTCAACTTTTTTTCATTGGAATCCTAAGGATGACCCCCTAGCGGAATTTCGCGCAGTTAATGCCGGATAAGAATATTCAATTATTTTTTTATTTATTAAAAAATGGTATAATTAAATCATCCATACGTTTTAATTGTCCATCAGAATAATATTCAAATTCATGTATTGTTTCAAAATTATTAGAATCTTTAAAATGAACCATATTATTATGCGAATCAAGCTCCCATGTACATAAATATCCGGTAGAGTCTTTAGATAATACTAAATTACCATCTTCATATGAAAAAATTACAGAAATATTATCTTTATATGATTTCCGGTATATACATTGTTGGTTTTTATTATACCTATATCGAATTTTAAATCCATCTGAACGTTCATCACATATAACATTACCATATTTATTATATGTCTGACGTTCCCATTTAGATAATATAGTTCTTTCTTTAGTGCGCAGTACGCCGTTTTTGTTGTATGTATAACAAGTTGTACAACCATTAGAATTTAATACTTTCTTAAGCTTTCCATCTTCATAACTATATGTTTCCCAAAACCCCCTAGCATTAGTAGTTTTAACTTTATTATTATATTCATCATATTGATATCTATAAACTTCATTAAAATGGTGTGAACTATAAGATTCTTCAACTAAATTATTATTACAATCGTATAAATAGTTTTCATAATTACCATTTGAATAATTAATTGATACAACCAATCCATCTTCATTATATGTATAATATTGCTTAACAATATCGCTATTATTATCAACATATGATTTACATAAAATTCTATTATTTTCATCATATTGAATGTTAACATTTGATATAATATCCTGTAACCACAAAAAATATTCGTTGTTATTGTCTTTAATTAAATGAATATTATTTAAATCAAAACCGAATAATTTATTTCTTTTACAAAACATAATCCCGTCTTCACAAGCACCAATATCATCTAATAATTGTTTTGTTAAAATCATGTTAGGCGTCACACTAATGCCTCACCGGTGTAGTCGCACCAACAACGCCGAGCGCGTGACCAGCATCCCATAAACTTCTTCACATCACATGTTTGCGGTTCGCCGTAGAACCCTTTGGCCGCGTCATCAAATGCCTTCGCCTTTGTCCTCATGTCGTGTTCGTCCGGCAACCCGTCAGCATCCGCCCTCGCAAGCATCGCCACTGCTAAATCTGTATCTGCCATCGTTGTTCCTCCAAAAAACTACGCCTAACCAGTGCATCAAGCAGACGCCAAACTGCGGCGCTGCTTATGCTGGTCGTTATATAACCTACTTATTAATTAAGGGTATTTTTAAATCACCATATTGTTTTAATTGTCCATTAGGGTAATATTTTACTAACTTTTTTTCTTCTCTATTTTTATGTAATATACGAATAATATTACCATTTTCATCACATTCATATAAAATGTTAAAGTTACCTTCAACATTATCAGAAATTAAAAACCCTTGTGTGTTATATTTAGAAGTAGAGATAATATCTTTATTATAGTGGTGTGTTAATTCGTAAACGGTATGCCCGTGAATATCATAAACATATTTTTTTTCATAGCCATCACTATCATACTCACGTAAAATACGACATTGTTCATCATATTCCCATTTAACCCATTCATTTAATGAGTTATAATAATGAATAAGGTTATTATTAGAATCATATTCAAATCTACCATATTCAACATTAGAGGGTTTAAAATAATTAACAGTTATCTCAAGAGTTTTATTACCACGTTCATCATACATATAATTAGCTAAGGTTCTAGCAGATATACGTTTTTTAACAACAATATTATCACTGTCATCAAAAATGAATTCATTTTGCATTTCATATTTTAACCATGATACAAATTCTTCTTCAGTATCCCCTTCAATTTCATTAATTCTTGATAAATCAAACCCAAATAATTTATTTCTTTCACAAAAATTAATACCAGCGGTGCATGCATCTAGTTGAATTAACAACTTTTTAGTTAAAAACATTATATATTCTCCTACGAATTTAAGATATAAAAGGTATACTTAATATATTTACTTTTCCATTTACATGTTCCTGAATTTCTTTTAATTGTCCAGTAGGATAATAAGTATATATCCTCGTGTTTTTATCATTATAGCATATTTCTTTCTTAAAAATAAAGCCATTATCATCATAAGTAAACTTATTTTTAATTATATGTGGGCAGTTATAATATACAACCTCAATTAATCTATCATTATCATACAAACATGTTATATCATCAATAAATTCTAAATCATGTTCATATATCATAGTATTATTTTCATCATACATATATATAAGACCATAACTATTTGAATCTTTCTTCTTAATTAAATTGCCCTTATAATCATATTCATAATATGTATTATATTCATCATTATTATATTTTTGTAAAATTAATTGATTAGATTCGTTGTATTCATACTTAATGGTATTAAATGTAGATCTTGTTGATATTAACAATTCCTTATTAATATCATCATAACTGTAATTTATAAAAAAACCATTATTATTTATAAAAGATAATATTTTTCCATTTTCGTTATAAGTTTTTGTAAACCATAAATCATTTTTTATTTTTATATCATTTTTAGTATGTCTATAATTACCTTCATAATTAGTATATTGTTTAATAATACTATTAGGATAATACTCGTATTCATATATATTATATATATTATTATCTTCAAATAATATTACGTTACCGTATGCATCAAATTCAATAACACATTCGGTTAAAATGTATTTAATCCAACTTACTATACCATCATAGTCACCAACTACATTATCAATATTATTTGTATCAAATCCAAATAACTTGTTTCTTTCACAAAAATCAATCCCTTCTTGACAAGCCCCAAGTTTAATCAACAACTCTTTTGTTAGTATCATTACATAACCCCATTTAAATAATATTCCATAAAAAATTCAAACCATAAACCGGAATTATCATCAGGAATCGTTATAGGATATAAATCAGGATATTTACTATGTTTTTCTAACCATTGTTTTTTAAATTCTTCGGAATCCGAAGGATGACCCCCTAGCGGAATTGCGTAGTTCACGTAGCATGAAGCGCGAGGGCC
>NPIG01000728.1_pt2 | contig 21407 bp, 19 predicted proteins | sample 8637441 | NCBI WGS metagenome assembly NPIG01 (sample SAMN07420675, study PRJNA396082) | bioreactor metagenome | isolation source: sample BR6 brine-fed electro-methanogenic bioreactor BR | place: Japan: Kochi | collected 2016-06-14 | reverse complement strand
AGTGGGTCTCGGGCAGCACCGTCAGGCCGTTGTGGATGGCGTGGCAGGCACCGAGCCCGCCGCTCTCGAAGCCGAGACCGGACAGCAGGGTGTTGGCCTCGATCACCTTTTCCAGGGCCGGCGTCACGGCATGGGCCTCCGCTGCCTGCAGGGCCAACGGCCCGTATTCCATCAGGGTGTCGAAGCACAGCCGGGCCAGCGCGTAGGCGGTCATCGGGCCGGGGCGGCCGGTCATGTTGTTGGCACGCGAGATGCGGCAACTCTCCGCCTCGAACCAGGTGGAGAGCGCGTCGCCCATGCCCGACGACAGGAAGCGCCCCGGCGCCTGGGCGATCACCGCCGAGTCGACCAGCACCACGTCCGGGTTCCTGGGCAGCAGCAGGTAGCGGTCGAACGCGCCTTCCTGGGTATAGATCACCGAGAGCGCGCTGCACGGCGCGTCGGTCGAGGCCAGGGTCGGTACCACGATCACCGGCAGCCGGCCGGCGAGATGGGCGACCGCCTTGGCCGTATCCAGGGTCTTGCCGCCGCCGACGCCGATCACGACGTCGAGGCCCTTCTCGGTAATGACGGCCTTCAGGCGGTCGATCTCGGGATCGCAGCATTCGCCGCCGAAAACCTCCTGGGCGCTGCCGACGGAACCCGACAGGGCCGAGGCGACGCTTTTTGAAAGGGTCTTGGCGACGAACGGGTCGAGCAGAACGAGGGCCTGCTTGCCGAGGCGCGCGGCCTCCTCGCCGAGGGCGGAAAGGGCATCGGCGCCCTGGACGTATCGATTCGGGAAAATAGCGGTGGTCAACATAAAAGGCCTCCTTTCGGGAAAGGGGCTGGGAAATGAAAGGATATGCCTGCAAGCATACGCCTACCGACCCGGTTTCCCCAGATCGGACGCCGAATATCTGGCATACCGCCGCCGCATAACCCCGCCTTGACCCGCCCCGCCCGGAGTGGCACTTTCAGCCCGCTTTTCCGAACAAGGGACAGAGGGTATGGATAAAAAGCCGACGATCTTTCTCGCCCACAATCCGGAGGACCGTGAGGTCTATTTCGGCCGGGCGCTGCCGCATCTGCAGGAACTGGGCGAGGTCAGGCTCAACCCGCTGGAGCGCGACCTGACGACGCCGGAATTCATCGAGCAGGCCAAGGGTTGCCGGTTCATCGTCTCGCACCGCTCGCCGCCGGCCGAGGCCGCGCTGTTCGACAACTCCCCCGACCTGCTGGCCTATTTCCGCTGCGCGCTCGATGTGCGGACCGTCGACATCGAGGCCGCCTCGCGCAACGGTATCCTGGTCGGCAACGCCGGCGTCTCGTTCATCGACGCCACCGCCGAGATGGCGCTTGCCCTGATCCTCGGGGTCGGCCGCGACGTGGTCGAGTCGACCGTCGACTACCGAAACGGCAAGATCCCGCCGTCCAACATGGGCGTGCAGGTCGCCGGCAGCACGGTCGGTGTCATCGGCTTCGGTGATGTCGGCAGCCGGCTGTGCGAGATTCTCGTCGCCATGGGCGCCAAGGTCCTGGTCTGCGACCCCTACAAGACCGTCGACCGCCCCGGCATGACCCAGGTCGATCAGGAAACCCTGCTGAAGGAATCCGACATCGTGCTACCGCTGGCCGTCGCCACCGAGGAGACCGAGAACCTGATCGGGGAAAAGGAATTCGCCCTGATGAAGAAGGGCGTCGTCTTCGTCAACGTCTCGCGCGGCAACCTGGTCGACGAGGCGGCGCTCGAGGCCGCCTACAAATCGGGCCACATCTCGCGCCTCGCCCTGGATGTCGGCCGCGCCGCCGACCAGCGGCCCTCGCCGCACCTGGCCGCGCTGCCGCGCGTCGTCGCCACCCCCCATCTCGGCGGCCTGACCCCGGCCAACGCCGATGCCCAGGCCATGAGTGCCGTTGAGCAGACTCGCGCCGTGTTGGATGGCAAGATGCCGGAACGCGCGCTCAACGCCGATCACGCGACCCGTGTTCAGGAATTCTGGAAGGATCGGCGCGGCTGAAAGCGCGCCCGGCAAGGAGCAAGAAGAATGACCGAATACAGTGCCCCGAAACTCGCCGCCCCCGTGGGAACCTGCGACACCCACATGCATTTCTACAATGCGAAGTATCCGACCGCGCCGACGGCCCTGGCGACGCCGCCCGACTTCTGGCTCGATGACTACCGGAAGGTCCAGGAATGCCTGGGGCTACAGCGGGTCGTCGTCGTCCAGCCGACCACCTATGGCCGCGACAATTCCTGCCAGCTCGAGGCCATGAAGGCCTTCGGCGTGAACGCCCGCGGCGTGATGGTGGTCGACGAGACGACCACCGACGCCGAACTGGAGCGTCTGACCGAACTCGGCGTGCGCGGCGCCCGTTTCCACATGCTGCCCGGCGGCGCCGTGCCGTGGGAGATCCTCGAAGAGGTCGCCGCCCATGTCCACGAGTTCGGCTGGCACATCCAGCTTCAACTGAACGGCCGCGAACTGGTCGATCATGACGAGGTGCTGTTCCGCCTGCCGGGGACCCTGGTCGTCGACCACCTCGGCCGCTTCACGCCGCCCGTCGAGGTGCCCGAGGGCGATACCTCCTTCCGCGTGCTGCTGCGCCTGCTCGACAGGGGCAAGTGCTGGGTCAAGATGTCGGCGCCCTACGAGTCGTCCAAGTCCGGCGCCCCCGACTTCACCGACTGCCTGCCCGAAGCCAAGGCGCTGGTAAAGGCCGCGCCGAACCGCATGGTCTGGGCCACCAACTGCCCGCACCCGGGCCAGAAGAACCCGCTGAGTCCGGCGGCGACCCTGGACCTGCTTCTCGACTGGGTCGAGGACCAGGAGACGATCAACCGCATCCTGGTCGACAACCCGGCCGAGCTGTACGGCTTCTAAAGGGAAAAACGGAAAGGCCGGGGTCCAGCCCCGGCCTTTTTTCATTGAAACCCGTCAGGTCAGGTCAGGCCAGCCCGGCCTTGCCCATGGCGAGGTATTTCTCGCGCCGCCGCGCCTTGAGGGCGTGGCGTTCCATGCCGGCGTACTGCTCCAGCGTCTTCTCGATGGCGTCGCCGACGTTGCAGATGGCGTCGTCGGGACTGCGGTGCGCCCCGCCCAGCGGCTCGGGAATGATCTCGTCGATGATTCCCAGTTTGCGCAGGTCCTGCGCCGTCAGCTTCAGGGCCTCGGCCGCGTCGGCCGCCTGTTCGCCGTTGCGATACAGGATCGAGGCGCAGCCCTCGGGCGAGATCACCGAATAGATGGAATGCTCCAGCATCAGCACGCTGTTGGCGGCGGCGATGGCGATGGCGCCGCCGGAGCCGCCCTCGCCGATGACGACGCTGATCAGCGGCACCTGCAGCCCGAGGCAGACCTGGATGCTGCGCGCGATCGCCTCGGCCTGGCCCCGCTCCTCGGCGTCGATTCCCGGGAACGCCCCGGCGGTGTCGACCAGCACCACGACCGGCAGGTTGAAATGGTCGGCCATCTTCATCAGCCGCTGCGCCTTGCGGTAGCCTTCGGGCCGCGCCATGCCGAAATTATGGGCCATGCGGGCCTCGGTATCGCTGCCCTTCTCGTGGCCCATCACCATCACCGACCGGCCGCGGAAACGGCCGAGCCCGCCGATGATCGCGCGGTCCTCGGCGAACAGCCGGTCGCCGGACAGCGGCGTGAAATCGTCGATCAGGGCATCGAGATAGTCGGTTGTATTGGGCCGGTCCGGGTGACGGGCGACCTGGGTCTTCTGCCAGGGCGACAGCTTGGCGTAGGTCTGGGCCAGAAGCCGCTCGACCTTCGTCTGGAGCTTCCCGACCTCGTCGGCGATATTGAGTTCTCCGTCACCGGTCAGATGACGAAGCTCCTCGATCTTACCCTCGAGTTCGGCAATCGGCTTTTCGAAATCCAGGAAGTTATGCATGGCATTTTCCTAGCATGACGCCCGGCCACTGCGAAGCCTATTTCTGCACCCGGTTCTCGACGAACCATATGGCAAAAAGAAGGCCGGCGGCGCGAATCCGCGCCGCCGGCCTCCCTAAACCCTACCGCAGAGCGTCACTTGCCCGCGATCTGGTTGGCCTTGTCGACCAGGTTCTGAGCCTGCTTGATCGACGCGATGTCGATCAGGCGGCCATCCAGAGACACGGCGCCCAGGCCATCCTTGGCGGCCTGTTCCATGGCTTCCAGGATGCGCTTGGCCTGGGTGACTTCCTTCTCCGACGGGCTGAACAGCTCGTTGGCGATGTCGATCTGGCTCGGATGGATCGCCCACTTGCCCTCGCAGCCGAGGACCGAGGCGCGGTTGGCCTGGGCCTTGTAGCCGTCCGGATCCGAGAAGTCGCCGAACGGACCGTCGACGGGACGCAGGCCGTTGGCGCGGGCGGCGACGACCATGCGGGCGATGGCATAGTGCCACATGTCGCCCCAGTGGACTTCGCGGTTGCCGGCGTCGTCCGGATCGGTCAGGACGTGGTAGTTCGGGTTCGGGCCGCCGATGACGGTGACGCGGGCCTTGGTCGAGGCAGCGTAGTCGGCAACGCCGAAGTGCAGCGATTCGTTACGCTTGCTGGCCGCGGCGATCTCGTTGACGTTGGCCATGCCCAGCGCCGTCTCGATGATCAGTTCGAAGCCGATGCGCTTCTCGAGGCCCATGGCCATTTCGCACTGGCTGACCAGCATGTCGACGGCATAGATGTCGCACGCCGTGCCGACCTTCGGGATCATGAACATATCCACCTTGCCGGGGGCCTGTTCGATGATGTCGACGACGTCACGGTACATGAAGTGGGTGTCGAGGCCGTTGATGCGGACGGAAATGGTCTTGCCGCTCCAGTCCAGATCGTTGAGGGCTTCGATGACGTTCTTGCGGGCCTGCACCTTGTCGTCCGGCGCGACCGCGTCTTCGAGATCGAGGAAAACGACATCGGCCTTGCCGGCCTGCGCCTTCTCGATGAACTTCGGATTGGAGCCCGGAACCGCCAGCTCTGACCGGTTCAGACGCGCCGTACACTGTTCGACGATTTTGAAACTCATGCCTAATCTCCTCCCGGCATTCAGGTGGGAATTGGATGCGCGTGCTTTAAATAAACTTGTTATTCTCGGCTTTCCGGATGTTTCCTGCGCGCTCGCACGCCGTTATAGCTAAAGCGTCCGGACGCCACTAGGCGCTTTTTCGCATGCTGGAACTCGCGCGCAAACCACCGTAATTCCGACGTTTTTTACCCCTTGCCCCGGTCCTCCCACGCAAGGGGATGTGCCTGCCGGACCAGCGCCTTCATGCGCTCGTCCAGAACGTGAGTGTAAATCTGCGTCGTCGCGATGTCAGCATGTCCCAGCATCTGCTGCAAAGAGCGCAAATCCGCGCCATGGGCCAGCAAATGGCTGGCGAAGGAGTGGCGCAGCACGTGCGGGGATACCCGTTTCGGATCAAGCTCGGCCGCGATCGCCAGTTCCTTCAGGATCTGGGCGAAGCGGACACGCGTCAGGAATCCCGACGCCGAACGCGACGGAAACAGCCAGCGCGAGGTCCCCGCCCCTTTTCCACGCTTCGGAATGAAGGAATCACGCACCCCGCGATAGGCATCCAACGCCGCGACCGCCGGGTCGCTGAGCGGCACCATCCGCTCCTTGCCTCCCTTGCCGCGGACGATCAGGATGCGGCCGTCCCTGGACAGCGCCGACAGCGGCAGGCCGACCAGTTCCGACACCCGCAGGCCGCTGGCATAGAGGATCTCGACCAGGGCCGTCCGCCGCAGCCCTTCGGCATCGTCACGCACCCGCGCAGCGTCCAGCAGCCGGTCGACCTCGTCCTCGCTCAGGTATTTCGGCAGCGGCCTGCCGAGGCGCGGGCTGTCGACGGTGGCGCTGGGGTCGTCCGTCCGCCATCCCGAGGCATAGAGAAACTTGAAGAACTGGCGCAGGGCCGACAGTCGCCGGGCACTGGTTCGCGGCGACATCCCTGCCGCCGACAGGGTCGCCAGATACTTCCGGATGTCCTCGGCCTCGGCGGCATCGGGGGCGCGTTCGCGCCTCCCCATGAAGGCCTCGAAATCCCGAAGATCGCGGCCGTAGGAATCCAGCGTGTTCGGCGACGCGCCGCGCTCGGCGACCATCATCTCGAGAAAGGCCCCGGCCGAACGCGAGCGGGGACGGTTGTCCTGGCGCGATGCTCCCCCGGATTTGGGGCGCGCCATCGGATCACAGACCCGCGGCGATAATCGCCTCGACCGCCAGCGCCCGGGCCTCGTTCTCCAGGCCGATGGTGCGCAGACGTACCGCCACGTCGCGCAGGGTCAATGGATCGGTGCCGGAAGCCCCGCCGTCGCCCAGCGCCAGCAGGCTGAGCAGGACGGTCTCGCCGATCCGCCGGTCATTGGCGGCGTTGCGCAACTGGAACCAGAAGGCCGGTTGCGGCATGGCGACGGTGGCCCGTGCCGAACCGTCGAGCAGTTCGGACCACAGGCCGGCCGGGATCGGTTCATCGAAGGCGTCGAACAGGCTGAACAGCAGAGCCCCGCGTTCACGGCCGTCGGCGAAGCCTCCGGCCAGCGCCCACCACTGGGTCAGGCTATCGGCCGGCCAGTCGGCGGCCTCGCCGACACCGGCCAGACGCAGGACCGGCCGCAGCAGGATGACCGCGGATTCGGATTCCGGATTGAACAGCGCGCTCGCCCGCAGGATGCCGAACCACGGCTCGGCCATGTCGTACTCGCCGGCGACCAGGAAGGCCCGCACAATGTTCGGCGCGAACCAGACGAGTTCGGCCGACGGCGGGACCTTCTTGAGGATCGGCAGGAACACCCGCACCGTCGAGGCATAACGCCCACCTTCGCGACCCAGTTCCAGGGCCTTCGCGACCGCTTCCGCCTGCGCCGTCGGCACGGTCTGGACCACCGCGGTCCGGTACAGCAGGGCCCGGCTGACCGGCCCGCTCTCGGCTTCGGCCCGTGACAACGGATTGGCAAGCTGCTCTTCGCTGAAGGTCAGCGCCGCGTAGATCTGGCGCAGGGTTTCGGCCGACAGGGCGCCGACGGATTCGGCCCGCTCGGCGGCATCCAGACGGAGATCCACCGAGGCGTTGGGCGTCGTCGCCACCACCGTGAGGACGGCCGGGTTGTTGCTGGCCACTGCGTCGGCCGGCAGTTGCACACCTGCCGCGCGCGCCATGGCCAGGTGCAGCGGCGACGCTTCGGCCATGCTGTCGATCTTGCGATCTTTGCTCTTGGTCACCAGGGCGTCGAACAACTGGAAGAAGATCGGGTCCTCGGAGCCCATTTCCCTGAGCAGGGCGACGCCGAGGTTGGCCTTGTCGTAATCGCCGGCCAGAACCTGACAGAACGACAGCGCCTTCTGCCAGTAGGGCGCATCGTCCTCGCGGATTCCGGCCGCCGTCAACGCGCAGGCCCGGGCATTGTCGTTGGCAAGGAAACGCAGGTCCGTCTCCATGCGAGCGAGATCGGCGTTCTCGGTGCGGTTGGGCGCGGCCTCAAGCAGGGTCTCGGCGTCGTCCAACGCTCCCATGGTGGCGAGCAGACCGACACGAACCGTGATCAGAGGTGTCCCGCCGGCCTCACCGACCGGCGGCGGCGCCGCAGACAGGAGAAGCCGCCGCGACAATTGCCTTTGCGTCGCCGAGGTCGCCTTGACCGGCATCCTCGGTAGCAGGTTGTCGACCAGGCTGCGGGCCGTATCCTGCCACAGGGTTTCGCCGAAACCGCCTTCGGCGGTGCCCAGCGTACCCACCGAATCCGGGTCGATCTTGCTCAGGGAGTCGACCAGAACGCCGGACCCCGGGGTCTCGGTGCCCGGTGCTCCGGGCGCGGCCTGAGGGGCATCCGGCCCCGGTCGCGCGGGCTCCAGACGCTGCGGCGGAGTCAGCAGAAGCGGCCCCGACTGCTGGGCCGCGACGGGGCCGAGGATCGAAAAAAAAGCCACTCCGAAGGCGGCCACGGACGAAGCGAATGTGGTTTTCATCGGCCTAGCGCGGGAAGCGATCATCGGGAATGACCTTCTCGACAGTCGAGACCGGGGCCGGTATGTCCCAGGTCGCGAGAAAGACCGCACCACCAACGATCAACACCACGACCGTAAGCATGACCAGCCGGGAAAGGTTCTTCATTCAGATCTCCGCTCGCTCTCACGGGCCGCTGGCAGGCGGGAATTCTCCCCCCATATTGCGTTATCGACAGCTTTGGCCCTTTAACGACAACCTATTGCGTTTATGCTAGGTTTCAACTATGGCGACTTTTCGGCAGTTTATCGGCTCCGTTTTTGGCTTTCAACGGGCGCCTACCCAGCGGCTCTGAATATGAATTCGTTATCTGATGGGAAGTTCATCGTCCTCGTCGGCCTCATGGGAGCGGGCAAGACGAGCATTGGCCGGATGTTGGCGGAACATCTGGGCATTCCGTTCATCGACGCGGACGCGGAGATCGAGAAGGCCGCGGGCTGCCCCATCGAAGAAATTTTCCGCCTCTACGGCGAACAGGCCTTCCGCGACGGCGAACGGCGCGTGATCGCACGTATCCTCGACGGATCGAGTTCGGTCCTCGCCACCGGCGGCGGCGCCTTCATGGCCGAGGAGACCCGCGCCGTGATCCGCGAGAAGGGCATTTCCGTATGGCTGCGTGCCGACGTCGAGGTCCTCTATCAGCGGACCCGGCGGCGCTCCAACCGCCCGCTGCTGGAAAACGACGACCCGCTCGGAACCCTCCAGCGGTTGGCCGACGTCCGCTACCCCGTCTACGCCGAGGCCGACATCACCGTCGATACGGCACGCGAGAAACCCTCCGAAACCATGGGCCGCATCCTCATCGAACTCGAAAACTGGGGGGTCATCCAGCCGGCCCCGGCACAAGCGATAGAGAAGGCATGACCAACTTCATCGAGACCGGGACGGTGCCGAACGGCCCGTCGACCTTTACCGTCGACCTCGGCGAACGCGCCTATGACATCGTCGTCGGCGAGAATCTGCTGCCCGCGGCCGGCCAATACCTGCGCGCCGTGATGGAACAGCCGATGGCCTTCGTCGTCACCGACGAGCACGTCGCGCCGCTTTATCTGCGCACCGTCGAACAGTCCCTGCGGGAAGCCGGCATCGAGACCGAAAACCTGGTTCTGCCGGCCGGCGAAGGCACCAAGAGCTTCGAGCGGCTGCAGCAGGTCGTCGACTGGATGCTGGACCGCCGGATCGAGCGCGGCGCCACCGTGGTCGCCCTCGGCGGCGGCGTGATCGGCGATCTCGCCGGTTTCGCGTCCAGTGTGGTTCTGCGCGGCATCAACGTCGTTCAGATCCCGACCAGCCTGCTGGCCCAGGTCGACAGTTCGGTCGGCGGCAAGACCGGCATCAACGCCCGCCAGGGCAAGAACCTGATCGGCACCTTCCATCAGCCGGCCCTGGTGCTTGCCGACGTCGGCGTGCTCGACACCCTGCCGCCGCGCGAATTGCTGGCCGGATACGCCGAAACGGTCAAATACGGCCTGATCGCCGACGCCGCCTTCTTCGACTGGCTGGACGCCAACGGCGAAGCCTTCTGCGCCGGCGATCGTTCGGTCCGGACCCGGGCGATCCTGCATGCCTGCGCCGCCAAGGCCGACGTGGTCGCCGAGGACGAGCGCGAGACGGGCCGGCGTGCCCTGCTCAATCTCGGTCATACCTTCGGTCACGCCTTCGAGGCGGAAACCGGCTACGGCGAGCGCCTGCTGCACGGCGAGGCGGTGGCCATCGGCATGGTCATGGCCTTCGACCTGTCGGCGGCCATGGGCCTCTGCCCGGCCAAGGATGCCGAGCGCACCCGCCGCCATATCGCGGCCCGCGGCCTGCCGGTCGATCTGTCGGGTCTCGCCGATGCGTCCTGGACCGCCGAGAAGCTGATCGCCCATATGACCTCGGACAAGAAGGTCCGCGGCAAACGGGCCACCTTCATCCTGGCGCGGGCCATCGGCGACAGCTTCACGACACAGGACGTCGACCCCGAATTCCTCCGTCGTTTCCTGGAGAAATGCTTGGCACCATGACGGCGCCGCGGCCCCAAACCCGGGCGCCCCGATGTTTCCAGATCACTGAGAGCGCACCATGATCGAGTCCCTTGCGGCCATCGTAATCCTTTTGGTCCTGTCGGCCTTCTTTTCGGGTTCCGAAACGGCCCTCACCGCCGCCTCGCGGCCGTTCATCCACCAGTTGGAGCAGACCGGCAACAAGCGGGCACGTATGGTCAACCAGCTTCACGCCAACAAGGCCAACCTGATCAGCGCCCTGCTGCTCGGCAACAACCTCGTCAACATCATGGCCTCGGCGCTGGCCACCAGCCTGCTGATCCAGCTTTTCGGCAATGCCGGCGTCGTCTACGCCACCATTGCGATGACGCTGCTGGTCCTGCTGTTTTCGGAGATCATCCCCAAGACCTACGCTTTCCGGAACGCCAACCAGGCGGCCCTCGCGGTGGCACCGGTGGTGCGCATCGTCGTCTCCGTCTTCCACCCGCCGGTCCTGGCCCTGCTGTGGCTGGTCCGCGGGATATTCCGTTTGTTCGGAACCGACATCCACGGCGACGAGGCGGTCGGCGGCGAGGAGGAACTGCGCGGCGCCATCGAGCTTCACAACGGCGACGAGACGGCGGTCCGCCACGAGCGGGCGATGCTGCGCAGCATCCTCGACCTGACCGACGTCCAGGTCGGCGAGATCATGGTCCACCGCAAGAACCTGATCACCGTCGACGCCGACGAACCGGCGTCCGAGATCGTCAGCCAGGTCCTGGCCAGCCCCTACACGCGGATTCCGCTGTGGCGGGAATCGCCCGACAACATCGTCGGCGTCCTCCATGCCAAGGCGCTGCTACGGGCCGTCCAGGCCAGCGAAGGCAGTGCCGAGGACATGGACATCGTCGGCCTGGCCGGCACGCCCTGGTTCATTCCCGAATACACGCCGCTGCTCGACCAGCTCCTGGCCTTCCGCGAGCGACGTGAGCATTTCGCGCTGGTGGTCGACGAGTACGGCAGCCTTATGGGCGTCGTCACCCTCGAGGACATCCTCGAGGAGATCGTCGGCGACATCTCAGACGAACACGACGTTGCCGTGAGCGGTGTCCGTGCCCAGCCCGACGGTAGCTACGTGGTCGACGGCGACGTGACGATCCGCGACCTCAACCGCGAGTTCGAATGGACCCTTCCGGACGAAGAGGCCGCGACCGTCGCCGGACTGGTGCTGCACGAGACGCGGCGCATTCCGGACGTCGGCCAGACCTTCATTTTCCACGATTTCCGCTTCGAAATTCTACGACGGCAGCGCCACCAGATCACCTCCGTGCGCATCGTGCCGCCGGAAACCAAGCAGGGGCCGGAAGCTTCGTCCGACTAGTGCCATATTGAAGTTTGCCCTTCGGGCCCCCAAATATCGCCTCCACGGCCCTGTTTTTTTGCCGTGGCATCATGTTTGCGGGGGTATCAACCATGAAGCGCAATATCATTCCCGATATCGTCAAGGACCAGAGCATTCATGCCCTGTCGCCGGACCGCACGGTCCTCGAAGCCGCCAAACTCATGGCGAACCGTGACGTAGGCGCCATCGTGGTTATCGACGAGGAAGATCGCCTCGCCGGCATCCTGTCCGAGCGTGACATCACCCGCCGCGTGATCACCAAGGGTATGGATCCGAAGAAGACCACCATTGCGGAGATCATGACCGCCAATCCGGACACCGTCCGGCCCGACGATTCGGCGCTCGAGGCGCTGGAAATCATGCGGGTGCGGCATTATCGCCACCTGCCGGTGGTCGATGACGGCAAGGTCGTCGGGATGGTTTCCGTGCGCGACCTCTACGAGGTCATGAAGGAAGAGCTGGAACACAGCATCCGCGAGACCGAGGCCTTCGTATTTGGGGACCGCTACGGCGCCTGAAGCCGGCCTGGAGGCTAGCCCGCCGTCAAGTTCGGCGAGGGCCCGGCGAACAGCTCGCTCAGATTTTCCTTTTTCAGCCGCTCGCGATAGGTCGAGAGAAAGGACCGGAAGTTCTCGGCGTCCGTGACCTTGGCCGCAACTTTCTGTATCTCCATCACCCCTTCCTCGGGCGGACTGGTGATCAGCCGGAAGGCATCGCGGTAGGGACCGGCATCCATTGAGGCGAGGTGGTCGAGCCGGACCCGCTGCAGCGCCCTCTCGTTACCGGCGAGGGTCAGGGCGACCGCGTAGTTGAGCACCATCGTCGCCTGCTTCTCGTCCAGCGGCACCTTCGCCTTGATGCCCATGGTCTTGAGTTGGCGGGCCAGGCTCTGCCCCGCCTTCGGCCAATCCTGGGCGTCCCAGAAGACCTCGGTGCGCAAGCGCTCGGCATCCAGGGACTCGTCGTCCTCCAGCAGGGCCACGGCCTGTTCGGCCTGCCCCATCTGGATCATCGCCCGCGCCTGCAGGTGCCGGCGCTGCGTGGTCAGGGTTTGGCTGATCCCCGGAACCGCCGACTGTTGGAGGGCGGCCATCGCCTGCTCGGGCTGGTTGGCGATGATCCGGATCAGGGCCAGCTGGGCGCCTACCCGCCCCTTCTGTTCTCCCTTGAGACGGAACTCGATCTGATCGTTGAGCAGTTCGGCGCCGCGGTCGAGCAGATCGACGGCCACCAGGCGATCGGCGAGCTTGCGGATCATTTCGTCGCCCTTCTCGCCCGGCGGCGTCAGTTCCTTGAACTCGTCGTAGAGGGCGATCGCCGTCACCGGCGGCAGAACATCGGCGGCGCCCGCGAGATAGAGCTGGGCGAAGGCGTCCGTCATCTCCTGCGTCACATCCTTGGATTCCGGATACTCGCGGAAATAGGTCGCCGCCTGCCGCAGGGTTCTAAGCCCGTTGCGGAAGTCCTTTTCCTCCAGATAGAGGTGCCCGAGGCGGCGCAGCAGGCTGAATTCGAACTCGTCGCCGCGCCACCGGAAACGCAGCTTCTCGAACTCGTCGATCGCCTCGGCCCGCGTGATCTTCTCCAGTTTCAGCAGCAGTTCGGTGCGTGCGACCGTCGCCTCCACCTGGCTGGGTCGGTGCGGACTGAGTTCGACCTCCTCCCATTTCGCGACGGCCCCCTCGAAGTCGCCGGCCAGTTCCAGCAGCCGGCCTTCGACGAAGGCGATCCGCGGGACCTCCGTCGGCCCCGGTTCCTCGAGGTTGAGGACATCGAGAAGGTGTGTCGCCTGGCGGATATCACCGACCTGGATCGCGGATTCCGCGGCGGTCAACGCCAGCGGGATCATCAACGCCTTCGGATACTGGCGGAGAACCGACCCTGTGACGCGCAGCACGCGCGACGCCTGGATGTAGTCCCCTTTCTGGGCGGCGAAGGAGGCCCGCCAGAAGGTCGCTTCGTCATTGTTGTTGAGGCTCTGATGGTACCAGTCCTCGGACGCGTCCGTGTAGCGCGCCATCAGGAAGTTGCTGCTTCCCTGAAGGGCCCGGAACTCGGGATCGTTGAGCACGCCCGGACGATCGCGGCCGACATTGCGCAACACGCCGAGAGCCTCGGCGCCGTAACCCTGGGCAACGAAGAACCGGGCCATGTTCATCCGCGCCCGCTCCCGGTTCGGCCCCTCGGCCAGGGCCGCCGCCGTCTGGAGGCGCCGTTTCTGGTCGAGGAAGTCGTCCTTGCTGATCTTGCGCCACTTATCCAGGTCCAGGATGCGGGTCAGTGCCCGCGTCGCGCCCAACTTGTTGCCGGCGGCGGCCAATGCCGGTACCGGCGAAATATGCAGCGTGTCGGTGCTCGTCAGTTCGACGCCCTGGCGCAGCGGCCGCACCCGCAGGGTATCGATGGCCGGGACGACCGCGATGCCTTGACCGGTCGGCAGGATGTCGACCTGCGGATATTCGTGACGCTCGGCAACCCCGTGGCCAAGAGGAATTACGGGAACCGCCACCACCGTGTCGCCGACCTCGGGGTCGGGAATGGCGACTGCGTTGCCCGGCTGCGGCACCGGCAGGAACAGGCGCGCTCCGGCCGTCGAATTGGGCTGCGCCTGGGTTTCGATGGGCGACTGCGGTTGAAGCGGCTGCAGCTTGAAGTCGAACAGCCAAGCCAGCCCGTCGCGGCGCAGCGAAGGATTGACTCCGGACACCGTTTCCATCCGCAGGACGGTAGCGTCCGTTACCGGGACGCTTTCGATAGTCCGGATCGTGTTCCCGGCTGCGGCCTTGAGGGCAGCGATATCGACCGTCTTCGCCTTGTCGAAGGCGATCCATAGCGAACCGCCGCGCCGGAAAACCGCGGCTGCCACCGGTTCACCCCATTCGAAGCGCAGGGTCACGGCCCCCTCGGGCGCCGCTTGTGCCCCACCGGCCTGCGTCGCCGCGGCCAGAGCGGCCGCGGTCGCGATCGGGTCAAGGGCCTGAGGATTGGCCGGAGTAAGCGGTGTCGGCCTGGCCATCCCTTCCGCCGCCGGCGGTGGTGTCAACACCCCGGGCTTGACCGGAACCAGAGACCTCGGCTTGGACGCGACCTGCTCAGCGGCCGGCGGTTCGGTAGCCGCCGGCTCGGCCGGTGCGGGTTGCGGCTCCGCGGCGGGAGACGGTTCGGAAGCCTGTTCGCCCGGAGCCGGGGTTTCCGGAGCCTCCGGCTTATCGGCAGCCGCCGGTTGTGCCGGAGCGGGCACCGGCTGTGGCTGCGCTGTCGGGGCCGCTCGCGGTGCCGCCGCAGAGGCCGTTGCCGGGGCCATCACGTCGACGGCAACCTTGGGGCCGGAACGAAAGTGACGGATCCGCGACGTCTCGGGAACCTGGAGCGAGACCGTCAGGCCGTCATCCCGCACCGTAGCGTCGATTCCCGCCACGAATTCAGGCAGCCGGCTGCGGATACCGCCGAGATCGGGCCGTGCCGCACGATCGAACGACAGTGTCAGCGTGCCACCCGCGCGATCGACCGAGTAGCCGACCCGGCTCGGCCAGTCGAAGACGATACGGCTGTATCCCTCATGTTCGCCGGAACGCACGCCGAGGGACGGCACGTCGCTCCTGGGGGGTTCGGAAGCCGCAGGGGCCGGAGCCGGGGGTGCCCCGACCGGCGTGGCCTGGGCGGCCGGTTGCGAAGCCGGTGCCGGCGACGCCGCGCCGTCGAGGAGATCGACGACCACGGCCTGGCCAAGATCGAAGGAGCGCAGGCCGAACTCGCCGGTCGTCACGAAAGTCACCGTACGGCCGCCGTTACCGATTTCGCCGCTGCGCAGATAGCGCGACAGCGTCCGCACGGTAGCCCCGACATTGGCCTCGAGGGGACGTCCGAAGGTGATCGTCAGGCGGTTGTCGTTCAGTTCCGCCGTATAGGGAACCGCGGCCTGCCAGTTGAAGACAATGCGCCCGTATCCCTCATGCGGCGCGGTACGGATCTGCACCGGTTCCGCGATAGCCGGACGGCCGCCCAGCAGCATGGCTCCGCAAAGGACCACGGCAAGGAACCGGACAATCTGGATCGCCGCGCCGCGCACCGTCAGCCTCCGACCGTGGGGAACACCACGATGTCGACCCGCCGCCCGAGGGATTCGCGTTCGGCTTCGGGAAGGTCGGGCAGTTCCTCGAACCGGCTGTCCGCATAGCCGTAGGCGATGATGTCGTCGTCGTAGCCGACCTGCCTGAGGGTATTGGCGATGGCCACCGCCCGTGCCAGGGTCAGTTCCCATTTGGAATCGAAAATCGGGTTCTCCTGCGGGCGCGGATCGGTGTGACCGTTGACGCCGATCTGATTGCCGACGTTCCGGAGAACCCCGCCGAGAACGAACAGCGCCTGCCGCCCCCGTTCCGACAACTCCGCCCGCCCGGGCGTGAACAGAAGGGTGCCCGGGAGCGAGATGACCAGCCGGTCTTCGAGACTCACGATCCGCGTCCGCTCCAGCACGGGATCGCGGGCCACCGTATCCTCCATCACGGCTCCGAGATAATCCAGGTTCACGGCCCGTTTGCGGAACAGACTGGCGATGTTGTACTGCGAGGTTACCGTCGTCTCCGGCTTCTCGTGCGCCGGATTGAGGGTCTGCGAAAGGGCATCGATCATCTGCTCCCAGCGGTCGATCTGGACGTTCGACATGGAAAACAGCAACACGAAGAAGGTCAGCATCAGCGACACGAGATCGGTGAAGATCACCATCCACGCGCGGCTCGGTGCCGGACTTGCCGAGTGGGTTTCGAAGCCCGGATCGACGGGGGGCATCATGGTGCCGTCGCCGCCGGCGTCGCCGGGGCCTCCGTGAAGCGCACGAGCGTCTCGTTCTCGGGCCGGACGAAGAAGCGCATGACAATCTCCGACGGCTTGCCGGGCAGCAGTCCGACCGAAACGTTGCGCGGCGCCACGCCGCGCGAGAGCATGGCCCGCGCGAAGGCTCCGGCCCGCTCCATTTCCAGGGATTTGCCGGCGGGCAGGCTGCCGTCCTTGCCGGTGTCGCTGCCGACCAGGAACTCCAGGTCGTTGCGCAGGCCCGGCGAGGCCCCGCTCAACGACGCCACGACCCTGTCGAGAAGCGGGATCTGGGCTTCGCGGATTTCCGTCGAATTCTCCATGAACAGGCTGTCCGCGGGAAGGCTCACCCGCATCAGGCGGCCCGGCTGAACGATCTCGACCTTGGCGACCTGGATCGAGGTGGCGAACAGATCGCTGACCTCTTCCTGGAACGCCTCACCGGCCAGGATATCCCCCTCTCGCGAGGCGAATAGGGTCAGATCCGTGGTCGGCGGCAGCAGCGAGGAAAAGGTCGACGTCAGGCTGTCCATCACGGCCTTGCTCTTGACGTCTTCCAGCGACGAAATGGTGACGAGGACGATGAAGAAGGCGAGAACGAGCAAATACAGGGCCAGAAACAAAGCTGTCGTCTGACCGCCGGATTCCGCCGATCCTGATTGCCGGAGGTTCTCGAGTTCATCCATTGCGGATCAGCCCACCGTCCCGGTGCTCTTCTTCATGCCGGCGTCCCGCCCTGCCGGCATTCCCGTTCGAAGTTGACCGGCCATCGCCGGTTTGCGGCCCCGCCAAACATAAATCCTTCGCGCGACAAAGCCCAAATCGTTTCCCGACAGACACCGCCGCGCCAATGACGCGCGGATCAACCTCCTGCCGCATCGGTCTGCGGAAGCCGGCGCCGCTGCGCGAGATCGACGGTCACGTCGCGCGCCTTGCCCGGGTTCATGTTGGCCATGATCGGGGCCAGGCTGCGCTCCTTCATGCGTTCGGCGACGAGAAGCAGGGTATCCATGTCGAGTTCCTCGAAGATACGCGCCGCATCCTTCGGCTTCATGTTCTCGTAGATCTTGACCAGGCTGGCGACCTTGGCCGCCTGCTGCTCGTCGTACTGCGTGACCAGTTGCTCGATGGTCGTCTGCAGCGTCTTCAGTTCCTCGACCTTCTTGTCGATGCGGGATTCCGCGGCCTTGATCAGTCCCTCGCGCATGTCGAGTTCGCGCTCGCGTGCCTCGATGACCTCACGCCGCTCGGCCAGTTGCTGCAGCAGGTCGATCTCGGCCTGGGTCAGCAGGGTCGGATCGTCGATGGCCATCGACGGGGTCGGTTCCCCTTCCGCAGGTGCCTCGGCCGCCTGATCGGCCGTTCCGGCGGCTGCCGCGCCCTTGTCCGCTGCCTCGGGCATCGGCGGCAGGGGTGCCGGCGGCTGCGCCTGCTGCGGCTGCTGGGCCTCGGCGCCGGCGACCGAAATGGCGCCGTCGACCAGGCTATCGAGGTCCTCCCAGATGTTGCCGATCTTGATGGTCAGCATCAGCGAAGCGGCGAAGATGGTCGCCGGCAAAAACCGAAGGCGGGTGAAAAAGCGGAGCATGGAACGCTACCTCTGTTCTTCTCAGCGGGCCGATTGCAGCGCTTTGATCAACTCGCGCTCGGCATCGGACTTCGGTTGTTCTTTGGCGCTCGAGCGGCTTTCCCGCCTCCCCTGGGTGGTTTCGCGGGGCCCCGGAGGAGCCTGCTTCCGCGCATCGCGGATGTCGGCCTCGAGCCGGTCGGCGGTGCTGCCTCCGCGGTCGATCAGGAAGGCCAGATCGTCGCGGATGTTGTTCGCCTTCTCGATCCGCTCCTTCAGTTCGTCGGCCGTGTGCCGCAACCGGGAGATGCTCTCCTCGGCCCGAACCGTCGAGTCCGCAAATCTCGCGGCAAGCTTTTCCAACTCGGTCTTGTCCTGCCGCATGACACGCAGCCGGCGATTGAGCATGACCGCGTAGCTAATGGTGACGACCAGCAGGCCGGCGACCAGGATGTCCAGTACCAGAGCGAAGCCCACTTACGAGTTCTCCTTCGTTTTGGTCGGAACCCGGTCCAGAATTCGGACCGCGATGTGGTCGCCCTTGCGTCCCATTTGCCCGCGATACATGACGACATCACCGCACCGGAGTTCGACCTTGGAATCTGGTGAAGCGTTCAGCATGATCTGCGTGCCCACCCGCAGATCGAAAATATCCTTGAGCCGCAGCGTCTGCTCGTCGAGCACGGCGCGCAGGTCGACGTCGGTCAGCCACAGTTCCTCGGCCAGGTGGGTTTCCCAGATCGAGTCACGGCCGAACTTCTCGCCCATGAACATCTGCAGCAGAAGTTCGCGGACGGGTTCCAGCGTCGCATAGGGGATCAGCAGTTCCATGCGGCCGCCCCGGTCCTCCATGTCGATCCGGAGCTTGGCCACGATGGCCGCATTGGACGGCCGCGAGATCGTCGCGAACCGGGGATTCGTCTCCAGCCGGTCGAAGCGGAACGTGACCGGGCTCAACGGCTCGAAGGCGGCGGAAAGATCGGCCAGGGCCACATGGACCATGCGCTCGACCAGGCTGCGTTCAATGGTCGTGTACGGACGACCCTCGATCCGCATGGCCGCCGTGCCGCGGCGCCCGCCCAGGAGCACGTCGACGATGGAATAGATCAGCGCCGAGTCGACCGTGATCAGGCCGTAGTTGTCCCATTCCTCGGCCTTGAACACGCTCAGCATGGCCGGCAGCGGGATGGAGTTCAGGTAGTCGCCGAAACGGATGGAGGCGATGTTGTCGAGCGACACCTCGACGTTGTCCGAGGTGAAGTTGCGCAAGCTGGTCGACATCATGCGCACCAGGCGGTCGAACACGACCTCCAGCATCGGCAGGCGCTCGTAGGAAACCAGCGCACTGTTGAGGATCGCCTGGATGCCGGAACGCTCGGAACTTTCGTCGTGGTCGTCGTCGAAGCCCAGCAGACTGTCGATTTCGTCCTGGTTCAGGACGCGGGTCGAAGCGCCGCCGGCACCGCCGTCGTCGTCGATGTCGAGATCGTCGGAACCGCCGCCGACCATGGATTCCCACTCGTCGGCGAGGGCGTCCTGATCGTCCTCTTCGCCTTCCGGCAGGTCCTGGCCTTCGTTGAAGTCGTCAGCTGGTGCGGTCATCGTTACGCTTTTCTCCGATCGCTGGCGCGCGCCGTCATCCGGCTATTGCACCAGCATTTCCCGAAACAGAACATCATTGACCTGGGCCGGCGCCGCCGCCGTACTCACCCGCATGAGCAGTTCCTCGCGCAGCCGGTACATACCGGCCGATCCCTTGAGATCGTCGATCCGGAGTTCGCGCAGATACACGTTGAAGGTATCCATGATGCGGTTCATCACCGCCTCGACGCGCGGAACGTCCTCCTGCTTCTGAAGTTCGAGGCTGACCTGGATCTTCAGGTAGGATTGCTTCCTTCCGGCCGTATTGAGGTTCACCAGGATTTCCGGCAGGTCCAGGTAGACGACATTGCCGATGACGCCTTCGCCCCCGGCACCGCCTTCCACCGCCGCCTCCTCGGCGTGCTCGCCGGTGAACATGGCCACGACGGGATCAAGCATTCCCGTGAACCAGGCTCCGGCGACACCGCCGATCAGCAGGATCAGAACCGCCCCGATGATGATGAAGAGGGTTTTCTTGCCACCTTTTTTTGACCCCCCTTCACCGTCCTCGCCATCGGCGTCTTCGGCTTCGTCCAGATCGTCGTCGAGATCGTCCGCCATGCCATCAATCCGATGCCGGACCGGAGCCCGGCGTCTTGTCCCATAAATAAGCCCACATGAACCTTAGGAGGGGTTTGGTTAACAAGTCGTTGAAGCGGCGCATCCTCCACCCCCGGGGAGATGCGGCATCCGGCCCGCCGACCGAAGCGGTGCCCGGCGGCAGAATCTACCAGAGCCGGCATGCAAGCGGCAACTCCTGCCGGGCAAGGCGTTTCCCTTGCCTAGGGCCGCGGCCGGAAAATCTTTCCTCGAAATCCTGTAACCAATTGAAATTTTTGATTTTTACGGATTGGCACGGGCCATGCATTGAAGTGACCGGGCACTTGTGGACTATCAGTATTGGGACTGTGGAAAGATGGAAAACACATCATTCGTTACGCTTTCCCGCCTGACGACCCTCCGACGTGAAATGAGCGTCATCGCCAACAACCTGGCGAACATGAACACCACCGGGTTCAAGGGCGAGAAGATGATGTTCGTCGAGCATCTGGTGCGCAGCCGGGACGAAAACGGGATTCTCGGCGAAAAAATCGCCTACGTGCGTGACGTCGCCACCGTACGGGACCTGTCGGAAGGGCCGCTGAAGGCCACCGAGAACCCGTTGGACGTGGCGATCCACGGCGAGGGCTATTTCGTCGTCGAGACGCCGAACGGCGACCGCTACACCCGGAACGGCAACTTCACCCTGGACACGGACGGGCAGCTGGTCACCCTGCAGGGCGATCCGGTGCTGTCCGACACCGGGCAGCCGTTCTACTTCACCCCCCAGGACCGCAACATCGAAATCGCGCGGGACGGAACGATCACGACCGACGCCGGCGAACTCGGCCGTCTGCAGGTCGTGCAGTTCGAGAACCCCCGCCAGCTGAAAGAGGTTTCCGGCGGTCTGTACGACACGGAAGCCACCCCGACGCCGGTCGACGAACCGAACGTGGTTCAGTCCATGCTGGAAGGCTCCAACGTGGAACCCATCGTCGAAATGACGCGGATGATCGACGTCCAGCGCTCCTACAAGAGCGTGCAGAAGCTCGTCGAAAGCGAACACGACCGAATCAAGAAGATGGTCGGCGAGCTGACGAAAACGGCCTAAGCCGAACGCCGAAAGAGCGGGCACGGCCACCCTACGGAAAGGACAGGAACAATGAGAGCCTTGGATATCGCAGCAACCGGAATGATGGCGCAGCAGCGCAACGTTTCGGTCATCTCGAACAACCTCGCGAACATGAACACTACCGGCTTCAAGCGCCGGCGCACCGAATTCCACGACCTGCTGTACCAGAACCTGCGACGGGTCGGCAGCACCTCGTCGAACGCCGGCACGGTGGTGCCGTCGGGCGTGCAGATGGGCCTGGGCGTGAAGCTTGCGGCGGTCTACCGCATTCACGAGCAGGGCAACCTGAGCGCCACCGACAACACCTTCGACCTGGCGCTCGAGGGCGACGGCTTCTTCCAGATCGAGCTGCCGACCGGCGAAACCGCCTATACT
>NPIG01000758.1_pt1 | contig 21428 bp, 24 predicted proteins | sample 8637441 | NCBI WGS metagenome assembly NPIG01 (sample SAMN07420675, study PRJNA396082) | bioreactor metagenome | isolation source: sample BR6 brine-fed electro-methanogenic bioreactor BR | place: Japan: Kochi | collected 2016-06-14 | reverse complement strand
TCGGCCTGGCGACGCCGACCGAGGCGGCGGCGCTCGGCATCATGGCGGCATTGGTCATTTCCGCGCTCAACGGAACCCTGTCCATCTCGATGCTGCACGAGGCCTTCGCCGGCACCTTCCGGACGACGTCGATGATCATCCTGATCATCGTCGCCGCCTTCTGTCTGAATTTCGTCCTCGCCCTGCTCGGCCTTCCCCAGACGGCCTCGAAGGCCATCGCCGAGGCCGGCCTGTCGCCCTACGCCACGATCTGGCTGCTGGTCGGCTTCTACGTCATCCTGGGATGTTTCCTGGAGGCGGTGGCGATGATGGTGACGACCGTCGGCATCGTNNTGTCGTGCCGGTCATCGTCGCGGCCGGGTTCGATCCGCTGTGGTTCGGAGTCTTCCTGACCGTGCTGATGGAGATCTCGATGATCACGCCGCCGGTGGGCCTGAACCTCTACGTGGTCCAGAACCTGCGGCCGGCGGGATCGAACATGAACGACGTCTTCCTCGGAATCGTCCCCTTCCTGGGGTCGTTCCTGGTGTTCATCACGATGATGATCTACTTCCCGGATCTGGCCCTCTGGCTGCCGACTCTGATGCGCCCCTAAGCTCGATCGAGGTCAGGTCCTCTCGACCTGGCGCAGCGAATAGTGGCGCCAGCCGGCGGGCAGGGGCTTGCGGGCGACGGGCGGCATCAGGTCGCGGTTGGCATCGCAGAACTTGATGAATTCCCGCGCTGTCAGGCAGATGCCGCGCCTGAGAAAGGTGAGGCCGAATTCCTCGTAAAGCTGGAGATCGGGCGGATTCAGCCGGACCAGGCTGCCCTCGGTCAGTTCGCGCTGGATCGCCCAGTCGGGCAGGAAGGCGATGCCGAAACCGACCTCGACCATGGCCCGGATCACGTTGGTGTCGTTGGATTGCAGAACGACGTTGGGCACGATGGCCATTTCCCGGAAGAAGAAGTCGGAAACGCCGCGGATGTTCATCCCCTCCTCGAACAGGATGAAGCGTTGCGCCGCCAGGTCTTCGGCGTTCAGCTCCGCCTTGCCGGCGAGGGGATGGTCGGGGGCGGCGACGAGGGGGGCATCGTGGTTGCCGAGCGCGCAGCCCTCCAGCCGGCGGCTGGTCAGGGGGAAGGGGAGGAAGCCGATATCGAGGTCGCCGCTCAGGATATCCTCGACCGTGTTGACCGTGCGCGGTGTGGTGCGGACATCGAGATCGATGTTGGGGTAGGCGCGGGCGAAGGCCTGATACATCTGCGCCCACAGGAAGGCGGTCGCCGAGGAACTGGTGCCGATGCGCAGGACGCCGGTGATGTTCTCGGGCCGCGGCACCGCCTTTTCGGCGACCAGCCGCCGGAGCCGGAGGATTTCGTTGGCCGACGGCAGAAGTTCGGCGCCGGTGCGGGTCAGACGCACGGTGCGGCCGTCGCGTACGAACAGCGGCTCGCCGATGTCCTCCTCCAGTCGCCGGATCAACTGGCTGACGGCGGACTGGGTGAGGTGCATCTGATCGGCGGCGCGGGTGAAACTTTCGCGCTCGGCGGCCGATACGAAGGCTTCGAGATGCCTGAATTCCATGGGGTTTCCGGTAATCAATTAGTATTACTAATGAATTACATTATAACACATCGTTTGACTAATGAAAGGGGCGATGGGAGCATCCTGGCTTCTCAGGGGCTGCATTTCGAAAAGACGGCGGGGATATCGGTTTCCCGCCCGGCCCAGGAAACAGGGAGAAGCAGATGCGTAAATTCTCGTCTTTGGCGATCGCCGCGATCGTGGCGGCCGCCCTCGTCGCGGGAACCGCGACGGCCGCGGAGCGCACCTTCAAGGTGTCGCACGTCTTCAACACCACTCATCCCGTCCATAACGGGCTGCTCAAGGCGAAGGAACTGCTGTTGGAAAAAAGCGGCGGCAAGTTCGACCTTCAGATCTACCCGGCCGGCACCTACGCCAACTACAAGGACGCCATCAAGGCGGTGAAGATGGGTGTCCTCGACTTCTGCCCGCTCGACACGGCCATCGACTACTATCCGGAATCCGGCGTCATGCTGTCGCCGTACACCTTCCGCGACTACGACCACTGGCGCGCCTTCAAGAAGAGCGACGTCTACACCGATCTGCTCGCGACCATCGGCGAAAAGGTCGGCGTCAAGCAGCTGTCGCTCTACACCTTCGGGTTCCGTCACGCCACGACCAAGAGCGTCAAGGCGACGACCCCCGAGGCCTTCGCGGATCTCAAGCTGCGGGTCGTCAACTTCCCGCCCTATCCCGAGGCGGCGACGGTGCTCAACGCCCACGGCACGCCCCTGCCCATCGGCGACGTCTACATGGCGCTCAACAGCGGCGTCGCGGACGGCCAGGAGAACCCGTTCACCCAGATTCTGACCATGAAGTTCTACGAGGTGCAGAAGTACCTGATCCTGACCGGTCACATGCTGGCGACCTCGGGAACGATCATGTCCAAGAAGGCTTGGGACTCGCTGTCCGCCGACGAGCGGAAGATGATCGAGGAGGTCTTCGCGGCCGAGGCCGACGCCATCGACGAGGAAGTCATCTCCGGCGAGGCCAAGCTCAAGAAGATCCTGGTCGAGGAGAAAGGCATGGAGGCGGTCGATGTCGACCGCGCGCCGTTCATGGCCCGGGTGCCTCTGGTCATGAAGAAGTACCCGCAGTTCCAGGATCTCTACAACAAGATCCAGGCCATCAAATAGCCTGTTGCGACTGCAGCATCCGAAACCTTAATGCCGTGCGGAGAGTCCTGAAAAACGGACTCTCCGTCCCGGGGGAGGTGTGACATGGGGCCGACGCATGTCCTCAAGAAAATGGAGGTCGCGGTCGGGGTGGCCTGCCTGGGCGTGATGTTCCTGATCATCTGTCTGAACGTGTTCATGCGTTACGTGCTGACGGCCCCGATCTTCTGGGCCGAGGAAGTCTCCAACTTCCTGTTCGTCTGGGCCGGCTTCCTGTCCTGCGCCTATGTGCTGGCCCAGGATCAGCATATCCGCGTGACCCTGTTCATCGGATTGCTGAAACCAATGGTCCGGCTTTGGGTTTCGCTGGCGATGACGGTCCTGCTGATGGTGGTCTTCGCGTCCTTCGTCTGGCCGAGCCTGCATGCCCTGCAAAGCCTCAACCTGACCGCCGCGCTGCAGATTTCCGAGGCCTATCCCTACGCGATCCTGCCGATCACCATGGTCCTGTGCTTCACCCACTGCGCGATCCGCATCGCGGCCCTGATCAGGGAAATCGCCGCAACCCGCGGGGAGGCGGCATCATGACCCTGCTCGCGATCCTCGTCCTGTTCTTCGTACTGTTCGTGCTCGGCATGCCGATCGCGTTCGCGATGATCGTCGCCGCCTGGGCCTATGCCCTGCTGGCCGACATCGATCTCGGCTTCCTGGCGCTGCAGATGTTCACCGGCCTGGACTTCTTCGTTCTTCTGGCCATTCCCCTGTTCATCCTGACGTCGGAGGTGATGAACCGCTCCAGCGTCGCCAGCCGCATCTTCGACTTTGCCAATTCCCTGGTCGGTTTCGTGCCCGGCGGTCTCGGTCACGTCAACGTCCTGACCAGCATCATCTTCAGCGGCATGTCGGGATCGGCGGTGGCCGACGTCGGCGGTATCGGCCGCCTGTGCTACCAGTCGATGGTCGACAAGGGCTACGACAAGCCGTTCAGCGCCGCCGTCACCGCCAGCAGTGCGGTCATCGGCCCGATCATTCCGCCGAGCATTCCCATGGTCGTGTTCTCGATGGTGTCCGGTGTGTCGGTGGCCAAGCTGTTCTTCGGCGGGGCGGTGCCCGGCCTGCTCATCGGGCTGGCCCTGATGGCCTACATCTACTTCAAGGCCGTCCGCAAAGGCTATCCGCGCAACGCCCGCCAGGGGCTGGCCCATGTCGTGCGTTCCCTCATCGACGGGTTTTTCCCGCTGCTGACCCCGGCGATCCTGCTCGGCGGCATCTACCTCGGCGTGGTGACCATCACCGAGGCGGCGGCCCTGGCCGTGGTCTATGCGCTGATCCTCGGCGGCCTGGCTTATCGGATGCTGGGGATGCGGCAGTTCATCGACTGCCTCAAGAACGTCTTCATCATCTGCGGCAGCATCCTGATCCTGCTGCCGGCGGCCAAGGTCTTCGGATTCGTGCTGACGGCCGAGAACGTGCCGTCGATGTTCTCCGACTCCGTACTGGCGATCTCGGACAACAAGATCTTCATCCTGATCGCGATCAACCTTTTGTTCCTCCTGCTCGGCTGCGTTTCCGATCCGAACGTGAACATCATGCTGTTCGTGCCCATCGTCATGCCGCTGGCCAACGCCATCGGCATGGACCCGGTTCATTTCGGGGTGGTTGTCGTTCTAAACTGCATGATCGGCTTGGTTACCCCTCCTGTGGGCGCCCTGCTGTTCGCGTTATGCGGGATGGAGAACATACCGATGGAGCACATCATACGCCGCATGTGGCCGTTCATCGGCATCCTGCTGAGCCTGCTGGTCGTGATCTCCGTTTGGCCGGCACTGGTTCTGACCCTTCCCAATTATCTGTTCTGATCGACCGAGGGACCTCTGCGATGCCGACCGCTCGCCACTGGATAAAGGACGAACTCGCCCGGGGCAGGGCCGTTGCCGGGCTCATGGTGTCGGAGCTGAAGACGCCGATGCTGGGTGCCCTTCTGGACGCCGTCGGCCTGCACTTCGCCATCCTCGACCAGGAACATGGGGCCTACGGCGCCGATTCCCTGGGCGCGCTGGTGGCCGGGTTTCGGGGTGGCCGCTGCCTGCCGATGGTGCGGATTCCCGAGATCCGCCGCGAGTACGTCCTGACACCTTTGGAACTCGGCGTTGCCGGCATCCTGGCACCGCGCGTCGAAAGCCGGGCCCAGGCGGAGGACCTGGTGCGGTTCTGCCGCTATCCGCCGCTCGGCGATCGCGGGATCAGCCTTAACCGGGCCCATACCGGGTTCCGCCGCGTCGACCGGGACGCCTATACGGCGCAGGCCAATGCCGAGATCCTGGCGATGATCCAGATCGAAACGCAGGCGGCGCTGGACAACCTCGACGACATCCTGTCGACGCCGGGCATCGACATGGCCTTCATCGGCCCGTCGGACCTTTCGCTGTCCTGCGGCATCGATTCCTCGCCGCGTTCGCCGGAGATGCGTGCCGCCATCGAACGGGTGATCGCCGCGGCGCAGCGGTACGGCCTGAGCGTCGGGATCCATACCTACGATCTGGAGGCGGCGGCGGAACTGGCGGCCCTGGGCGTCGGCTTCATTTCGATCGATACCGACGTCAACGCGCTTCAGAAGGCTCTCGGCTCCGGGCTCGAGAAGTTGCGCGACCTGGCCGGCGACCGGCTGAGCGATTCGGCGGCAACAGGGTGAGGGCGGGCGCGAACGATGACTGACTCCCCCCGCTGCGTCCTCGGCATGGACATCGGAACGAGCAGCCTGAAATGCATCGTTCTCGACGAGACCGGCGCCCTTCGCGCGTCGGCCACCGAGCCCTATCCGACGACCAACCCCCATGTCGGCTGGGTCGAGCAGGACCCCGCCGACTGGTACGCGGCGGTGCGGCGGGCCCTGGCCGACATCGCCGGCCAGGATCGCGCCGCGCTGGCCGGCATCCGCTGCATCGGTGTTTGTTCGGCGGCCCATGTTCCGGTGCTGCTGGACGAGCGGCGCCGGGTCATCCGCCCGGCGATCCTGTGGGCCGACCAGCGCAGCGGCGAGGAGGTCGGGTTGCTCGCTCGCCATCACGGCGCCCTTCTGCGCGAGACCGCCCTCAACGATGCCGGCTGTACCTGGACGCTGCCGCAGCTCATGTGGCTGCGCCGGCACGAACCGGACGCCTTCGAGCGCACCCGGGTGCTGCTGAGTTCCAAGGACTACCTCATCTACCGGATGAGCGGCCGGTTCGTGATGGACACGTCGAGCGCCGCCGCGACCCTGATGCTGGATGTCCGGCGCGGGGCCTGGAACGCGGAACTGGTGGCCCAAAGCGGGCTGCCTCTCTCGGCGATGCCGCCGGTACTCGGCTCGCTCGACGTCGCCGGCACGGTCACCGAATCGGCGGCCCAGGACCTCGGTCTGCCAAAAGGGACGCCGATCCTCGCCGGATGCCTGGATTCCTGCGCCGAACTCCTGGGCTGCGGGCTGCTGGAACCGGCCGACGGCGGCATGATCCGTGTCGGATCGTCGGGCGGCGTCATGGGTCTCGAGCCGCGGCCATCCTGTTCGGGGGGCATCATCACCTATCCCTATCTCGCCGGCGGCCAGTACTACAAACAGGCCGGGACCAGCTCCTGCGCCACGTCGCTGCGCTGGATGAAGGGGCTGTTCTCGTTCCTCGGCAAGGACGTCGAGAAGCGGATCACCTACGAACTGTTCGACGAACTGGCGGCGTCGGTGCGGCCCGGTGCCAACGGCCTGCTTTTCCATCCCTTCCTGCAGGGCGAGCGGACGCCGTATTGGAATCCCGATCTCCGGGCCAGCTTCACCGGCCTCGAGTTGAGCCACGGCTGGCCGCATTTCGTCCGCAGCGTCATGGAGGGCGTCGCCTTCTCGCTCAAGGACTGCCTGGACCTGTTCACCCGCGAGGGCTTCGGGATGGACCGCGCGGTGATGGCCGGGGGCATCGCCAAGAGCGCGGTCTGGTCGCAGATCATCGCCGATGTTCTGGGCATCGAGCTCCATACCATCCGCCAGGGGGACTCGGCCTTCGGCGCCGCCCTGATGGCGACGGTCGGCGGCGGCCTGTTCGACGACCTCAAGGGCGCCGTCGCCGCCTGCGTCCAGCCGGACCGGACGATCACGCCCAACCCCGCCAACGCCGAGACCTATGCCGGGATGTTCCGCAGCTACGCCGACACCGCCGCCTATTTCGACGGCCGCGGCGTTGGCAGCAAGCCGGATTGACATAGGAACGCTTGGGTCCGTCCCGACGACCCGGAATCCTGATGCGGGTGCGCCGTTCGACACCGATTCTCCTGGAAATCGACGTTTTGGAATGTGATTCTCCTATCATTCCGACGATCTGGGATGCGCAGCGGGGGCGCGCTTGTCGTGAGCATGGATCAAGTCCTTCTAGCCTCGATTCTCGTGATGACCGTCGCGGCTTTCCTGTGGGGGAAGTGGCGCCACGACATCGTCGCCTTGGGATCGCTGCTTGCCTGCACGGCGGTCGGGCTGGTGCCGGCGGCCGACGCCTTCACGGGGTTCGGCCATCCGGCCGTCGTCACCGTCGCCTGCGTTCTGGTGCTCAGCCGGGCCTTGCAGGTGTCCGGCGCCGTCGACGTTTTGGCTCGGCGTCTGGTTCCGGAATCGGCGGGAAACATGGTGACTATCGCGGCGCTGACCGGGCTGGCCGCGGTTCTGTCGGCGTTCATGAACAATGTCGGGGCTCTGGCCCTGTTGATGCCGGTGGCGATCCAGGTGGCATCGCGCCGCGACCTTCCGGCCGGCAAGCTGCTGATGCCTCTGGCTTTCGGGTCGATCCTTGGCGGCATGACGACGCTGATCGGCACGCCGCCGAACCTCATCGTTGCCGGATTCAGAGGCGCCAAGGCCGGCGAAGGCTTTGCCATGTTCGACTTCACTCCGGTCGGTCTTGCGGTTGCGGCGGCGGGAGTCGCCTTCATTTCGCTGGTCGGCTGGCGCCTGGTTCCGAGCCGGGAGCGTTCGGATACCGAAGGTTTCAAGACGGAGGCCTATCTGACCGAGGTCCGGATCCCGGATTCGGCGGCGGTCACGGACAAGACCCTGCGGGAGGTCGAAACGTTGCTGGAAGCGGCAGGCGCCCAGGTTGTCGGCCTGGTTCGCAACGATGTTCGACTGGCCACTCCGGCCCGAAACTTCCGGGTGCGATCAGGGGATATCCTGGTGATCGAGTCGGAACCGGAGATTCTGGCCTCGGTTCTTTCCGAGCTCGGACTCCAGCTCGAAGAGTCGGACCAGGCGAAGGAGGCGGAAGGAGAAATGGAAAAAGACGCCGGGCGGGAGACCGGTGACGGTGGCCCGGCCGACGAGACCGCCCTGGCCGAATTCGCCGTTCTGCCGAATTCATCCTTTGTCGGACGTTCGGCGACCCTTGTCCGTTTGCGGTCGCGGTTCGGGATCAACCTGCTGGCCGTTTCCCGGAAAGGGCGTCGGTCGGTTGTTCGGCTGCGCACCATGGGCATCCGCGCCGGTGACGTTCTTCTATTGCAGGGAGCGCCCGAATCGCTCGCCGAATTCGCGGGCCAGTTCGGCTGCGTGCCGCTGGCCGAGAGGTCCCTGTACCTCCCCGATAAAAGGCAGGCGCTGTTGGCCACCGGTATCATGGTCGCTGCGGTCGGCGGGGCTGCGCTCGGTATCCTTCCCGCGGCAACGTGCTTCGCCGTGGCCGTGTTGGCCGCCGTGGTGCTGGGGGCGGTCTCTCCGCGAACGGTCTATGATGCGATCGATTGGTCGGTGATCGTTCTGTTGGGAGCCCTGATTCCCGTCGCCGGCGCGCTGTCGACCACCGGAGCCGCGGATCTCATCGCCGGGCTCATTGTCGGGAGCCTTCCGGTCGGCCAGGGGGTTTTGGCGCTGACGGCCATCCTGGTGGTGACGACGCTGCTATCGGCTGTCGTGAACAATGCCGCCACCGCCGCCGTGATGTGTCCGATCGCCATCGGCACGGCCGGCCAGCTGGGAGCCAGCGCAGATCCGTTTCTCATGGCCGTCGCGGTCGGGGCCTCCTGCGCCTTCCTGACGCCGATCGCCCACCAGAACAACACGCTGATCCTCGGACCGGGCGGATTCCGCTTCGGCGACTATTGGCAACTCGGCCTGCCGCTGGAAATCCTCGTAGTGGCCGTCGGGGTTCCGGCGATCCTGTTCGTATGGCCGCTCTGATGGTTGAGTCTCCTGGCGATGAACACCGATAGGGAGAGGCCGACGTGATCAAGCCGAGTTTCGATTTGTCCGAATCGCGTCTGAGAAAGGCGGTCGATCTTCTCTACACCGGCCGCAGCCGCAAGGCGGCCCTGTTTCGCTATGCCCTGATCGTCTTCGACGTCTCCACCATCCTGTTCTTCGTCGTCACGGCGCCGATGGCACCGACGCCGAACATCCTGGCCGTCGATTTGCTGATCGGAATGATCATCCTCGCCGACTTCCTCGCGCGCCTGTGGATCGCGCCGCGAAAGACGCGGATGCTGCGCCAGATCTACACGATCGCCGACATCCTGGTCATTCTGTCGCTGCTGTTGGCCCCGGTCGTCACGCACAACCTCACCTTCCTGCGCGTGCTGCGGACGCTGCGGCTGCTGCATTCCTATCACGTGTTGCGCGACCTGCGCGGCGAAGCCCCGTTCTTCCGCCGCAACGAGGACGTCATCGTCAGTTCCGTCAACCTCACGGTGTTCGTGTTCCTGGTGACCGGCCTGGTCTTCGCCCTGCAGTTCGGCGCGAACCCGGGTATCGAAAACTACATCGATGCGCTCTATTTCACGGTGGCTTCCCTGACGACCACGGGGTTCGGCGACATCACGCTCACGGGGACCATCGGGCGCCTGCTTTCCGTGGTCATCATGATCGTCGGGGTCGCGCTGTTCCTGCGCCTCGCCCAGGCCATATTCCGCCCGCAGAAAACCAGTTTCGCCTGCCCCAATTGCGGCCTCAGCCGGCACGAAGCCGATGCCATCCACTGCAAGCATTGCGGCAAGAAACTGAAGATCGAAAGAGAGGGTGAGGCCTGAGGCCGGTCAGGTCGTGCGTCTGCCCAACAAGTGATCGCGCAGCTTCATATCCTCCTGGAGGACATGATTGACGAACCAGTCATGCAGGAAACGCGAGGCCTCGGCGACACTGATCCTTTCGCCGCCCACGATCTGGAAGTGGAAATCGGTAACCTGCCGCATAAGGTTCTTGTGGATGTCGCCGTGGGTTCTGCGCATCGGGAAGTAGACGGCTTCCATCAGCTTCTCCTCCCGTTCGAAGTGGGCCTCGGCGTAGTCGCTCAAGCCCCGGAAGGTCTGCCTCAAGAGTCGTGCGTCCCGTCTGCCGATCGCGTCCTCGTACTGGTTGATCAGGCGGATGAGGTTGCGATGGTCGTCATCGACCATCGCGTCTCCGACCGACATCTTGTCGCGCCACTCGATCGGCATGGAAGCGGTCTCCAAAAAACGGGTTTCTTCGACCTTCGCTTTGTTCATCAAAAGGGAATCCGGCACGACCATAATGCCGCATTTCCGGCAATGATGACACGGCCTCGCCGTCGGTTTCCCAATGCGGGGCTATCCCTCGGTCCGCCAATATCGCGTCAGCGGCCCGTCGGCGCCGAAGACAGGGTCGCTGGCCGGGATCGGCACGCGGGAGATGCAGGCCGCCGCCCGGTCGTGCTCGGCGGGATCGCCCCACAGGGTGTCGTAGCCCCTGCCGCCGGGATAGGCGCCGACGACCAGGAGATCGTTCGAGGCATCCTCGCGCTTGTGGCCGGTGCCGGCCGGCAGCACGGCGACGTCGCCGGCCGCGAGATCGACGGTCTCGCCCTCCGGACCGCCGAAGGTGACGCGGGCGCGGCCGCGTACGATGCCGAGCACCTCGTGGGCCGTCGAATGGAAATGGTGCGATCCGTAGATGCCGTTGCGCCAGCCGCCGCTCCAGCCGTTGGCCGCGAACAGGTCCAGGCAGGCCTCGGCCGATACGGCGTCCGGTTTCAGGGCGCCGCGATAGAGCAGCAGCGGCAGATCCGGATTGTTGGGGATGCGGCCGTCATCGGCGAAGGTCAGCACGACGACTTCGAGCTTCTGCGGGTCGGCGGGCATGCGGCTCTCCCCCGTTGCGGTAAGTCCTTTCCGTCATATGGGGCGATGGCGGTGTAAATCCAAAGCGGCCCGGATTCCTGCCGACGGCTGCGCGCCGCTTCCGCAAACTGGAAGTGTATGGATTCGCAAGGTACACTTTTTGCGGAATGTGGCTTTAAGACCTTATTGGGGGGCAGGGAAAATGCGTTTGCTCTTTGTGCTGGCGATCGGGTTGATGGTTTCGGGGTGCCTTTCTGCGGTGCAGACCAAGTTCACCCCGTATCATTCCCTGACGTTGGAGGACACGGGCAAGACCGTTTTCGTGGCGCCCGGGATGGAGGAACTCAAAGGCAGTCTCCAGTTCGACGCGTTCAAAGCGAAACTGGAGAACAGGTTCCGCGAGGCGGGGTACGGCGTGACGGACGACGTGGCCTACGCCGACTACATCGCGTTTTTCAGCTACGGAATCGACGGCGGAACGACAACAACCCGTACGCAATCCATGCCCATCTACGGCCAGACCGGCGGCGGTACCACCTATCATTCCGGCTCTCTCTCGGGTTACGGCTCGGGCGGTTACGGCTACGGGTCCTACTCCGGCACCTCCTACACCATACCGAGTTACGGGGTTGTCGGCTCCAATACCTATTCCTATGACGTGACGACCTACAATCGGGTGATCCAGCTCGAGATGATCGACCGCGAGGCCTTCGATTCCAGACGGATCAGGAAGGTCTTCGAGGTCACGTTGACGAGCAGGGGCTCGTGCGGCGAGATTGCCGGAATCATGGATCCGCTTCTCGATGCGTTGTTCCAGGACTTTCCCGGAGAGAGCGGAAAGCCGCGGTCCGTAGCCGTCCCCTATTCGATGGCCGAATGCGGGAAGTAGGCCTCGTCTTCCCGGAGTGACGGCACTTAACGGTCAGCCGGCCGGCTTTCCGGCCCGGCGGACTCAAAGGCTGCGCCACAGAAGCCCGGCGGCGACGGCCAGCAGCAGGATGCCGATGGCCCGGTCGGTCGTCTTGGCATGACGGCGCAGCAGGCCGACCAGCCCGGTACCCGACAGCACCAGGGCGACCAGCACGTACCAGCCGGCATCGATGACCCCGGCGGTCAGGGCCAGGATGACCTTTTCCAGTCCGTCGGCCTCGGCGCGGATGAAGGGCGCGAAGATGGCCAGGAAGAAGGCGGCGATCTTGGGATTGAGAAAGGCGATGAGGAACCCGGCGGCGAAGCCGCGCCTTCCCGAAGCCCTGGCGTGACCGTTCGCGTCGTCGGCGGGAGCCGCTTCTCCGCCGTTTCCCGATCCCAGCCGGAACCCGAGGAAGGTCGCGCCCAGCCACAGAAGCAGGGCGATCCCGGCGAAGCTGAGGGCCTCCTCGACGTGGGGGAAGGCGTGCAGAACGACGGCGAGGCCGGAGACCACCAGACCGGCATAGAAGAAGATGCCGAGGCCGTGTCCGAGCCCGGTCATCACCCCCTGGCGCTTGCCCCCGGCCAGGGTGTTGCGCAGCACGACGGCAAGCGAGGGGCCGGGCGACATCGCCCCCATGATGCAAATCAGGGATACCTGCAGCCAGGCGAAGAAATCCATCGGATCGATTCCGCGGGAAAAAGAAGGAACGAAGAGAAAGCGGTCGAGGCCCGAGGATATTCCGGCGACCCGGGGAATCCAATGCCGCAGATGACGAAAAGAGGGTGTCGGACGTTGAGATTTTGCGAATGATTCCCAACTAACGACTCCTAACCACTTCGTGCTTCGTCGTTTACGCAGGTTTCATCCGGGGAGAAAATCATGCGCAAATTCGCACTTTGTCTGGCTGCCGGTCTGGTCCTGAGCGGTCCCGTATCGGCGGCCATGGTCACCGAGAAGATTCCCTACACCATCGGCGGCACCGCCTTCGAGGGCGTGCTGGTCTACGACGACAGCGTGACCGGCAAACGCCCGGCGGTTCTCATGGCACCCAACTGGATGGGCGTCACCGAGCCGTCCATCGAGAAGGCCAAGATGCTGGCCGGCAGCAAGTACGTCATGCTGGTCGCCGACATGTACGGCGCCGACGTGCGGCCGAAGGACGGCAAGGAGGCGGGAGCCGCGGCCGGTGCCGTGCGCAAGGACCTCGTCATGCACCGCGAGCGCATCAACACCGCGGTCGATGTGCTGTTGGCCGAGGGCGGCAAGCGCGGCCTCATCGACGAGACCAGGGTTGCGGCCATCGGCTTCTGCTTCGGCGGCGGCAACGTGCTGGAACTGGCGCGCAGCGGCCGCGACATCAAGGGCGTGGTGAGCTTCCACGGCAGCCTGACGACCCCGCAGCCGCAGGACGCGGCCAACATCAAGGCCAAGGTCCTGGTCCTTCATGGCGCCGCAGACCCGGCGGTTCCCAAGGCCGACCGCGACGCTCTCGAGGCCGAGTTGAGTGCCGCACCGAACGTGGATTGGCAGATCATCGCCTTCAGCGGTGCCGTCCATTCCTTCACCGACCCCAATGCCAACCGGCCGGGTCGCGCGGAGTATAACGAGAAGGTGGCCAAGCGCGCCTACGCCATGATGTACGACTTCTTCGACGAGATCTTCTGATCCGTCGTTCCGGTTCGGAAACGCGGGCGGATTCGGTGCCGGTGCCGTCCACCCCAATCTCCCGCGATTCCGGGCTTTTCGCTGCGTGACTTTCGAATTTGTTAACTTTTGCGGAGGCATTGTGGAAGCGTCATGCAACCAGGTGCCCGAAGGGCACCGCCGCTCCTGGGGGAACGGGCCATTTCACGCTTCCGCTGCCACATCGTGCTTGCCGCCGCGGCGCCTTTGGTGCTTGGCGGCTGCGGTCTTCCGATCGGCATTCAGATCGCTTCGCTATTCGCCGACGGCGTTTCCTTCCTGGCCACCGACAAGACCCTGACCGACCACGGTATCTCGCTGGTCGCCAACAAGGACTGTGCCCTCTGGCGCATCGTCAAGGGTGAGGAGGTTTGCCGCGAGGTCGCGCCGGACGACATTCTCGTCGCCGACGCCGCCGAGGTCGCAGCCTTTCCGGATGGTGCCGACGAAACGGGCAATCCGGAGGGCGTTCCGGCGCCCTCGGATGATTTCCTGATCGCCCAGGCGGACGAGATCACCAGCCTTGCCGACACGGCCGACCGGGCCGTCGGGCCGGAGCCCGTATCGGTTCCTTCCGACGAGATCCTGATCGCCGAGGCGAACGAGATTCCCGTTCTTGCCGGCGAAGCCGATCCGGGAGGGGCTCCCGAATCGCTGCCCGTGCGGCTCGAACCGGCCGTCGAGATTGCCGAACTGACCGGCCTGGAAACCGCTGCCGGGGGTGACGTCACGACGGAGGAAGTTCCGGTCGAGGCGGTTGTGGATGCCGTCGCCGTCACCGTCACCGAACCCGCGCCATCTGCGGCCGATGTTCCGGCGATCGTCGAGGCGGTGGCGACCGAGGTCGCCGTTGCCGCCGATTCCGAGGTTCTCGAAGATGCGGGCGGGACCTACCTGATTATCGCCAGCTATTTCCGGTCGGGTGACGCCGAGCGTTTCGCCCGCGATCAGGAAAGCCTGGATACCAAGGTGCTCTCGGGCACCGCGAAGGGCCGGACGGTCTATCGTGTCGCGGTCGGTCCCCTGGCCTCGTCCGAACGCAAAAGCGTGAAGGCCGATCTGGTGCGGGCCGGTTTCCGCGACGTCTGGGCCTTGAGGCTGCGCCAGCCCGATGTCGTCGTTCAGGTGGCGGCACTGGACTGATCCCTCCCTGACCCGAGCTTCCGGCGACCCGCGGGCCCAGGGCTCGCGGGGCCGGAGCCCCATCGGCAAAGTTGCTTTTCAGGAAACCTCCGGCGATTTCGGGGGGCGTTTCCGATTCTCGGCTTGACAATCCCATAGAACAACCATTGGACGAAATGTTTCTTTCGATTCGTCCCAGAATGGGAGAGTGTCATGCCGAAATGCGTTCGCTGCGGTTATTGCTGCCGGGTGGATCTTTGCCCCTACGGCAAATGGAATGAAGAAACCGGCGCCTGCACCCATCTCGAGGTACAGGTGGCGACCCCGAAATTCACCCTCTACCGCTGCGGGATTTACGCGCAGATCGTGGCCGAGGACCGGGATTTTGCCTCACCCGGTTTCGGTCGGGGATGCCCCTTCGAATACAATGAGGACCGGCGGGAACTGCTAAGTCAGCATACCTGGTTCGATTTGTGGGGACATCTTACCTAATTCCCAGGGAATTGAATGAGGTGTTCCCGAAACAGGCCCGAAACGGGTCAGTCCTCGCCGTGTTCGGCGGCGTGGCCCGGGCCGTCGTGGCTGTGGTCCTCGTGGGGAGGCGTGTCGCCGTCGTGGCTGTGATCGGCCATGCCCGGAGCATGAACGTGCAGGTGGGAATGGACGTGGACATGCGGATGGGCGTGAACCTCGGCCTCGGCCAGCTTGCCGTTCTCCAGGTGCAGCGCCCGGGTGGCCAGGGTCTCGACGAAGCGACGGTCGTGGGAAACGAAGACCATGGCCTGGGGCAGGTCGCAGAGAAGCCGGGTCAGGCGCTCGGAGGCGGCCGCGTCGAGGCCGTTGGTCGGCTCGTCGAGCAACAGCACCTCCGGTTCCATGGCCAGCACCGCGGCCAGTGAAACCAAACGTTTTTCGCCGCCCGAAAGGCGGTGCGTGATGCGCTCGGCGAAGCCGTCGAGACCGAGGTCGGCCAGCGCCTTCTCGGCGACGACGACGGCCTCGCCACGGGTCTTGCCGAGATTGAGCGGCCCGAACGCCACGTCCTCCAAAACGGTCGGGCAGAAAAGCTGATCGTCCGGGTCCTGGAAGACGAGTCCGGCGCGGGCGCGGACGGCGTGGAAATCCTCCTCGGCGCGGCGGGCCTCGCCGAAGGCCTCGAGCGTTCCGGCAGACGGGGTGAGCAGTCCGACCAGGATATGCAGCAGGGTGGTCTTGCCGCTGCCGTTGCCGCCGATCAGCGCGACCCGCTCGCCGGCGTTCAGGTGAAGGTCGACGCCATCCAGGACCGGGCGGCCGGGATGGGCGAAGGAGACTCCCTCCATTCGGAGCAGCGGCGCGGTCATAGGCCGTGTCCCCACACTGCAACGGCCGCCAGGGCGGCCAGGAAAACCAGCCCGCCGAACCAGTCGGTTGCGGTCATGCGCAGATCGGAAATGAGCGGGAGCTCGCCGCGATAGCCGCGACATTTCATGGCCGCGAGGATGCGCTCGGCGCGCTCGGAGCTGCGCACCAGGACCATGCCGAACAGCCAGCCGAGGCTGCGCCAGCTATGCCAGGAGGTGCGCATGCGAAAGCCGCGCACCTTCATGGCCGTGCGCAGCTGGGCGTACTGGTCGCGCAGGGCGCCGACATAGCGCACCGTCAGCAGCAGCAGGTGGACCAGCTTGCGCGGCAGCCCGAGACCGGCCAGGGCATGACCGAGCACCACCACGTCCAGGGTGCCGGCCAGGGAGAGCACGGCAAGGATCACGGCATTGGCCTTGAGCACGATGGCAATGGCCTTGAACAGACCCTCCTCGCTGGCCGCGAGCGGACCGAGGGTGAAGAGCGGGTTCCCCACTACGGTAAAGGGCAGTGTCACCAGAACGACCGCCATGAAGGCGTCGAGGGCGGCCAGCCGGCGCAGAGTCGGGCGCGCCGGAAGCCGTGCGGCCATGGCGAGAAGAACCGACAGGGAAAGCATCACCAGAAGCGCATTCAAGTCGGTCAGCGAAACGGTGACCAGGGCGAAGGCGAAAGCGGCGGCGACCCGCAGGCGGGCATCGAAGGGCTGAACGAGGCCGGATCGGGTCGACCGGCCGTCGGCGTTGAAGACGGGGGTGGCGTTCATCCGTTCCGTCCCTTGCGCCGGGCGCCCAGCCAGGCCATCAGCCCGGCAATGCCGACGAGATAGCCGATGCCGCCGATAATGTCGCGCAGACGGATCTGGTCCTCGAAAGCCGCTATCTGCTCGCGCAGGGGGCGCAGTTGGCGGGCGACGGCTTCCTCGATCTGCCGGGAGACGTCCGGCGGCGGGGCCGCTTCCTGTGTGGAGGCGGGCGCCGCGGCGGCTTGTGTGGACGCCGCGGTCTGACCGGCGGGTCCCGGCAAGTTCTCCGGCAACTCCGAGGCACGGACCGAGAACTCGGCGCGGTGGCCGTCCCCGACTTCGGCGGTGATCAGGTGATCGATGCGTCGCGTGGCGGTGAACCGGAAGCGGCCCTCGGAATCGGTCTCGGTCTCGCCGAGCACGCTGCCGTCCGGTCCGAGGATGCGGATCGCAATGCCGCGCGCGCCGTGTCCGCCCTTGAAGTAGGCCTTACCTTCGATCTCGGGGCCGGCGGCGCCGGCGAACAGCGACAGCTTGTGAGCCAGGGCGGGGTTGGCCATCAACAGGAAGACCGCGGCGATGGCGAGTACGATCCTAGCCATGGGCGGGCGCCTCGGTTCCGAGTATCCGCGGCGCGACCCTTTGCAGGAACCCGACGGCGGCGGCGGTGACCGCGGCCTCGACGGCCATCAGGGGCAGGAAGGTCACGATGATGATCTTGGCCGCCGGCAGGAATTCCTGGCCGCTGACGGCCAGCGACAGGCAGACCAGGGCGCCGGTCAGGACGACGGCGAGGGCGCCCGTGGCGGCGCCCAGAAGGGTCGCTGTCCGCGCCGAGCGGGTCGTGCGCAGGGCGTGCCCGAACAACAGGGAACAGACGATGGCCGGCAGGGCCATGTTCATGGTGTTGACGCCGAGCACGATCAGCCCGCCGAATCCGAAAAACACGGCCTGCAGAAGCAGGGCGATCAGGATGGCGGGCACCGCCGTCCAGCCGAGGACCAGTCCCATCAGCCCGTTCAGCATCAGATGGACGCTGCTGGGGCCGACCGGGACGGTGAACAGCGAGGCGGCGAAGAAAACCGACGAGAACAGGGCCGCCTGAGGCATGCGGTCGTAATCCAGGCGGCGCACGGCGATCCCCACGGCCGTAGCCGTGACGACGGCCCCGGTGATCAGAACCGGGGCCGAAAGGACGCCGTCGGGAATGTGGGCGATCGTCGTTCTCCTCGCGAGTGTGTCTCGGTCCGGAGGAGACTCCGGACTACTTCATGTCGACGGCGCGGATCCACATCAGGCCGCCCAGCTCGACCGGAACGTCCTTCCCGTCGGGGGCCTTCATGGGCTCGTCGGCTTCGACCAGCACGGCGAAGCCCCACCAGCCGGCACGCGGCACGGTATACGCGAAAACGCCCTGCGCGTCAGCCTTGATTACCTGGGTTTCGAAGGCGCCGGCCGGCGGGGTCACGCTGCCGTCGTTGACCCATTCGACCTCGACTTCGGCGAAGGGTACCGGTTTTCCGTTCTTCAGCGCGATGCCGCGGAAGCTGTTGCCGGTCCAGAATCCGAAGGGCCGGGTCAGGGGCTGGATCTCGGAGGGAAAGCCGACCAGTTCGTCCCAGCCGTCGCCCCAATCGAAGGCGTCGACGACGACCTTGGAATAATGGACGATCATCTTGCCCTCGGCCGGTTCCCAATAGGGCTGCGGCTCGACGAAGAACACATAGCCGCCCGGCTCCTTGACGTCGTAGCTCAGCCGCCAGGCGCTCTTGCCGTCGACGGGCGCCGATTCGATCTGCCCGGTCAGGTCGCTGGTCTTGCCGTTGCCGAGAACGCCGACGCGGACCGGCTTCGCCATCTCCATGGCCGGGCCCCGGGCCATCGGATGGGTGAAGACGATGTCGAAGGACAGGGTGCGGTCGTCGCCGGCCGACACGATGTCGGTGCTCGGCAGCAGCTCGAGGAAATGGGCCTGTGCCGCCGGGGCGGCCATAAAAAGGGCCGCGGCACTGGCGGCAAAGGCGATACTGGCTCGGATTCTCATCTGACAAATACCTTACGATAAGCGTGAACGTTTTCTGCCCTTACGAGCGAAAGACGGTAATACAAATCATGAAAAGATCATACGGTCAAGGCGAAGCTGACGCTTTTCCGCCTTGTGAGGGAAAGGCGGAGCCGCAAGGATTCCCGTCGGCGCGGCAGCGCGCTACAATCGGTGCCAAGGGCGCGCCGGCGCCCGGGTCAGGGAGGGCAATCGGATCATGGAACGCATCACCATCACGCTGGACGACGACCTGTTGGCGCAGTTCGACGCCTATATGCAGCGCAACGGCTATGAGAACCGCTCAGAGGCGTTCCGCGACGTGGTGCGCGACAAGCTCGAGGGCGAACGCCTGGACAGCGGCGAGGCGACCCACTGCATCGGGTGCCTGACCTACGTGTTCAATCATCATGAACGGGAACTGGCGCGGCGTCTGACCCAGAGCCAGCACGACCACCACGACCTCAGCCTGTCGACGCTGCACGTCCATCTGGATCACGACACCTGCATGGAGGCGATGATCCTGCGCGGCCCGACGGATGCGGTTCGGGCGTTTTCCAACACGGTGGTTTCGCAGCGGGGCGTGCGTCACGGCAACCTGCACCTCGTGCCGGCCGACGTCAGCCTCGACCGCCATACCCACGGGTCGGCGGTCGAAACCCACTCCCACCACGTTCACAGCCGGCCGAAAACCTGACCGGCGCGGGCGTACTCCGAAATCAGGTTCCGGGTTTGTGCATCCCGCCACTGCCATGGGGCATACCGCGGGCTCCCGGCGACAGGACCTTGGCGAGGATCTCGACCTTGCCGGCCTTCTCGAAGGTCAGGGTGACGGGAATCTCGCTGCCTTCGGCGAGGGGCGCGTGGAGGCCGATGAACATGATGTGCAGCCCGCCCGGCTGAAGGACGGTCGGCGCACCGGGATGGACCTCGATGGCCTCGACCTGCCGCATCTTCATGACGCCGCCTTCCATCAGATGGGTATGCAGCTCGGTCTTCTCCGAGACCGTCGCGGCGGCGGCAACGAGGCGGTCCATCTCGGCGCCGTTGTTGGTCAGCACGGCAAAGGCGGCCCCGGCCTTCATCATCTTGGAGGCTGATGCGCGCGCCCAGGGGTCGGAAACGACCAGATCGCCGACCTTGAAGTCGGCGGCGGCGGCCATGCCGGTCCATAGGACGGCCAGCATTCCACAGATTGCGAAAGCAGTTTTCCTCATGACGTCGTCTCCCTCTTCCGTGCCTCTTCCGCACCCAGACAGCCGGGCCGGAACCAACAAATCCATCGGTGAATCAGGTTATACCTCGTAGGCCTCGATCACCCAGGGTTCGGCCGCCGAGGCGGCGGCCCATTCCCGCATGTCGGGCCAGTCGCGTACGGCCTCGGCATAGGCCTCGGCCACCGGTCCCATCGCCACGCCGTAGGTCCGGAAACGGCTGACGACCGGAGCATAGAAGGCGTCGGCCGCCGTGAACGAGCCGAACAGGAACGGCCCTCCGGCGCCGAAGATCTGGCGGCATTCGGTCCAGATTTCCAGCACGCGGGCGATGTCGGCGGCGGTCTCCGGGTTCTCGGGGCGCGCCGGCAGGGTCGCACGCAGGTTCATGGGGTAGTGTCGCCGCAAGGCCGGAAAGCCCGAATGCATTTCGGCCGTCACCGAGCGGGCGACGGCACGCGCCGCCGGGTCGGCCGGCCAAAGTCCGGCCGTGGGAAAGCGTTCGGCAAGATACTCGGCGATCGCCAATGAATCCCAGACCGGCCCGTCCGGGCCAAGGAGGACAGGAACCCATCCGGAAGGTGACTGGGCGCGGATCCTCTCTTTGGTGTCCGGCTGATGCAGGGGGATGACGATCTCTTCGAACTCGACGCCGGTCCGCTTCAGGGCGAGCCAGCCGCGCAGGCTCCAGGACGAATAGTTCCTGTTGCCTATGACCAGCTTGAACTCTGTCATTGTGCTTCCCTCCCAGGTGTTTGCCTTCCATATATGCCGGGAACGCTTGGCTACAACGGGGCCGGGTGTAAATTGTCATCCGAATGCGACGGATGCCGGCAGGACAAGGAGCTGGACGCGTGATTGACAATATTTTCGTGACGTCAGAGACCCAGGCGATTCCGGTGCTCGGGCTCGATCCGGACGGTCTTTCCGACTGGCGGCGCACGCAGGGCGCTACGGTAGAGGCCTGGATCGAGGCCAGCGGCTTCACGGCCGAGCCGGGCAGCCTCTGCCTGGTTCCCGGCGGCGACGGCGGTCTCGCGCACGTGCTGTTCGGGGTCGATGACGCCGGCCTCCTCGGCGGGTGGGGCGGCCTGCCGTCCCGTCTGCCCGAGGGCGTTTACCGTGTCGAATCCGCCGCCGAGCCGGAAACCGCGGCCCTCGGCTGGGCCCTGGGCAGCTACCGGTTCAACCGCTACAAGGCGAAGGAGTCCAAGGCCCTGCCGCGCCTGGCGTGGCCGGACGGCTGTGATCGGGCCCGCGTCGAACGCCTGACGCGGGCGGTGTTCCTGGTCCGCGATCTGATCAACACGCCGGCCAATGCCATGGGGCCGGCCGAACTGGCGGCGGCGGCGCGCGAGGTGGCGGCGGAAGGCGGTGCCGAGTTCAGCGAAATCGTCGGCGACGCGCTGCTGGATGCCGGGTATCCGGCCATCCATGCCGTCGGCCGTGGCAGTCCGCGCGCGCCGCACCTCATCGACATCCGCTGGGGTGATCCGGAAGCGCCGCGCGTCACCCTGGTCGGCAAGGGCGTCTGCTTCGACACCGGCGGCCTCGACCTAAAGCCGGTGGCCGCAATGAAACTGATGAAAAAGGACATGGGCG